>Ga0209125_1003152_pt1 | contig 11703 bp, 10 predicted proteins | sample BarGraIncub1131A_FD_184503 | JGI IMG/M metagenome (GOLD analysis project Ga0209125, IMG submission 184503) | Arctic peat soil microbial communities from Barrow, Alaska - Barrow Graham LP Incubations 11-31A (SPAdes) (version 2) | ecosystem: Environmental > Terrestrial > Soil > Wetlands > Peat... | reverse complement strand
ACATCCGCCACAGCGGACTGATCATCACCATGCGCGACGTCGGCAAGATCGGAGCCCACTGTCTGGGTCACAACCAAGACTCCATAGGTATCTGTTACGAAGGCGGACTAGACAGCGACGGCAACCCCGCCGACACCCGTACTTTCCAACAGAAATACGCCCTCCGTTCACTGATCCGCTGTCTGCAATCCGACTTCCCCGGCTGTCACATCTACGGCCACCGGGAACTCTCCCCCGACCTCAATGGTAATGGGATTATTGAGCCCAACGAGTATGTCAAGCTCTGTCCAGTTTATAGCGTGGCCGCCGAATTCTATCCCCCGAGTCTGGAAAAGTAAGACAGAAAGGTTGTAAATTCTAATTGAAAAGTGTACGCTTTTCAATTAGAATTTACAACCTTTCTGGATATTGAAGGAGATGAAGATGCCTCGCAAATCATCGATCTTATCAACTTGCTTTACAGGAAAGAACATCTGATAGGGGAAGACTGGAATCCGGATAAAAGACTCAGAAATGGAAGGATAGGCAATCGGATGAACCCCGATTCCGTCATTGCGGGCCTGACCCGCAATCTCAACAACAGATCGACTGGCAATCGAATGAACCGTTGCGATAGCACCTACGGACTATGGACCAAACAAGTCGCCGAACAGGAAGGGGTCTTTTATTTTGATATGAATGACATCATTGCCCGCAAGTATGAAGCGATGGGTCAAGAAGCAGCCGCCCCTTATTTCGCCGATGGTGTGCACACCTTATATAATGGTGCGATCTTAGACTGCATCGCCGCTATCGAAGGTTTGAAAACTATACCAGAGTGCAGTCTGAATAAGTATGTCAATCCGGAGGCTCTGAATACAGTAAACAGAGACAAACTGGTGGAGGAATAAGAGAGGGTTGCATCCGTATTTATTATTAATTATGTCGCAAATATAACAACTATTTGCGACATAACAATAGATTCTTTATGTGCGATTTCACTTCTAAAATGTTACTGCATCAAGGGGTGCAGTAAGCCGATCTTTCACTTCGCTCCTTTTCCGAAAGAAGTTATAAAACTACCTTCACCGTCTGAGAGGCTGTCTGTATCAGATAAACTGCATTTTGTGGCACCGTAACCCGGATCACATCATCCTCAGCTTTGAAACGCTTCACCAAAGCACCGGACTCTGTGCAAATAGTGATCTGATCACCATACTCCGCACCTTCAATTACGATGGCATCATTCGTTGTATAAACTTTCAGAGTAGCAATCTGCTTGATAAGATCTTCTCCTGCCACACTTTCCTCTACAATCTTTTCAAAGTCTCTCCAACCAATTGCAAGGAAATAATCAAAAAGGTTGCCTTGAGGCACATACAAAATACAAGAGCCTTTATCAACATTACTAAAAACATAACTATCTATTGTAAGCGGAGTTGGATTCAAGGTGTGAATTTCCTTCAAACTGCTACAGCCAGAAAAAGCTTCAACGCCTATTGAATTGACACCAAAAGGGAGGGTGATGGAAGCTAAGCCACTACAATTGTAAAAAGCATGATCGCCTATTGAAGTGACACTCGAAGGGAGTGTGATCGAAGTAAGACCACTGCATTCAGAAAAAGCAGAGCTGCCTATCGAAGTGACACCAGAAGGGAGTGTGATCGAAGTAAGACCACTGCATTCAGAAAAAGCAGAGCTGCCTATCGAAGTGACACCAGAAGGGATCGTGATCGAAGTAAGGTCGCTACAATAAGAAAAAACCCTATTGCCTATCAAAGTGAGACTGGAAGGAATCGTGATCGATGTAAGGCTACTGCAACCAGCAAAAGCACCTTCACCTATTGAAGTAACGCCGGAAGGGAGCGTGATCGAAGTTAGACCACTGCATTCAGAAAAAGCAGAGCTGCCTATCGAAGTGACACTGGAAGGGAGTGTGATAGATGTAAGGCCACTACAACCAGAAAAAGCTTCAACGCCTATCGAAGTGACACCCGAAGGGAGCGTAATCGAAGTTAGACCATAGCAACCAAAAAAAGTATATTCGCCTATCGAAGAGACACCCGAAGGGAGCGTGATGGTAGTAAGGTCGCTGCAATAAGAAAAAGCCCTATCGCCTATCAAAGTGAGACTGGAAGGAATCGTGATCGATGCAAGGCTGCTGCAACCAGAAAAAGCCCCTTCGCCTATTGCGTTGACACCGGAAGGAATCGTGATAGAAGTAAGGCTGGTGCAACTAGAAAAAGAAAATTCGCCTATCGAAGTGACAGCCGAAGGGATTATCACAGATTTCAATGGCATATTACAAAACATACGATCTCCAATCTGATTGTTATCAGTGAAGAGACTTCCATTCTCAGTATAATAAGCAACACCTCCGCTCACAATCGTAGCATTCTCCATGTCCAATATTTGGAGCTTTGGGAGCTTTGTTCTGATAATAAAAATATCCGTACCATTTATCGGTCCGGTGATAATCAGTCTGAATAAGTTCTTCAGATTATCTGTTCCTATTGCAGCCAACAAAGTTCCTGGTCCTTGTAAGTTTACTTCAATGGCTAACCCTATATTATTAAAATTGCGCCACCCTGTTGCAGATGAATAAGACGTAACGGCAGATTTCGGTACGATAAGAAAACAAAGAGATTGATCCACACCATAGAAGCAGCTAGTACCTACAGATGCAGGAATAGTACCTTGGCATGTTATATCTCTTAGGCCACCACAACCGGAAAAAGCAGAACTGCCTATCGAAGTGATACCGGAAGGTATAGTGATGGAACTAAGACCGCTGCAACCTGAAAAAGCATAATCGCCTATCGAAGTGACACCCGAAGGTATTGTGATGGAACTAAGACCGCTGCAACCTGAAAAAGCAGAACGACCTATCGAAGTGACACCCGAAGGTATTGTGATGGAACTAAGACCGCTGCAACCTGAAAAAGCATAATCGCCTATCGAAGTTACACCGGAAGGTACAGCGATGGAACTAAGACCACTGCAACCTAAAAAAGCATAATCGCCTATCGAAGTGACACCCGAAGGTATTGTGATGGAACTAAGACCGCTGCAACCTGAAAAAGCATAATCGCCTATCGAAGTGACACCCGAAGGGAGCGTGATCGATTTCAATGGCATATTTGAAAACATACCCTCTCCAATCTGATTGTCAGCTGTGAAAGAACTTCCATTATAAGCAACGCCTCCGCTCACAATCTCAGCATTCTTCATATCTAATATTTGGAGATATGGAAGCATTGTTCTAATAGTCAGGACATCCGAACTATTCATCGGTCCGGATATTGTCAGTTTTGAGACGTTCTGCAGATTTTTCATGCCTATTGCTGTCAATAAAGTTCCTGCCTTCTGCAACGTAACGTCATAGACGTCTTCTACCTTTTCAAAGAAGAAATTATTTATAAAGATATATTTACCACCGGATGTCATCGTCTTAGCTGAATTCATAGGAACCAACACGGATCCTAACTCAAAACGAAGCCAAACCTCTTCCGTGTAGTCAAAAATTTGGAACGGTTCGAAAGTAACAGAATAAAAGGTATAGGAAACCGGCTTTAATGTATTTCCTGACTTATCTTTTGTTGGTACATCAAGCAATTCGGTATAGTCCGTACCAAAGTTAATTTCTGCAGCAAGTCTTCGAATAGAGTCAGCATTTGTAATGCTTACAGGTACAGAATTCAACCGGGTAACACCGTCCTTCTTCAAGGGATAGAGATACTGAATGTGCGTCGTGTCCTTCTGCATATTTACCGAACGCAAAGAAAGACGGAACGAGGGAGCGTTCTTTTTCATGGCATAAATCAAAGTGAACTTGTATTTCTGGGTGTTGAAATATTCTCTAGGGAAACGGAACTGAAAATAATGAACACTGTCTTTAGGTAGCACTTTATTGGTAACAACGCTTACCACACTGGAGGTATTCTCAACTTGCGCCAGTTTTGGAGCAAAGAAAGAAGGATAATTCGGATAAGGATCCGGAGCCATTGAAAACATTCGCGCTTCATTAAAGGGCTCTGCGTTGAAAAGATTCTCCATTTCTTCGGTTATCGCAAACTTAGAGATGACGTTGAACATAGCTGTATCCACGATATAATTATCATTATCAGTATTGCTGTACTTCAGATTACCTACTGTAAAATCTAATGCCTGCGCTACCAGCGTAAACAACATACTGATCGAAAGAATGACTAGTTTTTTCATAGCTGTACCAATCTTTTATTACGTTATGCAAAAATAAAACTCTTTTCTCACAAACAACCATTGATGTTGTTTATTTTCTTAAATAGTTCGGATATAGTCAATAATACAAGGGATTATCCTTGCTTTTGGCCTCATAATTTACAAGGATATAAGGTTTTTCTGAATTTATATACAGTGTCCGAAATCTTTTCCAAGTAATAATCTTTGACCAACTTATCAGTGACATACAGCACCAGAGTGTATTTATTGGAATCTACTTTTGAGGTTGGTTCGCATTCAAGAATTCTCGCATAGTCCTCCTGATTTCTGATTACATAGTTCCCGCCTTTTGAATAATAATTGTCCAAAGAAATATATTTTCTCGCAGGAATTCGATTACTTACAGTATCTACTCCACCGATCAGAGTCGTTGAAAGTACGCCATCATCATTGACACTCAAGTGATATTTATTCCCGTTTGGCGATTGAAGCATCACATTACCGGCAATCATAGAGTATGGCACAGAAAGTAATTGCTGTGACGGAAATGCTATTTTACACTCCAGCAATCAAAAATCAATTTAATAGGCTTATCTTCCCAAAAAACTCCTCTTTAAAATAATTATAATGATTGATAGAGATGACTTTCGCACCCCACTTCGAAGAAGTTTCTTGCTGAATAGCCATTAACCTTCTCTGAATATCTGCTTACAAGGATAAAACCACTAAATAATGCATCCGCTTTTCGTGTGGCAGTAAGTCTGCCAACATGGCTTACAGGCGTTGTGGCTGTTGTGTTATTTATATGACATGCTTGACAATAAGGGCTTTACAGGCTTTTATGGTTTCGGTTACTGGCTTCATTTATGTCATTTATTGGCTTTCAACTTTTTTGTATTAATTATTCCGGCAATCGAAATATCGTCCTGACTTCCTTTTGCCGAAAGTCCCGGCAGAAAGGTTTGCAGTTCGGTTTTGGCTTCGTCAAAAGGTTTTTCTGTAAATAGTTGCATTACCAATTTGTAAAAACCGTGTAAAGCCTCATCCGTGCCAAAGGTATCGTCTACACCATCCGAAGCCACAAAAATTGCCTTGGGTGGGTTTTCGGTGCTAAAGAAAACACGAAATCGCTCCAATGCTTTCTCGTCACAGAGCGAAGTGGTTGAGTTTAGAAAACATTTATCGTCCCATGGTATGGGTTGCAGGTAGTCGTCTGTTTCAGAAACTACCACGCATTTGCCATCACCGATATGCAGACCAAACCAAAATTCGGAGGTTCGAACGGCTGCGATTAGTGTAGTGCCGTAAGCCGAAATCCAACCACCGGGACTACTGAGCGATACTTTGTCTTTGTCGGATAAATGTTCAAACTCTTCAACGGTAAATGGATTCCCTGCAAAATGTACCCCTAAAGCTTCTCTCCATTTGTAAATAATAAACGAGGCTAACTGCTGCAAAGTGGCTTCGGCATTTGTCTGAAATTTTGTCCTTGCTGTATGGTTGTCAATGCGTTTGCCAAATAATGATTTGATAGCTTCACTACAAATGTCGGTTGCAAGCTTAGATCCAATTTCACTCCGGATATATTTATCGCCACCGTGTCCATCGCAAACAATAGCCGCTGCAAATTTATCGCCATAAGAACTGAACGAATAATCCTGACATGGCTTGCCCGACTTGATATGGCTTGCTCCAATGCTGCGCACATCAAAAGCTTTGAATTCTCCCATAGTACTTGATTTAAAACAACTTACCAACCGTCCTGAATATTTGTAGTGTCGGCGTTATCTTGTTGAAATGTTTGTATTTGACCAGCGAAGTCAGCTGCTTTTTGGTTTGAATCGTCGGTATTATCTCCCACGCCTACACCCGAACTTTTACTTCCAATTTGCGAAGCAGTAACACTAGCAAAGCGAATCATTTTTTTCAATGCTTCAGGTGTGCGTACCTTCAATACACATTCTTCATTGCCTGTAAACTCTTTCAAAATCTCGGTATTGGCATCTGTTCCAATGGCTACCGCCACTTTAATAGCAACTTTGAACCATTTGTTTTTACGCAACTCTTCCAATCCTTTTTTGTATTCGTCAGTTGGTTCACCATCGGACATCATGAAGATGGCCGGAGCATAAGAACCTACGGCATCTGCCATAAACTGCGTACGAGACAGTTTTTCGTTGAGCATATTAAAAGCCACACCCATATCGGTTAAACCACCTGCTTCGAGGTTATTCCATACAAATTTGTCGGCTTCGGCTGGTGTGTCATACAACCAACGTGCACCGGAAGAAAAATCGAGCACTGCAATTTTAATCAAAGCATCGGCATTCTCCGAGGAAATATCTTTGATTTCGGGAATTACTTCACGAATAGCCTCGTTTACGGCTCCAATTTTGTCGCCACTCATACTTCCTGATGTGTCCACTAAGAAAAATAAAACCATCGTACGACGTGGTATCGACACTGCATCTAATAAGCCCATAATGTTTTTGTTTTTAAATGTTTATACTGTTGTTTTCTGTGAATCATAATGCTCTTGTGTATTTTTAATCGTAATTCCTCTAATTAGTACTGCATGACTTTTGTCTAATAAGTAGCAACTATCTAATCTTTCAAAGAATTGAAGATTTACACATGATTTTTGAAATTTTTCAAATAAAGCTGCATAATAAAAAAGAGTCGCAAGTTCATTTTGAGACATATTTGAACTAATTATTTTCGAATAATGCTTTAACAACTCCTTGCTTATGTTTAAAATAGAACCTTTCAACTCGATAAACTCTAAGAGATTTTCTAAATTTCGAAAATAGGTTTCATGGTGAATATGGTATTTAAGAAACAGTTTTTTTAATGCAGATTTGCAATACCACAACTCTGAGTTTTCTGATTTGTCCCAATCATCCTCCTTTAACTGAAATTTATATGATGAAAATAATTCACGCTCTTTATTATTTTCCTGTTGATATATTTTTTCGTATTCTTCTGGTTCTTTCTCTCTGAGATATAAATCATTAATAGATTCTTCAATTTCTGATTTGAGCGATTCATGTTCATTCCAATTTTTTGATGAGAAAACTATTTTGTTTTTTAAAGCCAATTGTAAATATCGCAAAATGAAAATGGTATAATCAAAATACTTTGCGCCTTCATAATAAGTAAAATTATGAGGACATACTTCAACTTTTACTTTTATTTGATTTCTATTTTCCAAGAATCTGCCTAACATCTGAAAAAAAACATTTTCAAACTGTTGTATTTCAAACCTTAATTGGTTGTTTGTATTTCAGTTTGTTGAGTTTTTAATGTACCGTAAAAAATCCAAACTGATGCCATTGTTATTATTGGAGTCAACCCTGCAGTTAATGCTATCAAATAGTTATTTGTTGCTGATAAAACTATACTATTGAAACCGAAACTATAACCGCTCTGACAATAAATAACTGCTAATGCAATAATATACAACAAAATAGCAACAGAAAATAACAACCAAAATTTTAAAGTCAATTCGCTACTATTCAATATTTTATTATTTTTCATCTTTGATCCAATTACCATTTCTATCAATAAAACCTCTTTTTCCATCTAAAATTACACGAGCCAAACCTCCAATGAAAGCTTCTGCATAAGTATAGATTCTTGGTATTACCTCTTTTCCACTTCTATTTATAAAGCCAAAATACAGTGGATAGCCCCATTCTGGACCTAAATCATCATCGTATTCCATGAATTTACTAACAAGCGCTAACCCTTCAGAAAATTGGCAAGCTTCTTCGTATATATCCTCTGAGATTCTATTTCCCTTTGAATCAACATAATAACATGAACCAATGTTTTCATCAAATATGCAATATGGATATGGCTCTAGTGCATGAATCCATAACTCAAATACAATATTAACTGCTGTCATTTCCAACGAAAAAGCATCTTTGAATTGAGCTTTCAAAGCCTTCAACTTTATATCCCAATCTTTATTCTTTATACGAAACTGGCATTTCGTGGAATCCCAATAATCCTGAACGTATTCTACTTCCAAAATTTTCAATATCTCAATTGGTATTCCAGTCTTTATGGTTAATTCCAATAGATGTTTGTTTTTTTTATCATCCAGGATTAAATCTGAGAGAAGAGCATTTAATCTTTGTTTCTCAAATATAATATCAATACCGAATGAGTCAATGGCATCTCTTAATGCTTCTTTTGTGTTCATTATTTCCCTATACTTTAAACTGTAATTTTTGAAATATATCTACATATTAAGTTAACCTATTCCACTATCTCTCCTTTCAATCCACCGGTAAAAACAAGGCTAATGCCTTTAAATATGGGGACAACCTCATTATTTAATATATTCTTTTGTGTGCCATCAGGCATGCTGCACATCCAACTATCCGTACTCAAATTACGCAGACCCCACAATGCAGGATTGTTCTTGTTTTGTATTACTTCGCCGGTTTTGGTGGAGAAATCTTCACTTCCCGATTTGGTGTGGAAATTATAGGTAATTTGTCCTGGAAACATTACTATTTTGTTTCGCCCTACAGTCAACATCAATGGTTTGCCTAGTTCCTTGCCGCAGTTTAAACAGGTCGATTCTGGCGCATCTATGTTTATAAAGGTTTCACCACCACAGCTACATTTTACGGTTTCGTCACGTAGGCGCACAAACAGTTTACGCCATTCGTTTTCTGGATTCCTTTTATTGGGCTGGTGAATACCGTCTGCACCAAAGATATGAATAAATGCATCTTTAATAAATTGCGGAAAAATAGGCCACCGACGAATAGCATTGGTATGAACGCCCATTACAGGGCGGTTGCTCTCATCTTTTGGGTCGAAAATGAATACAGGATTGCTACCGTAAAATCGGCGTTCCATTTGATCGGTCATGCAAGGCACACCAGCAATTAGTTTGCCTTCCAACGGGTGATTGTTGAACAGCAGCATAAATAGTAATATTCCTAGCGAAAAACGATCGGTATCGGCATTGGGCAAGCTTTTCCGTAATACCACTTCCGGTGCCATGTATCGACATTTACCTGCAATGCCCAAGTTTTTACCATAAGGTGCCACGTTGTCGTTATCGCATATCAATACTTCGCCCGTGGTGGGATGAATAAAGAAATTACCATCGTTCAAATCCTGATAGCTATAACCTTTGCGATGCAGTTCCCTGAATGCATCGCTAATTTGCAGCGCTGCATTGGTCATTGCCGAAAGACTGCTGAAACGCACTTTTGCCAACAGAAAATGAGAAAAATCTTTGTACTCTTCAGGGCGCAATGCCATGATATAGCCAAAACGTTTCTCTTTCCATACGGTCAGATATTGAGGCCAAAGAAACGAATCGGTCGGTGCACCATTTTTGATATTATTATCGAGGTTATCGTAAAACTCTTTGGTACAATCGTGCGTATACCATTTCAGCGCATACTGCTTGCCGTTCATTTCTACTAGATATACTATACCTTGTCCACCTTCACCCAACCTTTGTTTTATGGTGATACTTCCACCCACTTTTAGTTCAATTTTGTCGTTTTGTTTGAATTCTTTCATACTGTCTTTTTCAAGTTGCCCCCCTAATATCTATTTATACGAACTTTTTAGTTGGATATACGACACTGAGTTTTGTATATATAGACCTTAAGTGTATGAAAAATCTCGTTTAAACACCTTACATTTAAATCAATACATAAAATGAACATTCTTCTACTATTTCGCACACACAGATTTCGTTCCATAACTATTTATTCTATAATTCTATATACATTGTTCTCAATCAAAATCTAATTGATCCAAAGTTATGAATAGTTATTATATCAAACAATGTTTATGGAAACATTTTATGATCATACATTATTAGACTTATGATAAGAGCGATGTAAAAAATTGAGTTGATAGGATGCAGCAACCAAAAAGAGCCGGTCGAAAGATAAATAATACTTTAAAAACCATTCACCCTCAACTATTGAAACTCATTCCTTGCAGTAAGAAATGAGTTTCAATAGTTGAGGGTGAAGATGCCGGAGTGCCGGAGGGATATCAGTTAGGATTAAGCACCAAAGTCATCAAAGTTGATGCTTTCAGGAGCTACTCCCAGACTGTCGAGCATACGCTTAGCGGCATCACTCATCGGACCGGGACCGCACATGTAATATTCAATATCTTCAGGAGCTTCGTGATCTTTCAGGTAATTATTGTAGATCACATCATGGATAAATCCTGTCGGACCAGTCCAGTTATCTTCCGGAAGTGCTGCACTCAATGCAATATGGAAAGAGAAGTTTGGATACTCTTTTTCCAATGCGCGGAAGTCTTCTTCATAGAAGATCTCTGCTTTGGAGCGTGCGCCATACCAGTAAGAGATCTTACGGTCTTTAATCTTCAAGGTATTGAGCATGTGCAGGATCTGTGCGCGCAATGGAGCCATACCTGCGCCTCCACCGATGTAAAGCATCTCATTCTTAGTGGTAAGGATCGGATGGAAATCGCCGAAAGGTCCACTCATGATTACTTTGTCTCCCGGTTTGAGCGAGAAGATATACGAGGATGCAATACCTGGATTTACTTTCTGGAAACCGCCGTTTACTCTGTCAAATGGAGGAGTCGCAATGCGGACGTTCAACTTGATCACATCTCCTTCAGCAGGATAGTTGGCCATGGAATAGGCACGATAGGTCTCTTCGTCATTGGTGCAGGTGAGATCAAACATCTTGAAATGATCCCAGTCACCACGGAACTTATCCTCGATATCAAAATCAGAGTATTTGAGACTGTATTTTGGGATATCGATCTGACTGTAACTGCCGGGGATAAAGTTGAGGTGCTCGCCTTGTGGCAAACGAACGACAAACTCCTTGATAAATGTAGCGACATTTCTGTTGGATACCACTTCACACTCCCATTTCTTGATGCCCAATATAGACTCAGGAATTTCAATCTTAAGATCATTCTTTACTTTTACCTGGCAACCCAGACGCCAGTTATCTTTCACTTGTTTGCGGGAGAAGTGATCTTTTTCGGTCGGCTGAATATCTCCACCACCTTCTACTACCTGACAACTGCACTGACCGCAAGAACCTTTTCCTCCACAAGCGGAAGGTAAAAAAATCTTCTGCATTGATAATGTAGAAAGAAGCGTGCTACCGACTTCAACTTCAACGTCTTTATCACCGTTGATATTGATCTTCACTATTCCTGAAGCAACCAAATATTTCTTTGAAACAAGCAAGATAACGACAAGCAGCAAAATCACAATGAGAAAGACTGCTACACTTATCGAGATTGTAGTCATGTTTATTGCTAATAACATTTCCTTTTAGTTTTTATGTGAGTAACGTTAATATCAGATCTTCAATCCTGAGAAACACATGAATGCCATGGCCATCAAACTTACGGTGATCAAAGTTATACCCAAACCTCGCAAGGCATCGGGCACTTTGCAATATGCCATCTTCTCACGGATTGCAGCCAGACCTACAATAGCAAGCGTCCAACCGAAACCTGATCCTAATGAATATACTGTGG
>Ga0209125_1003151_pt1 | contig 11704 bp, 11 predicted proteins | sample BarGraIncub1131A_FD_184503 | JGI IMG/M metagenome (GOLD analysis project Ga0209125, IMG submission 184503) | Arctic peat soil microbial communities from Barrow, Alaska - Barrow Graham LP Incubations 11-31A (SPAdes) (version 2) | ecosystem: Environmental > Terrestrial > Soil > Wetlands > Peat... | reverse complement strand
CGGAACCATCCCTGCAGGGGGTAGGCTGCATGAGGCGGATGGCGACATCCGTCCCAGATCAATGGCAGAATGCAAAACAGAACCCGGCTTACAGGTCTGCGTTTTTTTTATTTAAAAAATATAGATTGGCGTCCCCGTAACTTAGGAAACGGTAACCTTCCTTCAGTGCGTGATCATATACTCTTCTCCAATCCGTACCCAGAATAGCCGAAATCAATAGCAGCAGCGTACTCTGGGGTTGGTGAAAATTGGTTACCAGTCCGTCAATAATTCTAAACTGGTAACCTGGAAGTATGATAATCTGGGTAGAAGTCTCCAAATGAGACATCTTTCTATCCTCCAAATAATTCGAAATAGCTTGAAGCGCCTCCCTCGCCTGCAAAGCTTTTCTCGCTTGTACTGATTTGCAATCCGCACATTCGACATCATACGGTTCCCATTGCTTCACGAAAAGTCCACTGGGCTCAATTTGTGGATTTTCCAAAATCTTGCATCCCATCCAAAACAGACTCTCCAGTGTCCGCACAGAAGTAGTGCCTACAGCGAAAATCTTCCGCTTGTGGACAATCATCCTGTCGATCAATTCCTTACTCACAGCAAAATGCTCCGTATGCATCCGGTGCTCCCTAATTGTATCACTCTTGACAGGTTGAAAAGTACCCGCACCTACGTGTAAGGTGAGTTCTTCACAGGTGATATTTCGATTGGTCAACTCCTTAAAAGTGCTCTCCGTAAAATGCAACCCGGCAGTCGGAGCCGCCACGGATCCTTTAATTTTTGAATAGACCGTCTGATAAACCGTTGAGTCAATCTCCTCCGACTCTCTATGCAGATAAGGTGGAATCGGAATATTTCCTGCCGCTTCGAGAATTTCCGCAAAATTAAAATTGGGGTTATCCCAGCTAAATTCCACCTCCACACCTCCCTCCAATTCACCCACCAACTCAGCCCTCAAAACCACATCTTTTGTCTTCTCATCAACGTCCTCCAGTGGCGTTATTCTCATTTCCAGCACCTCCTCCTTCCACCGTTTCAGGTTACCAACAATACATTTCCACCGGCACGACCGGGTAGCAGCAAAGGAGAGCACATAATCATGGGGAAGGGTTGGCTCCAGGCAAAACACCTCTATTTTTGCTCCGGTTGATTTGGCAAAATGAAGCCTGGCCCTAATCACCCGTGTATTGTTAAAAACCAACATGGATCCCTCAGGGAGTAACCCTGGCAACTGCGAAAACCGATGATCTGCAATGACTCCTTCCTTCCAAACAAGTAGCCTGGAATGATCTCTGTCAGGAAGCGGATATTTTGCTACTGCATCATCAGGTAGGGTATAATCAAAATGAAATATTTTAAGATCAGTGTTCATATTTCAGTTAAATTTACCTTGCCAATTTGCTGTATTGGCTCATTTTCTCAGAATAACCATGGTTGCCCCAAACCCATATTCCCGAAACGAAGCATCCTGAAACGGGTATTTACTGTATTTGCGGCCGAGTTCCCTGCGAAGTTCATTTTTCAGCACTCCATCTCCCACACCATGAATAAAAACAATCTTTTTAACTCCAGAAGAGATGGCGCTTTTTATCTCCTGATGGAAGGAATCCATCTGCAATTTGAGCATATCAGCATTCGTTAGTCCCCGTGTATCGTCGATCAGCTGATTGATGTGCAGATCCACTTCTACCAGTTCCGGTTTGGGCGCTTCTGTCACAACCTTCCGCTTGGGTTCTTTGCTTTGGGTCACCATTTGAAAATCTCTGTCCGATAGTTTCTCCAGTTCAGCCTTCAAAGGATGATCAATCAATTTAATCAACAGGGCTGGGGAGTTGAAGTAATCATTCTTTACAAACGAGGAGGCCTTAAAAAATTTAACCGGCGAAATTCGAATTTCTTTCTGAACGGGTTCTTCCAGTTGAGTAGCGCTCTTCCTGAAATAAAGCAGCTGAAAGCAATATTCAGGCAGCTCTCCAATCCCTTTAGGCTGAATACTATCCAGTTCAACCTTGGTGTTGGGCTCCAGTATTCCTGCATCCACAGTTGTATATTGCCCAGCCATTTTGGTAGCGAAATGATAGATCAGGGTGAAGTTGCAGTCGTTGACCAGATAGAGTTGGATCTGGCCTTCAGGGGGAAACCCCGGATTCGAGGGCTGGACAGCGAAGATAAACTCGGGTTGCTCGCCTCCCTTCTTCTGATTCAACTCCCTGAATCCACTTGATTTTACCTCAGGAAAATGGGGAGATGGGAGGGCAGAAGGGGCTTCTACCACTATAAGATTCTTAATATAAGTAGGTATCTCAAACCCATCCTGCGTTTCCACGCTCACCATATCTTTGGAGAGAATGGCAGTAACCCTTCCTCCTCCCACTTCATTCATAAAGCGGACCTTGTCTCCAATAGTTATTTTTTTAGTCACTTCTTATCTAATTTTTAATGGTAGATCCAGGTAATCAGAATCCAATTTTTGTATCTGTTCTTTTATCATTTTAACAGGGAATATTTCAGTGGGTTTTTTGGTAGGAGTCCTCTTATAAAGTTCTCAACCGTTCGACCTGGAAGTGAAGAATGGGTGAGGAGTAGGAGTAAGCCTGGCAAAAGGGTGGTATTCGCCTTTCAATCCTACAGGAACTGCATGACGGATATCATGCACTAATTGGATGGAAGGCATCGCATCCATAAGCGGGAACCCTTTGCCATTGAGGATTTGTTTGTAGCTCTCCGTATGCAGATCAGTAAATCCATCACTGAATTCAATTTCTTCCCCGTTCATCTCCAGCAATCGGTAGGTTCTTTTCCCTGCATTTCTTATCTCAATGGGCAAAGTCTCTTCGTTAATACTTAAAAAATAGCGCACTGTTGCATTCTTAAAACGGAGGAATCCGGATACACGGTCGTGGGAAGCGACATGAACAATATTCTCTTTCACCTCGCCGAATATCCAGGTCAGCATATCGTAAAAATGTACTCCAATGTTAGTCGCAATGCCCCCGCTTTTCGAAATATCTCCTTTCCAACTGGTATAATACCACCTTCCACGGGAAGTAATATAGGTAAGATTGAGAGCATAAATCTTATCTGCAGAACCTTCGCTGACACGCTGCTTTAAGGCAATGATCGAAGGATGTAGCCTCAACTGTAATATGTTGTAAACTTTTCTCCCTGTCTCCCTTTCAATCTCGGCCAATGCCTCCAAATTCCATGGATTCAGTACCAGTGGCTTCTCACAGATTACGTCTGCTCCCACTCTCAGTCCAAACCGGATATGCGCATCATGCAGATAATTCGGCGTACACACACTCACATAATCAATCTGGCCCTCTCTTCCTCCAATATTCTCATCTTCCCCTCTTCTTCCTTTTCCATTCTCTCCTGATTTTCTCAGTAATTCCACATGTCTGTCGAACCGTTCAAATTCTGTAAAAAATGATGCTTCAGGGAAGTAGCTATCCAAAATTCCGACACTGTCAAATCTGTCAACAGCAGCAACCAACTGATTTCCTGTCTCCTTGATGGCCTTGAGATGGCGTGGGGCTATGTAACCAGCAGTACCAATGAGGGCGAAATTGCTCATAAATTATTTTTACAGCTTATAAACCTTGTCCGAATTCCCCTTAATCCCGTTCCTGAGATCAACAATCAGCTTTGAATTCTCAAGGATCCAACTCGAGTCAAAACAAGAATGATTCGTTGTTAATACAATACAATCGCAGTCTCTAAGGACCTCTTCACTTAACTTCACTGATTCAAATTTTCTCCCACCTGGAGTAGTAACCTCATCAATATAAGGATCGTGGTAACAAATTTCCCCTCCTTTTCCAGCGACAATATCCATAATCTTCAATGCCGGTGACTCCCTTTCATCATCAATATCCGGTTTGTAAGCAACCCCAAGAAAGATTATTTTACTACCGTTGATGTGCTTTTTGTGCCGATTAAGCGCTGTAGATATTTTGATGGCGATACGGTGAGGCATCATCATGTCAATATGACCAGCCGTATGGATCATGGTAAGATCGAAGTTGAATTTTTTAGCGATGTACTCGAGGTAGAAAGGATCGAGCGGAATACAATGGCCCCCAATACCCGGACCAGGATAAAATGCCTGAAATCCATAGGGTTTGGTATTGGCAGCATCGATCACTTCCCAGATATCGATATCCATCTTGCCGCTGAGAAGTGCCATCTCATTAATCAGGCTGATGTTGACCAGCCTATAAGTGTTCTCTAATATCTTTACCATTTCAGCAACGCGCGGGGAACTGACGGTGTAAATTGAATCGATTGCCTTGCTATAGATGGCTTTTCCAATTAGGAGGCCATCGGGAGTCAGTGCACCAAGCACCTTGGGGGTATTGCGGGTATCATAAGTCTTGTTCCCCGGATCAACCCGTTCTGGTGAAAATGCCAGCCAGAAATCAGTACCTTGCTTTAATCCAGATGCCTCTTCTAATATGGGAAGAACAAAATGCTCGGTCGTTGTAGGGTAGGTGGTACTCTCCAAAGAGACGAATGTACCTCGTTTCATGTACTTCCCAATATCCCGGCAGGCGGTTTCGATAAATCGCATATCCGGTTTGTGGAAGTGATCCAGTGGAGTAGGGACGCATATCAGTACTGCATCGCATTCAGCGATCCTTGAAAAATCAGTAGTTGCTGTTAGTGTCATCAACTCCAGAACCTTATTCCACTGTTCTTCCCGGATATCCTGGATGTAGTTGATACCGGAATGGATCTTCTCTACCTTCTCGGAAGATACATCAAAACCGAAAACGCTTAAGCCTGCGGAAGCAAAAGAAGCAGCAAGCGGTAATCCAACGTAACCCAGTCCGATGATGCCAACCTTAATGGAGTTGTTGTTGATTTTTTCCAGAATCTTTTCCATAAGAGCAAAGGTAAAAGAATATTTTGTCGTACACCCAATGAAAGTGATAAGGTGACGGTGTTAAATTTTTTGAACCCTTCCGTTCTTGAAATGATATTTTTCACCGCTTTCGGCGCAGATGCCATTACCGCTGTCATCAAAATGGAGGCGGATACCGTATTCCGAAATCCAGCCTATCTGGATGGCCGGGTTTCCAACGACAAGAGCATAAGGATCTACAGGTTTGGTGACAACTGCTCCGGCGCCAATGAATGCAAATTCTCCGATGTCGTTACCACAGACGATGGTGGCGTTGGCACCGATGGAGGCCCCGTGTTTCACGGTAGTTTTGGCATAGTCTCCTCTCCGATTGACAGCGCTGCGCGGGTTGATTACATTCGTGAAAACGCAGGAGGGTCCGAGAAAAACATCGTCCTCGCAAGTGACGCCAGTAAAGATGGAGACGTTGTTCTGCACCTTGACGTTGTTTCCAAGCACAACATCTGGTGAGATGACAACGTTTTGTCCGAGGTTGCAGTTTTCACCGATCACTGAGCCGGTCATGATGTGGGAGAAGTGCCAGATTTTCGTGCCGGCGCCTATGGAGCAGTCGGGGTCGATTATGGCGGAGGGGTGGGCGTAGAAGTTGGGCATAGATTTGAAATGTTTAGAGCGCTGTGTGTAGTTGCCTTTTGGTCGGTGAAGGAATTCTATGTAATGAATTTGAGGATCGTATCGGAAATGAATCTTAATTGTTCTTCGGTCATTTCAGTGTGGATGGGAAGTGATAAAACGGATTTGCATAATTTTTCTGTGACAGTTAATGAAAACCCCTCCGGCACATATTTGCTGAATGCTTCCTGTCGGTAGAGTGGAAGCGGGTAGTAAATCATAGTGGGGATGCCTTGCGCGGCGAGATATTCCCTGAACTGGTCTCTTAATCCATTTTTTATTTTGAGGGTGAACTGGTTGTAAGTTGGGAGGGAGGCTGCCACCGAGGTTGGGAGCACTCCAAATTCAAAATCTTTCAATGCCTGCTGGTAATAATCTCCTGCCTGTTTGCGTGAATTAAGATATTCGTTGAGATGAGGCAGTTTTACATTCAGGATGGCCGCCTGGAGAGTATCGAGTCGGGAGTTGCAGCCGACGACTTGGTGATGGTATTTTTTCTGCTGACCATGATTGGCGATCATTCGGATTTTTTCGGCTAATGCCGGATCGTTGGTCATCAGGGCACCCCCGTCGCCCATGCCGCCGAGGTTCTTTGTCGGAAAGAAGGAGGTACAGCCGATATGGCCGATGGTGCCGCTCGATTTGCTCATTTTGCTCTTCGGGATTTGCAATCCCGATGCAGGAGTAGAGCTGGATGTGCTTCGGGATTGCAAATCCCGAAGAGCGGTTGTCTGAAGAGCGGTTGCCTGAAAAGTAGTGGTCTGAAAAGCGGTTGGCCGATGGACGTTGGCCCAAAGAGCGGCTGTAGTGAAAGTATATGAAGCGCCGAGTGATTGTGCATTGTCTTCTATTACCCACAGACCGTGCTTGTCGGCCAGGTTCATCAGGGGTTCCATGTCGGAACACTGTCCGAAGAGGTGCACAGGAATAATTGCTTTCGTTCTGGGAGTAATCGCTGCTTCAATCCCTGAAACAGAAATATTGAAAGTTTCCTCCTCGACATCCACCATCACGGGAGTGAGCCCAAGCAGTGCTATTACTTCGGCTGTCGCAACATAAGTAAATGCCGGGATGATCACCTCGTCGCCGGGTTTTAGTTGGAGTGCCATCAGGGCTATCAGAAGGGCATCAGTGCCATTGGCGCAGCTGATTACATGATCGACCTGCAGAAACTCAGCGAGATTTTGCTCGAAATCAGCCACCTCATTTCCTTTGATAAAGGCTGATGAATCAATGACTTGCTTTATGGCAGTAATCAATAGAGGTTCCAGCTTTTTGTGCTGGGACAGGAGATCGACCATTTCGATTTTCTTGTTCACTAAAGGAAAAATATTTAAAATGTCCAAACTGGTCAAGCGTTGAGGCTACATGTTGGTCAGAATGAAAGGAGTTTCAATTCATTCAACATCGGCAGGATCTGATCTTTCCCCGATAGTTTGATTGCTTCTCCAGGCAACTGCCAGTCTATCAAAAGCTCCGGATCATCAAACCGGATCCCGGCCTCGTGCGATGGGGCATAAAGGTTATCGACTTTGTAGGAAAAGATTGCTTCTTCGCTTAAAACTACGAACCCGTGCGCGAAACCACGGGGTATAAAAAGCTGCAGTTTGTTGGCGTCGTTGAGCTCCACTACATAAGATTTTTTAAAGGTTGGAGAGTCGCTACGGAGGTCGACCACCACATCCAGAATTTTACCGGTTATGCACCTTACCAGTTTGGCCTGCGTGTGGGGTGGTCTCTGAAAATGGAGTCCGCGCAGGACGCCGTACCCGGATTTTGATTCATTGTCCTGGACGAATTCCACTTTCCCAATGGCAGCCTCAAATTCAGCCTGCTGAAATGATTCGAAGAAATAGCCGCGGTGATCACCGAAAACTCTCGGCTCTATTACAAATAAACCTGGGAAGGGTGTTGGGAGGAAGTTCATGAAAGAATTGTTTAAATTGTTTGAAAAATTGGGCCTTCGGCCGCTTGAAATGTTTGCCCTTCGCACGTTTGTTTTCTCATCTTCTTCTCATGTCTCATATCTCATGTCTCATGTCTCATATCTAATGTCTCATATCTAATATTCTCAGTTGCCAGTTAGCAGAGACAATAGATATTGGCCGTACTGGTTCTTTTTGAGGAGGTTGCCTTGGTTACGGAGTTGGGCTGCATCGATCCAGCCGTTGTGAAAGGCAATCTCTTCCAGGCAGGCCACTTTGAGGCCGGTGCGTTTTTCGATGGTGGCGATGAAAGAACCGGCTTCCAGCAACGACTCGTGCGTGCCGGTATCCAGCCATGCGTAACCGCGTCCCATAAGCTCGACCTTGAGCTCCTTGCGATCGAGGTATTCCTGGTTCACGGTAGTGATTTCAAGCTCTCCACGAGGGGATAGTTTGATATTTTTGGCTACTTCCACCACAGAATTGGGGTAGAAATAGAGTCCGATGACGGCATAGTTAGACTTCGGTATAAGCGGTTTTTCCTCGATAGAAGTGACGTTTTCTTTCTCGTCGAAAGTGCAGACACCGTAGCGTTCAGGATCGTTGACCCAGTAACCAAATACAGCGGCATTGCGATGCAACGTAACTTGCTCAACCGCTTTATTGAGGAGTTGCACGAAGCCATGACCGTAGAAGATATTGTCGCCCAGTACGAGGCAGACATCCTCTTTGCCGATAAAATCCTCACCTAGCAGGAATGCCTGGGCGAGTCCATCAGGGGAAGGTTGCACGACATAACTCAGTTCAATGCCCCACTGCGATCCGTCGCCGCAAAGGCGGATGAAGGCGGACTGCTCTTCGGGTGTTGTGATGATGAGTATTTCCCTTATGCCGGCCAGCATCAGGACAGACATTGGGTAATAAATCATTGGTTTGTCGTAGATTGGAAGCAGCTGTTTTGAGGTGCCGAGGGTGATCGGATGGAGGCGGGATCCTGATCCGCCTGCTAGGATGATGCCTTTCATTTGTTACAAGATTAGATGTTAAACAAAGATAGGAAAAATGTTTGAAAGGTTTAGGCGAATCGTCATTCCGAACTTGATTCGGAATCCCATGATTATATAGGGGATGCTGAAACAAGTTCAGCATGACGCTGCACACTGGATGTTTAAAGCTTAACTTAACACTAGGGTTGCTCCTTAACGATTATCAGATTTTTCTCCGGGGATTCAACCAGCACCGTCATGCCTAACGGCGGAATTCGGAGGGCAACCTTGTTGTTTCCGCGGAAAGAGATGAGTTCACCTTTTACCCCCATCATCGGACCGGCAATGATCTCTACCTGCATCCCCGACTGGAGATCTTCGGTGGTAATTTCAACTTCCAGGTCACTCTGTCCGAGCATCCTTTTCAGTATCTCGATTTCCTGGTCGCGGATCACGGCGGCTTTCCCTTCGAAGCGGACGTACTGCATCACATTGTCGGTCTGCAGAACGGCATCGTATTGTTTCCGGGTGATGTGCACAAAGACATATCCCGAAATCAGCGGTATCTCCACCCATTTCTTGCGGTCGCTCCACTGACGAAGCCTGCGCTGGAGCGGGAGAAAGCATTCGATCTCCTTGAATTTCAGTTCGATTTGTACTTTCTTTTCGGCACGTGAGTGGACGTAGATGGCGTACCAGACGGGATTGAGGTTGGGATTAATGGGAGGCATAATGTAAATCAAATTGAGTGGTGAAAATAGGTAATTTGAAGGAATAATGTGCAAAAAATGAGTATTTGAGCCTTTCACTTTTCGGTAGAAAAAACTGTCTGTTTGCGGAAACAGTGTGAAAAAGTTCCTTAATTTAGCAGGGAAGTGAAAAGTGAACAATGAAAAGTGAAAAATTATAAAGAATGAAAAAATTTAGTGCATTGTTATTATTTGGGATTTTGTTAGCCGGGGCAACATTTGGGGCAAAATCGGATTGGGTCAAGCTAATCAACGGTAAGAACCTGGAAGGCTGGAAGGTCGTCAACGGCAAGGCTGCTTATAAAGTCGAAAATGGAGTGATCATCGGAACGAGTGTAGCGGGCAGTCCGAATTCATTCCTGGCCGCAACCAAAGAATATGGCGATTTCATTCTTGAATATGAAATGAAGATGGACAAAGGACTGAATTCCGGTGTTCAGATCCGGAGTATCAGCGATCCCAAAATCAAGGAAGGTCGCGTGCATGGCTACCAGGTTGAGTGTGATGACTCTGAAAGACGCTGGTCGGCAGGTATTTACGATGAGGCCCGTCGCGGATGGCTCTACCCTATGGAGTACAATATTCCTGGTAAGAAGGCCTACAAGAATGGTGACTGGAATAGCTGCCGGGTGGAGTGCGTAGGCAATACAATCAAAACTTGGCTCAATGGCGTGGCTTGCGCGAACCTGGTGGACGATCTGACACTTTCCGGGATTATCGCGTTGCAGGTGCACAGCATCGGTGAACGGAAAGAGGACGAGGGAAAGACCGTTTGCTGGAGAAATATTCGGATTTTGACGACTGATCTGGCTAAAGAGCAAAAGAAAACCGATGCTCCCGAAGTGAGTTATCTTACTAATACGCTGACCAAAGCTGAGGATCAAGCTGGATGGAAATTGTTGTGGGACGGTAAGACGCTGAACGGTTGGATCGTAGCAAAGGATGCCAGTTCTCCTAAAAAAGGGTGGACCATTAAGGATAATGAACTGATTGCCAACATTCCTGATAACAAGGGCGGCGGCGACATCGTGACACAGAAAGAATATAAGAATTTCATCTGGGAGGTAGATTTTATTTTCACACCCCGAGCCAATGGCGGATTGAAATATTTTATCCAACCCAATGCGGATGGTAAAACATACTCGAATGTCGGGTGCGAGTTCCAGATTCTGGATGATGACCTGCATCCGGATGCCAAATTGGGTATCAATGGAAACCGTACACTGGCATCTTTGTATGATCTGATTCCGGCCAATTCGCAGAAGTTTGATCCGGCACAGGCAATCAAGCGGAGCAATGGCGTGAACCAGTGGAACCGTGCCCGCATTGAAGTTCGTGGAGAGAAGGTTATTCATTATTTAAATGGGATCAAAATTGTTGAGTACGCACGCGGAACGCCCGAGTGGAAGGCATTGGTGGCTACCAGTAAATTTGCCAAGGTGAAGGGTTTTGGCGAATATCCGACCGGGCATTTGCTCATCCAGGATCATGGAGACGAGGTGCATTATAAAAATGTCAAGATACTCGAACTGAAATAAACTCCGGACCCTGAGCCTGCCGAATGGCAAACCATTTAAACAAACAACCAGGGGGAGATTCCCCGGAAGGGTTGAAAGAACTTCATAACAGGCTGACAAACATTCTAAAAATTGAATCATGAGAAGCTACTTTATGAGCATCGAAAGTCTGGTCGGCCGGATAGCCCTGACTTCCAACGACACACACTTGAAGTCGGTGGCATTCAGCGAGGAAGAAGTTGAAGAATCGGATACACTGCCGGAAATACTGCTTAAATCGGCTACGCAATTGAAAGAATATTTTGCCGGTTCCCGCAAGGTTTTTGAGCTGGAGATTGATCCTGATGGATCTATTTTTCAGAAGAGGGTGTGGCAGAGGCTTTTACAGGTCTCCTATGGATCCACAAAGAGTTACCACGATATTGCCATCGAGCTGGGTTCGGCCTTGAACACCCGTGCGGTAGGCACGGCCAACGGAAAGAATCCGATACCGATTATTGTGCCTTGTCACAGGATCATTGGTCACGACGGGAAGCTGGTTGGCTATGCAGGCGGCATCGAACGTAAACGGTTTTTGCTGCTTCATGAAGCGGAGCATTCAAAAAAAGATTTGCTGTTTTAACGATGCTCCAAATCCGCTGGAGCGAGCTCATTAAGCGTGAATAGTGAATATTTGAAGAAGATAATATGAAGAAACATAGAGGAGTTTGGAGTGCGGTGATATTGTTGTTTTGTGCTGTAGGATTATCGGCTCAGCAGAAAATGAAGATGGCGCCTACGGGTTATCAGAATAACAGGACACCATTGATTACCAAGCCATTTATTGAGTTGCCGTTGGGGGCGATTTCCCCGGAAGGGTGGCTCAGGGATCAGCTTATACGCCAGAAAAACGGGATGACAGGTCACCTCAATGTGGTTTACGAGAAGGTGATGGGTAAAAGAAATGGCTGGCTGGGAGGGGACGGAGATGTTTGGGAAAGAGGACCGTACT
>Ga0209125_1003150_pt1 | contig 11705 bp, 12 predicted proteins | sample BarGraIncub1131A_FD_184503 | JGI IMG/M metagenome (GOLD analysis project Ga0209125, IMG submission 184503) | Arctic peat soil microbial communities from Barrow, Alaska - Barrow Graham LP Incubations 11-31A (SPAdes) (version 2) | ecosystem: Environmental > Terrestrial > Soil > Wetlands > Peat... | reverse complement strand
CATCAAATCAGATAATCAACTTTGAATATCATGAATAGTATTGTTCGTGATGTTCAATTCGATCCTCTTGTTTATTAAACAGGTGTTCGACTGCATGTCGATGATACACAGCTGCTAAGTCAGCATGGATCATAGCTTTATGCAGATTACCTGCTTCATAATAGTCAGCAGCCTTTTGGTGATGAAGTGCTGCTTTTTCATGATGCTCAGCTGCCATTCTGTGATAATCTGCACCTGGATGTTTTACCATGGTTTAACATATTTAACTGTTGATGAGTTTATAATAAACACCTTAGCCTATTTATGGTTCAGATAGATTAACATTTTTCCATAATTTAGAATGCTTCTATATGCTTAATGACAAAGCATTACAAATAAACCTAGAAATGAAAATATATTTAATAAGTTTGATGAATTATTCTTAATTTTAAGAATTGAAAAAAATTAAATTTCAAAACCATTCATCATGAAAAAAATCTTAATCCTGGTTTTAGTCCTAATAGCTACAACAAATCTGGTTGTTTGTAACGCGCAATCTTCTAAAACTAAAACCCCGAATAAAATTGCTGACCGTTGGACAAATGAAAAAGCAAATGAATGGTATAAACAGTGGGGTTGGCTCAGGGGAAGTGACTTTGTTCCAAGTACAGCCATTAATCAATTGGAAATGTGGCAGGCAGAATCTTTTGATGCTGCAACTATTGATCGCGAATTAGGTTGGGCAGAATCTATCGGGATGAACATTATGCGTGTTTACCTCCACCATCTTGCTTGGGAAGTAGATCCTGCCGGATTTAAAACAAGGATGGAAAAATATTTAACAATCGCCAATAAGCATAAAATATCTACCCTTTTTGTCTTTTTTGATGACTGCTGGAATCCTGTTTATCAAGTCGGAAAGCAACCAGATCCTAAACCTGGTGTTCACAATTCCGGATGGGTAAGAGACCCCGGTAATCTGGGAGATGACGCTACACATTATCCACTATTCGAAAGATATGTAAAGGATGTGCTTACTCATTTCGCAAAAGATAAACGCATCGTATTATGGGATTTATACAATGAACCCGGTAATTCAGGCTATAACAATAAATCAATGCCCCTTTTGAAAAAAGTATTTCAATGGGCACGTGAAGTAAATCCGTCACAACCTATTTCAGCAGGAGTATGGAACGAAAAACTTATTGATTTGAATAAATTTCAGCTCACTAATTCTGATGTAATCACCTATCATAATTACAATAATGAAAAAGACCATAAAGCAGCTATTGACACGCTAAGAAAGTATAATCGTCCACTATTATGTACAGAATATATGGCCCGCAGAAACAATAGCAGATTTGATAATATCATGCCAATGCTAAAGGCTGAGAATATTGCATCCATAAACTGGGGTCTGGTTGCCGGAAAAACAAATACTATGTATGCCTGGGATACTCCAATTCCAGATGGTTCAGAACCACAACTTTGGTTTCATGATATTTTCCGTAAAGACGGTACACCCTATAAGAAAGAAGAAGTTAAATTAATCCGGCAATTGACTGGCAAATGAACAATCTCACATCTAAAAATTTAGCCTTCGTCCATCTTATAATGTTGAATTTTATTGTTCTAACCTCAGGTTTTTGCATGCAAAATCAACATATAACACCACAGAATCCGGAGAATGATACTATACGAACGTACACCAATCCACTTAGTAATATTACAAATATTGGCGACCCTTATATTCTAAAGTATAATAATGAATATTATATGTATGCCACTTCATCACGTGATGGATTTAAGGTTTGGCAGTCAGATAACTTAATCGACTGGCAAGTAAAAGGTCTTGTCCTTGATAAAAATAATCCTGCAAATAACTGGGGAACAGGAAGTTTCTGGGCTCCTGAAGTAAAGTACATTGCCGGAAAATTTTATATGACTTACAGTGCACGGACTGTCAATGACAAAATGAAAATTCGTATTGCAGTAAGTGTAAATCCTCTTGGACCTTTTATCAATTGGTCTGAACCATTCCTGGAAAGCGATGAATTCTCATACATCGATGCTGATCTTTTTCTGGACGGTAAAAAAATCTTTATGTTTTTCACAAAGGACTGTTCTTTAAATATCATTGAAGGTAAGCATACCAGCCAGATATATGTAGCGCAATTGAGCAAAGATTTAAAATCTTTTGCCTCACAACCAATCCTGGCAACCACTCCAGATCAGGCATGGGAAAATCCTGATAGAGAATGGAGATGGAACGAAGGCTCTTTTGTGATGAAACATGATAATACTTTCTATTTGATGTATTCGGCAAATGTTTATGACAGCCCCAACTATTCGGTAGGTTATGCAACTGCTGCTCATCCTTTAGGCCCATGGATAAAATATGCAGGAAATCCTATTCTGAAAAAAGATATGTCGATTCATGTATCCGGGCCGGGTCATAATTCAATAACGACCTCACCCAATGATAAAGAACTGTTTATGGTCTATCACACACACACTTTTTATGATAAACCCAGTGGAAATCGTAATCTATGCATCGATAGAATGTTCTTTGAGAATGGTGTAATAAAAGTACAGGGGCCAACGCGTTCACCTCAACCATTACCAGGTGGGGTTAAATATAGAATAATTAAAAAATAATTAATCTCAGAATAATTGCACTAAAATGCCTTCACACCATGTATTACGAAAAAAAGTATCGCTAAAATTTCACCCAAATCAATCCTTATTCCAACGTCTGCATTTCATTCAATTTCTTGTAAACTCCGTTTTTTTCTATTAAATCGGAATGGTTACCACGCTCCACTATTTCACCTTTCTGCATCACAACTATTTCATCAGCATGCTGAATAGTCGACAACCTGTGAGCTATGACAATTGATGTTCTGTTCTTCATCAGGTTGGTCAATGCATCCTGAACCAGGCGTTCACTTTCTGTGTCGAGGGCTGAAGTAGCTTCGTCAAGGATTAAGATGGGTGGATTCTTCAGTACTGCCCGTGCGATACTGATTCGTTGACGCTGTCCACCGGAAAGTTTTACTCCCCTGTCACCAATATTGGTATCGTACCCAAATTCTAGCTTCTCAATAAACTCATGCGCATTTGCTACTTTAGCAGCTGCAATTACATCTGCAAGTTTAGCATTGTCGAGTCCAAAGGCTATGTTTTCATATAAGGATCCATTGAAAAGGATGGTCTCCTGAGAGACAATACCCATCATATTGCGCAAATCTGAAATGACCAAATCAGTATTCGGAATTCCATCTATCAAAATTTCACCACTCACCACATCATAGAAACGGGGTAATAAATCGACCATTGTTGATTTACCTCCACCTGAAGTCCCCACAAGTGCAACCGTTTTGCCTTTGGCAATTGTGAGATTGACATTTTTAAGTACCTCATCCTTTTCATATTGAAACGAAACATTTCGATACTCTATCTGGTATTCAAATGTTTTATGTGAAACTGCGTTCGGCTTTTGTGTAATTGACTCTTCAGCTTCGAGTATTTTTTGAATACGATCGACAGATGCAGCGCCCTTTTGAATATTGTAAGTTGCAGTAACAATTGCCTTGGCAGGATTCAACATCTGGGAGAAAATACCAAGATAGATAAGAAAAACCGATGCCGTCAAAGTAGAGGTTGCGCTGAAAACAAGTTTGCCTCCATACCAAAGTACAACAACAATGACTATTGCTCCCAAAAACTCGCTCAATGGTGAAGCCAGATCACGCTTTCGATAGAGCTTATTCATCAACCTGTAGTAAACAGTGTTGGATTCTTCAAACTTTTGTTGAGAATATCCAATTGCATTAAAGGCTTTAATAATCCGAAGGCCTGAAATAGTCTCTTCAATGATAGAAAGAATCTCACCCATCTTACGCTGCCCCTTTACAGAAGTTCGCTTTAAACTCTTACCAATCTGACCAATAATCAAACCACTAATAGGAAGCATGATCAAGACAAATAATGTAAGTTGGGGACTCATTACCAACATCGTTATTAAAAAAAAGAATATGGTTATTGGCTCGCGGAACAACATTTCGAGAGAACTCATAATACTCCATTCAACTTCCTGGACATCAGTGGTCAAACGAGCCATCAAATCACCCTTGCGTTGATCGGAATAATAACCCAATGGGAGATGCAACATTTTTTTATATAGATCATTGCGGATGTCTTTTACTACACCATTACGAACAGGGGCAAGAAAAAACATTGCCATATATCTAAAGAGGTTTTTTAGAAAAAACAATACCACAATTGCAATACAGATAAAAAGCAAAGCATTTTGCTCGCCATATTTTACAATGTTTTGACTGATTACATAATTGAAATTGTCCGTTAATAAATCCTTATTCGTTATATGATCCCATGTTAGTGGAGCAGGAGCAATAGACACCAACTTTGTCTGCTTAAAAAGTATATTCAATACGGGGATAAACAAAGTAAAGGAGGCCAATGTAAAAAACACTCCAAAAACATTAAATAAGATATTCAACATTGCATGGCCCTTATATGGTAATGCAAAGCGAAGGATCTTCCATAGTTTTTTCATTTGTCAGTAATTTGTTTTTTAGTAGTCGAATGTAGTGGGCCTCTAATTATATCCTTTTTTATATACCTGGAATATGTCGTTCATTTTGCAAAGATCATAAAAATTTAATCCTTATTTACGAATAGTCCCGGGGTGAATATTCTTAACCGGTAATATTACTGCTGCCAATCCGATGAAGAATACTGTTAAAAAGACCATTACAAAATCAAACAATTGCATGCTAACCGGATAAGAATCGATCAGAAAAGATCCTCCGCTAACTTGTAGCTTTACAATTCCAAATTGTTGTTGTGCCCAGCAGACAATTGCACCAAGTATTAATCCGGTCAAGGCGCCCAAAGTTGTTACAAGAAGTCCCTCAACAAGAAAAATACGCCTGATTAATCGACCATCAGCTCCCATGCTCCAAAGTATTTTGATGTCTTTTTTCTTTTCAATAATTAACATCGATAGAGAGCCAATAACATTGAACGAAGCAATAAGCAAAATGAAGCCCAGTATAAAAAACACGGCCAATTTTTCCGATTTCATTAGTCTATACAAGGTTGACTGTTGCTGAAAACGATTCTCAATTTTAAACTTTGGTCCTACTATCTTCTGCAATTCCATTTGTATCTGTTCTGTTTCAATTCCCTTTTTCAAGCCTAATTCGACTGCGGAAACTTCATCCGTGTAATCAAGTAACTCTCGTGTAAAGTCGATCGGCAACAAAACATATTTTGAATCAAAATCGTCCTGGATAGAAAAAATGCCAGATGTAAATAATGAAGCCGAATTAAAGGCCTGATCAGGTCGGGCAGCTGATGCATCCCGCCTTGGAACATAAATCTCTAGCTTATGAACCATATCCTGTGGGTTGAGGCCAAGATAATAAGCTACACCGCGTCCGGCAACAGCATAGGGACTCCCTTTGCTTTCAAGAATAAAGTCTCCTTCCACTATCATGCTGTCTAGCCCACTACTTTTTTGATAATCAAGAGATACACCCTTGATTGTTGCAAAGTATTGCCGATCATTACTTCGTAATAAAGCATTCTCTTCCAGCACATCGGTATAACGAACTACACCTTTAAGCTGCTTAATCTTATCAACAGCTAAATCGCCCTCATGAAAAGTTTTACCTTCAACCAAAGTTATCCTGATATCTGGATCAAAAGTATTGAATAGAGAAACAATTACATGTTCAAATCCATTGAACACAGATAACACAATAATGAGTGCCATAGTCCCGACCATGATTCCGGCGGCAGAAATACCGGAGATAACATTGATGATATTGTGCGATTTCTTCGCAAACAAGTAACGACGGGCTATAAAAAAAAAGAGACTCACTATATAATCTTAATTAAGTAAAATTTCATCCTTTATAGATCACTCAACAAATTGTCTATCTTCTCAATATAATCGAGTGAATCATCGATATAGAAGTGTAATTCAGGAATAACCCGAAGTTGTAAATGAATTCTGTTACCTAATTGCCCCCTGAGTAATTTGGTATGTGTCTTGATAGTCGTTAACAAAGCTTCTTTGTCATTTGTTGCAAAAAGGCTGAGATAGACTTTTGCGATTGACAAATCGGGAGTTACGACAACTTTTGTCACAGTTATCATACTGCTATTAAATAGATTACGAGATTCCAACGTGAAAATCTCACTAAGGTCACGTTGAATCAGCCTTGATATCTTTTCTTGTCTCTTAGATTCCATGATGCAAAGTTAAGATTTTTTTTACCCAACACTATTCTTCTTGTTTATTGAACCCCTTATGCTTAAATTTGTTATATTATAGAACAATTTAATTTCTGTTGATTATTTTTGGGACTGAAAGAAAATAATCTTTCTTATTTTAAAATGTTTTTTTTTAGATTCATTAAATATTTTAAACAATTACTTAATTTTGCCGTTGGATTCCTACGGCATAAATGTTTGAAGCCATGACCAAAACCCAGTTTACTGAATTAACACTAAACGATAAAATTGAACTCGTTATAGAACAAGGAACAGAACTTCTAAACAGAGTCTTTCTTTTTTATGTTATTCGGCTTTATAACATAGATGAACTCTATGTTGAGGTATGGTACAAATCATCGTCAAATAAGATTGATCGTATTGAACCCGTTGATATTGATGATGTGTTTCATCTTTATGAAAGGAGCATCGACATTGAAGATCTTTTCGCAAGATGAGCAGTTAAGCCTTATAATTTAAAATGACCCATCCTACAATTTTACCCTTTCAAGCTTTAACAATAGATGAATTTGATTATTCTCTTCCTGATGAATGCATTGCTCAACATCCACTTTCAGAACGTGATGCTTCAAAATTATTAATTTACCAGCAAGGGAAAATATCGCAATCACTTTTTAATAATATCTCAGAATTTCTTCCATCAGATAGTCTCTTGTTATTCAATGACACGAAAGTATTTCAGGCCAGAATTATTTTTTATAAATCTACAGGAGCACGTATTGAGATTTTCTGTCTTGAACCGGCTGCTCCCACAGCCGAATACCAGATTGCCTTTTCGAATAGGGGGGAATGTTATTGGAAATGTCTTGTAGGTAATAACAAGAAGTGGAAAAACGGTATTCTGAGGCTTCCATTAATTGTGAACCAAAAAGAAACCATTTTAAAAGCTGAAAAAGTCAACCAAATAGGCGAAACTGCTATCATCCGCTTTTCATGGGAACCTGAATTACTGAGTTTTGCCACCATCATCGATCAATCAGGATTAGTTCCTTTACCCCCTTACATCCATCGCGAAGCAGATTCTGAAGATAAAAAGAGGTATCAAACGATATATGCAAGACTAAAGGGATCAGTTGCTGCACCAACTGCTGGTTTACATTTTACAAATAGGGTATTTGATTCTTTGTCATCAAAAAATATTTCATCTGCTTTCGTTACGCTGCATGTAGGGGCTGGCACATTTAAACCTGTGAGTGCATCTACGATTGGCGAACACGAAATGCACGCTGAACAGATTTCTATTACATCTGCCGTATTGAAACAACTCATTGCTGAAAATGATAAAAAAGATCCTTCAAAAGTGTTTCCGGTAGGGACTACTTCAATGCGGACAATCGAGAGCTTTTATTGGCTGGGAGTAAGAAAAATAAAAGGACAATTAAATGAAGAACATCCCGCTGTTCATCAATGGGATCCATATGATACAAATTTAGACACAGGTATTTCGATGCATGAATCATTGGAAGCATTGCTTGAACACCTTACGAAAACGGGTTCAGAACAGATCATTGCTTCAACACAATTAATAATTGCACCCGGATATCGTTATAGAATAGCTTCTGGATTAATTACAAATTTTCATCAACCCCGAAGTACATTGCTTCTTTTGGTATCTGCCTTGATTGGGGAAGACTGGAAAAAGGTATATGATTTTGCATTAAACAATGATTTCCGATTTTTAAGTTATGGGGATAGTTGTTTATTGATGCCATAGATAGCATTTTGGTCGAAAAGTCAATTGTTAAGAAAATAAAAATTCATATTAGAGCGCTTTATCAAATACCAGAAGATACAACGTGACAATAAAAATTTATAATCGATTCCAAATCTTATCTTTAATAATTATTCAAAGTAATAATTGCCAAATATTTTCATACTATTTGTCTACTTAATAGCGATTTACCCTAATTCATATACTCAAAATAATTTAGATACTAAAAAATAACTGTAAAAAAACATGAAATAAATAACATTCATTTCATTTTCTGTGATTTGGCGTCAAAAATGATGTACCTTTAGAAACATTTTTCAAATCACATTTTTAATAATTTTTAAAGTTTTTTTATGAACATTTATGTAGGCAATCTTCATTTCAATTTAAGCGAAGATGAATTAAAGGAAATTTTTGAAGAGTATGGCGAAGTTACTTCCGCAAAAGTTATTACAGATAAATACTCTGGACGAAGCAAAGGTTTTGGTTTTGTTGAAATGCCAAACGACACTGAAGGTGAAGCTGCCATTAAGAATCTCAATGGTGTTGATATGAAAGGCAGAAATATGACTGTTAATCAATCAGAAGAAAGAAAAGACAATTTCAGAAAAGACAATAACAGAAGAAGCAACAACAACTACCGCTCCAATTTTTAATACTTAGGTACATTAAAAGGAAGCGTCAGGTAGAATATTAACATCAAGGGTTTTTGTTTTACCCAAAAGTAAAATTAATGAACATGTCTTTGTTCACTCCTTGGTTCGATTAATTCATTTTTTAGACCGAATGTTTGCTGAGAAGTCAAATTTGAAGCCATACGAGAAGAAAAACCTTGTTGACATTTAGAGTAAGAAAAACTGAATTAATTAGTCACTTTACTATTTTTAAAAAAGACTGTCTCGAAAGGGCGGTCTTTTTTTATGCATGTTCACTCAGAAACTGCAATTTTGGTTTATCAGCAATTACGATCTCCTTGCCGTTAATGCGAATTATTCCTTCCTTTCTAAACTCCGAGAGTATACGGATTACATTTTCTGTTGTCATACCAATCAATTCTGCAATTTCTTTTCTGGAAACCGGAAGTTCAAACGTATCGTTGAGATAGATAGTATCAGAAAAATTGAGCAATATATATGCAATTCGGCCACGTAGGTTTTTACGATTAATGTCATTGTAATTTCTGATGATATTATCTGCCGTCCTACTCATCCGTTCGAGTAAGTCTAAGGCAAAGTTTCCATTCTCGCGAACCAACTCTTTCATTTTATCAAGGCTGATAATACAAACAGTGGTATCTTCAATTGCAGAAACAGAATATTGATACTGTTTATCAGAAAAAACAGTTAGCAAACTAATGAAGTCGTAAGGTCTTGCAAGTGAAATGATTTGATTCCGTCCTTGTCCGGATTGTGTAAAGAGTTTAACCAATCCATTTTTAACATAAATAAAATCATTGATAAGTGCACCCTGTTGAATGACCATTTGTCCCTTTTTATAGTTCGCTTCCCGCTTGGTAGTACAGAATGTTCCAAGTTCCATTGTCGAAACATGTTCAAAAATTAATGAACGTACAATGCATTCTTTACATTCACATGTCTTGTTTTCAATCATCCTAAATATTTTTCATTTTCCTCCACTCCAAAGTCACTTTATCAATTTCGTATGATATTTATCATATTATGATTTATATCATACATTCTGATGAAAGAGTGATAATTTAACGTACTAACTTTGAAACGTAAAATTAACATTTTGATTGCCTTAAAACAACATTATTAAACATTTACATAAATAAATAGATGTCTTCATGCTGTTAAAGGAAAAAACAAGTTAAAAACACAGAATGAAAAAAATAATAATAGTAGGCGCCGGAACTGCCGGGACAATGATGGCGAATAAACTCCGCAAATCACTTTCAAAGAATGAATGGGAAATTACAATCCTTGATAAATATAAAACCCATTACTATCAACCAGGATTTCTGTTTATTCCTTTTGGAACGTATACACAAAAAGATGTGACCAAACAAAAAGATACGTTTATATCAAAAGATGTAAATCTGATTTATGCTGAAGTTGAACGTATTGATGCTGCACAAAACAAAGTACTGCTTACAAATGGGGATGTTTATAATTATGATTTTCTGGTAATTGCCACAGGCTGTCAGACACGACCTGAAGAAACACCCGGACTAAAAGAATCGAATTGGTACAAGAATATTTTCGATTTTTATACTATTGAAGGAGCTGTTGCATTGCATGAGTTTTTCAAGAATTGGCAAGGCGGACGTTTGGTCATGAGTATTACTGAAATCCCTTACAAGTGTCCGGTTGCACCCCTCGAATTTGTATTCCTTGCAGATGCATACTTTACAAAGAGAGGAATTCGTGATAAGGTTGAAATAATTTATACGACACCATTGGCTGGTGCATTTACAAAACCTAAATGTACAACTGTGCTTGGCAAACTATTATCTGAAAAGAACATCAAAATTAATCCTGATTTTTATATTGAAAGTGTAGACAGCGTAAACAACATTATCCATTCTTATGATGGTAATGAAGTTGCGTATGATTGTCTGATAGTTGTCCCTGTCAATATGGGCGACGAAGTCATTGCCCGTTCCGGGTTAGGAGATGATCTGAATTACGTGCCAACTGATAAAAACACACTACGTTCGGTTGCCTTTGAAAATATTTTTGTACTTGGCGATGCATCAAATATTCCGGCTTCCAAAGCAGGTTCAGTTGCACATTTTGCATCTGAAACATTGATAGGCAATATGCTTGATGCGATCAACGGTCAACCTTTGAGCCATTCCTTTGATGGTCACGCTAACTGTTATATTGAAACCGGTTTTGGGAAAGCCTCTCTTATCGACTTTAATTATGAAACAGAACCTTTACCCGGTAAATATCCTATTCCCGGAGTCGGGCCGTTCAGCCTGCTGGGAAATACATGGATAAATCATTTAGGCAAACTTGCTTTTAAAACAATGTATTGGGAGTTTTTGCTAAAAGATCGCAAGCTTCCTGTAAGTAACAAGATGAGCATGACTGGGAAAAATAAAGACTAAAAAAAAATAATCTTACACTTTATTAAAATATCTGGAATATGACACAGAAAACGTATGCAGGAGTAATCCTTGAAGTAAACGAAGAAGGATACATGATCGAGAAGAATCAATGGACTAAAGAAATTGCAACAGCTATTGCTCAGGAAGAAAACATCACATTGAATAACACACATTTTGCAGTTATCGAGTTTCTTCGTGACAAGGTATCTAATGGAGAAAGTCTGACTATCCGTGCAATTGGTAAATCAGGAATTGTTGACATTAAAGGCTTTTATGCATTATTTCCCGGAGCGCCATTAAAATTGGCTACCAGGATTGGCGGCTTACCAAAACCGGTTAGTTGCGTTTAATTTAAAAGTAAAAAACTTCAAATTATGTTACAAAAAGAAGAATTTCCATTAAAAAAAGTGTGCCTCATTTGTGCCAAAGGGTCAATTGAAGATGTATATGCTGCTTTGGTTATGGCAAATGGAGCTGTTATGGAAGGTATTGAAACAAAAGTATTCTTTACTTTCTTTGGTTTAGATGCCATCACAAAAAAACAGATGAACAAGCTCCATACAGCTACTGTTGGTAATCCTGCCATGCGTATGCCCAATGGATGGGCTTTCC
>Ga0209125_1003147_pt1 | contig 11726 bp, 10 predicted proteins | sample BarGraIncub1131A_FD_184503 | JGI IMG/M metagenome (GOLD analysis project Ga0209125, IMG submission 184503) | Arctic peat soil microbial communities from Barrow, Alaska - Barrow Graham LP Incubations 11-31A (SPAdes) (version 2) | ecosystem: Environmental > Terrestrial > Soil > Wetlands > Peat... | reverse complement strand
CTTCATCATCTCCCTTAATTAAGTTTCTTGTTAAACATGCTCCGACAAATCCAGTTGCTCCTGTTACTAATATTTTCTTCATAAATTACACCTTGCAAAAATCATTTATTTGATCCACACAGAAATCATAACAGTTACCTTTACCATAGTCTTTATACCACTCAACTGTATATTCTACGGCTTGAATAATACTTAATTTAGGTAACCATTTTAATAATGTTTTTGCTTTAGTACAATCTAAACTTAGTAATGAGGCCTCATGCATAGTTTGTTTGTTTGATAGATCTATATATTTCCCATTTCCCCAATTCTCAATAATAAGATGAACTATTTCTTCTACTGTAACTATTGATTCATAATCAGGTCCAAAATTCCATCCTTCACTATATACTGTACCATTTTGGTACATCTTGGATGCAAGCAATAAATATCCATATAAGGGTTCCAAAACATGCTGCCACGGCCTTACTGCCTTTGGGTTTCTTACTTCTATAGGTTCACTAGCCATTAAAGCCCGTATACAATCTGGAATAATTCTATCTTTGGACCAATCTCCTCCACCAATAACATTACCAGCTCTAACAGATGCTATTGCCTTGCCATGTTTTTTATAATCTTTTGGATTCATAAATGAACTTCTATATGACGCAATAAGGATTTCAGCGCAGCCTTTGCTTGAACTATATGGATCATAACCGCCCATAGCATCATCCTCCCTGTAAGACCATATTTGTTCTTTATTTTCATAACATTTATCAGTTGTTATCATTACCCCTACTGCAACTGAATCTGATTTTCTAACGCATTCAAGAACATTTAATGTTCCCATAACATTTATATCAATCTAACAAGAGGTTGTGCTGCTAGATGAAATACAATTTCAGGCTTGTACAAATTAAATACTTCATTTAACTTGTCTTCATCTCTTATGTCTCCTCTAATATTAATTATTTCATTTTTTAAATCAGTTACTACAAAATTGTCTTCCTGCGTATATGGATCTAACCCATATCCTATAACCTTCGCTCCTAACTCATTAAGCCATATTGATAGCCATGAGCCCTTAAAGCCTGTATGCCCTGTAACTAAAACTACTTTATCTTTATAAAAGTTATTAAACATATCCAACTTGTTTTCTATTACCATATCTTCCATGGTGCCTCTCCCTTGTCCCATAATTCTTCGAGGTCATTTTTATCTTTCAATGTATCCATTGGTTTCCAAAAACCTTTATGTTTATATGCACTTAATTCATTATCTCTAGCAAGTCTCTCCAAAGGTTCTCTTTCAAATATAGTTTTATCATCCTTAATATAATTAAACACCTCTGGTTCTAAAACAAAAAATCCCCCATTAATCCAAGAACCATCTCCATCTGGTTTCTCCATAAATGTATTAACAGTGCTATTATTATCTATGTTTAATGCGCCAAATCTTCCTGATGGTTGTACTGCTGTAAGTGTAGCAACCTTGCCCTGATTTTTATGAAACTCTAAAAGTTTATTTATATTGATAGCCGCTACACCATCGCCATAAGTAAGCATAAAAGTTTCATTACCTACATATTCCTTAACTCTTTTAAGTCTTCCACCTGTCATAGTATTGAGTCCTGTATCGACAAGAGTTATTTTCCATGGTTCTGCTTTACAATTACAATATTCTATGTCACCTGAATGTAAGTTTACAGTTAAATCGCTCATATGCATATAATAATTAGCGAAATATTCTTTTATAACATACCCTTTATAACCACAACATATTATGAAATCATTAATTCCAAATTTAGAATAAATATTCATGATATGCCATAGTATTGGCTTACCGCCTATTTCAACCATTGGCTTTGGTTTTAAACTTGTTTCTTCACTAAGTCTTGTACCAAACCCACCTGCAAAAATTACTGCTTTCATATGTATCACCTTTCCTTTGTTTAATTAAGCTTGCAAGAATGTATTTTGATATTAATATGTACCTTTAACTATCTTCATATTAATTGAAAACGCCTTAATTATTAACATTATTATCCATATTAATATTTTTATTACTATTCCATTTCTATTAATTATTTTTCTAATAATATAATAACACCAAATTTTAATAGCCGCCGAGGTACGTGCAATGTGTAGTAATTATCTTTAGAGAATATAAAATAATAAATGCCTAACTCCCCAAGAACAGACATTATTTTTCTTAATGGTATAATGTGTTAGATATAGGTATCAATAGTAAGCCTCGCAAATTATTATATTTCATTTTCTATTTGTTAAATATTCTGATTAGTTCATCAATATTTGAACAATTAATCTCTCTATATAAGTCCTTGACATTGTTCATTATGAAATCTTTTTTAAACTTTGAAAAATCAATCTTTATTAGTTTCTCGATAATATCATCTTCAAACCTGTACTTAATAATTTTCGCAGGATTACCACCAACTATTGCATAATGAGGTATATCTCTAGTTACCACACTACCAGCTGCTATAATAGCACCTTGATTTATCGTTACCCCAGATAGTATTATAGCACCATATCCTATCCACACATCATCATAAATCTTAATATCACCTTTTGATATAGCTTCACTTTGTTGAATACCCATCCTTGCCTTAAAAGGAAAAGTAGATATACTCGTGTATATATGCTCACTGCCTAGTATGAACTGAACATTCGGTGCAATTGAGCAATAACTCCCAATATAGAGAATTTCACTAGTATTACTATGTTTTAATAAATCTATCGCACCATATGTATACTTTCCAACCTTTACTTCTGAAACAGAGAATTTATTTTTCGCTACCGTATCATTGTGACTATTTGCATCTCGCCATTCTTTTTTGCATTTGTATAACTCATATATATTTATACAATGATTAGCTATAGTTTTGAATATTTTAAATATTGTTTTTAATAATTTCATTGCAACCTCACACAATCCATTTTTTTAAGAGCATAACATTTAAGGAACTTAAACTTTGTTCATCGAATTAGAATTCTAAAATATATACTTTTCCGCCAGGATTATACATTCTACAGCGTATATTAATTTTTAGTGAATTTTACTTCCATAATTTCAAATACTATCTTGAAAGGAAAATTTAATCAATATCCAGCTTTATACCAATAAAATTATTTCTTTATAAACTCATTATACACAAATCCTTTTTAAAGCGAAAATATAATGATTATTAGAAATATTATATTTATTTTATTCACATCGTTTTCTTGATTTAACTAATAATTATCCTTAATACTATAATCAATATATCTGTAATTATAAATATCATCTTTATTAAAAATACTAACATATGGATAATTTAATATGTTAACTTTATTATAATAAACACCCTGTTCCAATGCTCCACTAATCTCTTTCGCCCACATTGTAATCATTATTATACAAATCGCATAAGAAATAATATATTTTTTTTGATTATCTTTTAACATCTTAATCATGTTAGGAATGAGACTTATTTCGAAACACTTGAAATAAACATTTAACCTTGATGCCATAAGTTCACTTCTTGAAAAAACAACATAAATTATAATTCCAATTATATAATACTTAATTGTACTCTTATCTTCCAAATTAACATTATTACTTGTATTTTTATATAAAATTATAACTATAATAAAAATTATTATTCTTGATAATATTGATAATAAATTTATTCTAGAACTTAAATAAGTCTGATAGCTTATATATATATTTCCAAATGGTTTTAATAAAAATCCAATATTCATAAATGATAGTAAAGTTGCTCCAGCAATAATTAGTAAAAATTTTTCTTTATTAAAATCGAATCTAATTAATGGTAAAATAAGTACAACAATTATTGAAGTATGTATTAAAGAAAATAATAAAGTTAGAATAATATATTGCCAGTATTGTTTTTTCTTCAACAGTGGCAGTAATATTGTTAAGAATAATCCAATTGTCAATCCCTGCCTGATTCCGTTGTTTATATATGTAAAATAATACATTGAATAGAAAATTAATAGTGACACCATATATGACTTTGAGTTCTTTTTTATATAATAATAAAACAAGTACATCGTAATTATTGAAATGACAAAAATAAGTATAGTATAATCTAAATTAAACAATTTGAAGATTCCTTGTATAAGTTTATACCCATATTCCCCATGTGTTTCAAAAGTTGAAAAATAAGGGTCATCTAATTTTGGTAATACATTATAAATATTCATATAACCAAAATAATCTGTCCCAACTCCATAACGGAAAGCTGCAATTAATGTTATAATAAGAAAAATTACATTAAATAATTTTTCCATAATATATTTTGAACTTAACTCAAATATTGCTAAAAATAATATAACTATAAAAATAAATAAATATAACATCTTTTACATCCTTTTGAAAGAAATTTTTGAATTTTAAGAATTAATAAATAGTTTAATATAAAGTTTGTTTATATTAAACTATTTATTTACTAAAGCATGTATTTTATTATTCTAAGATCACCTCTCCAGATAACTGAAGAAAAAAAATCTCATATATTTTACATAAGTAATTTAACCTATCATTGAAATTTATTACTTCAGTCAGAAATGATAACCATGTTACTATTTCCTATTCATAATTTTTTGAGAGGACAGCTCTTATAGCCTCTAAATATTGATATTTATACGTCTCATCAGGTTCTAAATAATCTCCTTCTCCCCACTCATTCCAAGCATTAATATATAAAAAATCTAATTCATCATTTTTAATTTGATCTTGTAGGGTTAATAATGCATCATAAAATAATTTCGGAGAAGTATTAATATATGCTAACCCTTTATAACCACGTCTTGGTGTATTATCCCACATAGGAAATATACCTTTGAACACCTTTTTAGAAGAAGTTTCACTTCCATCAATAATTACTTTATAGATCTGCCGTGCATCAATTTTTCTTTCTAATATTTTTATATTTATATGCTTATTCCTTAATTGTTTCAGCCATATTTTAATTCCATAATTAAATGACTGTAATACATTTAGTCGATGCTTTAAAGTATATCCTGGTTCAAAATTGTAATATGCATCAATTACTTCAGTTCTATTTTCTAAATCACCGTTATTATTAGATGCTACAACATAAATACCATCAAATCCATTTTCTATTGCTAATTTATTAAAACAACATATCATTTCTTTCAAATCTTTAATGTCGCTGCTTCTATAGATATTTAACATTGGTTTATTATTGATTTTTATATAACGTTTGTCTTTAAAGAATTGTAACATATAATTAAAATGATCTCTCCAATCATTCTCAGAACCATACTCTTGAGAAATCAAAATTTCTTTTTCAAGTGAATACCAAGTTCTTGTCCATGTTTCATTCGCCCAACATATAGAATAATTAATATCAATTTCTGGATGCTCTAGCAAAATTTCCATTGGTTTTTCTAGAAGTTGTTTGCCTTTGAACCAATAGTGGTAAATGCAAAAGCCATAAATTCCATATTCCTTAGCTAATTTTGCTTGCCAAGCCCATGTTTTTGCATCTTCAGAAGCTAAATTATAATAATTATTATTTAGTGGAATTTTAGGTTGTACATGCTTTTTAAATAAAGGTTTTGCTTTCTTAACAGAAGACCATTCCGTATACCCCTTACCCCACCAATTGTTATTCTCTGAAATCTCATGAAACTGAGGGAGATACATACATAATATTTTCATAATTAAACTCCTTTCGATTATCTCTCTGTATATGACCTGGCTCTTCCCCAGTAAATTATAAACTCTAAACTCGTACTATCTCTTATTTTTGTACAATAACTTAATAGTTCATTTTATTCTACTTTTGTTTTCAGTCAGCTCTATTATTATACTCTTTAACCGTCAAATGTCCATTTGGGACGTTTATTTATTGCCTATCACTAAACACCACAACATATCAATAACTAACTATTTTGTCATTCTTTCACTGCATAAATAAGCCAACAATGTTTTATACTACAAACCCAATAATCCAGCTATATAAAGCCATCTTTTTATCTGTCACAGTAATATGATATCAATGACCATTTCTTCTATATGTTTACTAACATAGAAATCACGTTTAAGATTACTTACTGGATTTATATTATTTCATTCCATTGCAATTTTATTCAATAACTCTATATATTTACCACTCGTATTTTTAAAGGAATATTTTTCACACACCATACTCTTTGTATCTCTTATTTCTATATTTCCTAAAATAATATTGAACATAGCTTCTGCTAAAAACTTCTCATTATCACAATCTATATATTGTGCGAAATCTCCAGCAATCTCATGACATATTTCAATATCAGTAACAATAACAGGTACATTAAAATATAAAGCTTCTACAATTGGCATTCCAAATCCTTCGAATTTTGTTGGAAGAATGAATGCACTACAATGTGAATATAATAAACCAAGTGTATAGTTACAAATATAATCACTGTAAATTATTCTATCTTCTATTCCTGCATTCATTATTAATTCTATCAATAATGAATCCATTTTAGTGCTATTACCAACTAGAATAAGATAATATTCATTATTATACTTAGCTACCTCAATAAAGGCTTTAATCAATAATATTAAATTTTTATTTGGACCACTTGATAGAACACTTAAAAAATACTTTTCCTTATTTGAAATAAACTTTTCAAATTTTTGTAATTCTTTGACTGTTTCAGACCCATCATTACTTATCAGTGCAAACTTGGTGAAATTACAATTAATATATATGTAATCTACTTTAATAGGATTTATAGTGAAATTTTCGAGTATATCATTCCTTGTAAAAGAAGAAATTGCAATTACTTTATCAGATATTCGAAGAGCTGCTGGTACAAGTATAGCTCTTTGTATTCGTCTCGCTATTATAAAGTACTCTGGATAATGCAAATGTAATAAATCAAAAACTACTACAACAGATTTGCACTGTTTCAAGATAGACGCATAACCACAAGTAAAAAGTATAACATCATCTTTGTTAAGCTTAAGTTTTTGTTTTAGAACATTTTGCACAAATAATTGGCCAATGATATTCTTAATGTTGAATCCCTTTATTGTAAATTTAGTCGAGTACTTTTCAAAGCTCCGAAGTTGTGTTTTTCTAACTGCAAGTACTACTTCATCAAAAATAAGATCCAGATTATTTTCATAAAAATAATCCAAAGTATTATGAAGATATTGTTCATATCCAGGGGCTTTCTTGAATTCATAAATCAAACAATCAATTACAAGTTTCATTTTGTTTCTCCTAGTCCTATTTTCTTGGTAATAATTGTATTAAGAAATTGTTTTACTATTTCACAACTAAATTAAATCTATTTATATATATCTGAATAGTTTTAATCTTCAAGACAAAATGTTATTCGGAACTCAGTTTAATTTTTTCTTTATTTTTATCACATCAAAGATAATTTGGTGTATCTTCTACCTAAGAAGCAAATAATAAAATTGCATAATGACCCAATAATATAATTATATTATTCTTCTGACCGTAACACTTGAGTATATATTTCTGCTCCCTTTACTTTGTTAGTAAGCAGGTGTCAGTTGCAAAATATACTATGTATTGTATTTATCCTTATTGAGTGTATCAATCATTTATTTGTATTTTAATATTGGTTACCTCAACCTCAAGCCAACTTAGTTACATTTACCTATCCGTTTTTATCTACCTTCACTACTTATTCCATGTAATTTTATTAATTATTTTCACATAACTCTGAATAATCTTAACTACCTTCACCGAAACATTTTCATCCCTATAATCAATAGCTAGTAAGCCCTCATCTTCATTTTCTTTCATTCCTCTAGCGAGTTCTATACCCTGCACGATATCTTCCGAACAAATCCCACCAATTATTACTGTTCCTTTATCTAATACCTCTGGCCTTTCTGTGCTTGTCCTAATCAGGACTCCCGGAAATCTCAACATCGCTGACTCTTCACTAAGTGTCCCACTATCAGACAGAACACAAAAGGCATTTTTCTGTAATTTATTATAATCGAAAAATCCAAAAGGTTTTAATTGTCTAATTAGTGAATTAAACTTAATATTCTTTTCCTCAATCCTCTTCCAACTTCTTGGATGAGTAGAATAAATTATTGGTATGTTATAAGTTTCAGCGACGATGTTTAATGCTTTTGTTAGAGATATTAAATTCTTATCATTATCAATATTTTCTTCTCTATGCGCACTTACTAATATATACTTTCCAGCTTCAAGTCCTAATTCCTCTAGTGCTTTACTGTTTTCTATCTTATCACCATTTTTAGCTAACACTTCAGCCATTGGTGAGCCTGTAACAAAAATATGTTCTTTTCTAAAACCTTCACTTAAAAGATACCTTCTGCTATGCTCTGTATAAGGAAGATTAATATCACTTATATGGTCTACAATCTTTCTATTGATTTCTTCGGGTACATTCTGATCAAAGCACCTATTCCCAGCTTCCATATGAAATATGGGAATCTTCAATCTCTTAGCAGCTATAGCACTTAATGCACTGTTTGTATCTCCTAATATAAGGAGAGCATCTGGTTTTTCTTTCGTTAAAACATCATAAGACTTTGCTATTATATACCCATAGTCTCACCTAAGTTATTACCAACTACATTCAAAAAATAATCTGGTTGTCTTAAATTGAGCTCTTTAAAAAATATTTCATTTAATGTATAGTCCCAATTCTGATCTGTATGGACAAGCAAGTGATCAAAGTACTTATCGCATGCTTTTATTACTTCGGATAACCTGATTATTTCAGGTCTAGTACCAACTATTGTCATAACCTTTAATTTATGCATACTTATACCTCCAAATAATATGTATCCGGTTTGTCTGGATTAAAACATTCATTTACCCACATTACTGTTACAAGGTCATTTTCTCCTACATTAACAATTGAGTGGGTATATCCAGTAGGTATATCAACAACTTGTAATCTATCACCACTAACTTCATACTCTATGATTTCCTCACTTTCTATTTTCCTAAATCTAATTATTCCTTTACCACTCACCACCAAGAATTTTTCATTTTTTGTATGATGCCAGTGATTTCCCTTTGTAATCCCAGGTTTTGACACATTAACTGAAACCTGACCTCTTTCAGGTGTTCTAATAAATTCCGTAAAGGAACCTCTGTTATCACAATTCATTTTTAAATCATAGGAAAATTCATTTTCTGGTAAAAAGCTTAAGTATGTACTATAAAGTTTCTTAGTTAATTCATCTTTCATGTCAGGAACGCTTAAATCCACTCTACTTTTTTTGAATCCTCTAATTACCAAAGCTAATTCACCTAATTTTATAGCATGGGTTATAGGCACTAAGCAATAATTCCCTTGCTTAGTTGCGCACCCATTTAAAGCCTTAACAAATTCTTCTATAACATCATCGATATAACAAAGATTGATCACTGCATCTGGATTGTTTATCTGAATATCTAAATTTCTGGCTATATTATAGCAGTAGGTTGCAACAACTGTATTATAATTAGGTTTGCTCCACTTACCAAATAAGTTTTGCAATCTATATACAAACACCTTTGCTTCAGTTTCTTTACTGTAATTGAATAATAAATCTTCTCCAGCTTTTTTACTAATTCCATAAGCATTGTCTTTTTCTGCTTGTATAGAAGATGTAATCAGTACAGGAACTTTATTATTATATTTTTTAAGCAAAGACAATAACTCTGAAGTAAATCCAAAATTACCTTCCATAAATTCCTTTTCATCTTTAGGTCTATTAACTCCTGCAAGATGAAATACAAATTCACACTCTTTTACAAAACCATCTAATAGTGATTTATCGGTTTCTATATCAAATTCAAATATATCATTGTTCCCTTGATTTCTAAGTTCAGCAATGAGGTTTTTACCAACAAAGCCTTTTGCTCCCGTAACAAGAATTTTCATTACTTATTCCAGCCTTTCAACTCATTTCTTACATAGTCTAGTGCTAGTAGCTTATCTTTTATCTGATCTATATTAAGTCTTTCTGTATTGTTAGAATTATAATCTTCTTCAGAAGACAACTTCTGATTACCTTCTAAAAAGTATTTATCATAATTAAGATCTCTTTTGTCTGCAGGTACTCTGTAAAAACCACCCATGTCTTCAGCTACTACATTTTCTTCTTTTGTAAGCAAAGTTTCATATAGTTTTTCTCCATGACGAGTCCCTATTATTTTTATCTCATTATCAACATTAAACAATTCTTTTACTGCTTGAGCCAAATCACCAACTGTAGAAGCAGGTGACTTTTGTACCATAATATCTCCTGCCTGAGCATTTTGAAATGCAAATATCACCAGCTCTACAGCTTCTTCAAGACTCATTAAAAACCTAGTCATATTAGGATCTGTAACAGTTAAAGGTTGTTTGCTTTTTATTTGCTCAATGAATAATGGGATAACCGAGCCCCTTGACGCCATAACATTTCCATATCTAGTACCACATATAAGGGTCTTATCCGATGATACTGTTTTAGATTTAGCAACAAATACTTTTTCCATCATTGCTTTTGATATTCCCATTGCATTAATTGGGTAAGCAGCTTTATCTGTAGATAGACAGATAACTTTCTTAACTCCACTTTCAATGGCAGCAGTTAATACATTATCTGCCCCAATTACATTCGTTTTTACAGCTTCAAGAGGAAAAAATTCACAAGATGGTACTTGCTTTAAAGCTGCTGCATGGAATATGTAATCGACACCATACATAGCATTTTTTACACTGGCTAAATCTCTGACATCACCTATATAAAACTTTATCTTATCATTCTTATATAGTTTTCGCATATCATCTTGCTTCTTCTCATCTCTTGAGAAAATACGAATTTCTTTAATTTCAGTATCTAAGAATCTCTTAAGTACTGCATTACCAAAGGATCCTGTTCCTCCAGTGATTAGTAAAGTTTTTTCTTTAAACATCAGTCTCTTCCCCCAATTAGTTTATTTAAAATGTTTCATTATAATTTCATATGACATTTTAACAGTATAATTATCTTCTAAATACTTTCTAGCCTTTTCCCCATATTCGTTTAGTTCATCTAGTGATGAGCATATTAAGTCAGTAATTTCTTTAAATCTGCTACTATTATTACTTTCGCACCACCAACCAAACTTGCCATCACATATTACTTTTCCAATATCAGTATTTATGTCTGTACATGCGATCACCGGCATTACATATTCCATGTATGATAGCAATCTTGATGGAAAGTTCGGTATCGTAAATCGGTGGTCAAGGAATATCAATCCAACATCACAGCAGGTTACTAATTTGTCATATTCATTATTGGTCAACCCATTTATTAATAATGCATTGTTAGGAGTTTGCTCTTTAAAAAATGCTTCAAGTTTATGATACTCAGACCCTTTACCACAAATAATGAAAAACCGATCATTTAGGTTCATATTGCTTTTTAAACACTCTATAACAAAATCTATGCCCTGTGGCTTACCAAGACTACCTCCATATATAAAAGTAGTACTTTTATCGGGTATGTTGTATTTTGCTCTTATCTCCTGTTTATTCGTTTTAATAGCCTCCACCGGTGAGATACTATTAGGGCAAATCTCAACTACTTGAGGTAATATATCTGGATTATACTTTAATATAAAATCAACGTTAGCCTGTGACATACATCCAATATAGTCTGAAATAGTGTATAGTCTTTTTTCCTTCGCTCTAAAAAACCTATATAGAAAACTTTGTTCT
>Ga0209125_1003145_pt1 | contig 11728 bp, 9 predicted proteins | sample BarGraIncub1131A_FD_184503 | JGI IMG/M metagenome (GOLD analysis project Ga0209125, IMG submission 184503) | Arctic peat soil microbial communities from Barrow, Alaska - Barrow Graham LP Incubations 11-31A (SPAdes) (version 2) | ecosystem: Environmental > Terrestrial > Soil > Wetlands > Peat... | reverse complement strand
CATCTCAACGTCATACATCAGGCCAATTGTTCGTGGCAAAGAAGTAAAGGCGGTTGAGTTCGGAGCCAAAGTTAATATGATCCAATTTGATGGGATCAACTTTATCGAGCATCTTAGTTTTAATGCTTTCAATGAGGGAACTAGGCTTGTAAAATCAATACGTTATGGACGGAGCTTGTTTGGCAAGATCACCCATATATTGGCTGATGACATTTATGCTACCAATGCAAACCGCAAATACAGTACAGCTTCACATATCGTTACCAACTTCAAGCGCAAGGGAAGGGCTGGGAAACATGAAGAACACAGGCAGATCATCAGCAGAGAGTTAAGAAAAGAGAGAACAATACGAATGGAAGGCAGCTTTGGGACAGAAAAGGAACATTATGGCCTTCAGAAGATTAAAGCTCGGACAGAGCTGAATGAAATACTCTGGATCTTCTTTGGCGTTCATACAGCAAATGCTGTTCGGATAGCAAAACGTTTAGCTGTCTCAAGGGTTGAACTAATGGCATCTTAATCAGCGTAAATGACGGATAAGTAAAACCATTATTGGGATTATTTTGCCCAATAATTACCACTTCTTCAGAAATCAGAACATAAAATCATCATCCCACTATAAAAATCAAAAATGAGTAAGATCCTAGATACAGAATCCTACTCATTTTACAAATTTGTCCTTACTCCCGAAAATCCCTCAAAACAAGGGAAGAGATCTTTAAATACTATCCAAAACTTTCAGCTATGGGATACCCCGATAGCTTTATGATTGAAAATAGTATTAAGCAACCTTAATCTATAATTTGAATATAATATTCGTGGATTTTGAATCATTAGAAAGTCACTGAAGCTCAAACGAAGACAGACAATAGCCGGAATAATCCGGAATCACTAAGAAACTATTTGGGAGGAGGAATTTTGTATTTCAGGCTAGTTGAAGTGTAAATATAAATTTACTGCCTTTTCCAATTTCGCTTTCGACTCGTATCTTCTCATTATGTTTTTCCATAAATTCCTTGCAAAGGATAAGCCCGAGTCCAGTACCTGTTTCATCTGCAGTACCTTTGGTAGTAACCGTGGCATCAATACGGAATAGCTTCGACAAATTTTCAGGAGAGATGCCTACACCAGAATCAGTAACACTCACCTCTGTCTTCGAATCAATCTGAACCGATTCTATAGTAATGGTTCCATCCTTGTGGCTGAATTTAATTGCATTCGATACTAGGTTACGGAGAATGGTTTTTATCATGTTTTCATCGGCAAGTACGGCTATATTCCGGTCAATAAGTAACCTGATCATAATATTTTTTTGCTGAGCCTGACCTTCAACCAGATTTTTCGTTTCTTCGGCAAGTGCAAAAAGAATAAGTCTGCTCGGATTGAAGGAAATCCGTCCGGTTTGAGATCGTGACCATTGAAGGAGGTTGTCCAGAAGGTTGTTACCACTTGTAGAAGACTTATAAATCATATTAAGATAGGTTTCAATTTCTTCAGGTGGCATTATTTTGTAATTCTGCAGGAGCAGATCAGCTAGTCCGCTGACAGCATTGAAAGGATTGCGTAAATCGTGGGCAATAATGGAAAAAAACCTGTCCTTTGTAGAATTAAGAATCCCTAATTGTTCGTTTATATCTTTGAGTTGAAGGTTGGTACCTTTCAACAGAAGGTTGGTCTCGGTAAGTTGTTCAGCCTGGTTTTCAATTAATTTTTGTTTATTGATTAATAGTTCATTAGCTTCTCTGAGATTTTCGGAATATTGACGTAGTTCTTCAGTATATTTTTCAATTCGGATTTGTCGTTCAACCAATACTTCGTTTGCCTTAGTTAACTCCAGGGTACGTTTCTCAACCAGTACAGTAAGTTCTTTTTGTTTCTTACGGTACATTTCCACCCGCAAATAATAGGCCATATAAATGGATGAGATAATAATTATGAAAACGATTAACCTGAACACCCAGGTCTTCCACCATGGCGGCAGGATAATTACTTTAACAGAAGCTATGTTTTCGTCCCAGATACCGTTATTATTTGCCTTTACCCTGAATGTATAGACACCATTCTCCAGGTTTGTATAGGTTGCTTCTCTTTTATTGCCCACATTATTCCATTTTTTTTCAAAACCTTCCAATATGTAGGCATATTGTGTTTTTTCTGGCGATATATAATTTAAGGCAGAAAATCTGAAACTAAAAACAGACTGTGTGTAATTCAGAACTACTTCATTTGCCTGGCTGATATTTTCCTTAATCGGAGAATCTTTAGTGCCTGCTGTTACAGGTTCATTAAAGATCAGAAAATCGACAAAAACGAGGCTTATAATATTGTTGATGTCTTTAATGGAATCAGGATTGAACACATTGAAACCATTTACTCCGCCAAAGTACATTAGGCCATTGGGACTCAGATAACTTGAGTTTCTTGAAAATTCATTTCCCTGCAAACCATCTTCAAGTGTATAGTTTTTAAATACAGGATTAGCAGGATTTTTTATGCCATCAATGAATTTCGATAATCCCTTGTTAGTACCCAGCCATAAGTTACCATGTCGATCTTCACAGATACTTTTGATTGAATTATCAGGCAATCCATCTTCAACCTGAAAAACCTTAAAGCCGTTTGTTGATTTATTCAGTAAATGCAGGCCGGCGTTGGTCCCCACCCATATATTCTCTTTTGAATCTTCAAAAAGTGAAAATATGGTATTACTTTTTATACTTGCCGGATCTTCCGGATTATGTATATAATGAGCAAAAGTTTCAGTTACCGGATTGAACCGGTCGAGCGAAGTGTTACTTGACATCCATAAATCACCATCTTTAGTTTTAGTGATTTCTTCAATGTTGTTGTTTGAAATTTGTGAATTGGAAGTAGAATATTTTTTAACAATCCCGTAATCAGGCTTATACAGAATCAGCCCTTCATAAATTACACCAAGCCATAAATTATTATCTGAGGTCGGACAAACTGAAAATATATGACTCAGGTTAATATCAGAATCTTTTTGATCATAGTAATAATGGGTGAATGATTCATTTTTGTAATTAAAACGGTTCAACCCGGAATTCCAGCCTCCTGACCACAGGTTTCCTTTACTGTCTTTTGTGATTGTAACAATGGAATTTGAACCTATGGTAGTTTTATTTTGGGGGTTGTGGACATAATGCTTAAAGGTTTTTTCTTTTTTATTAAACTGTTCAAGTCCTCCTTCGGTTCCAATCCACAGGTACTCGTTATCATCGAAAAAAGTATTTACATGATTATCAATCAATGAGTTTTTGTTATAAGGTTCACTATTGTAATGGATGAACTTTTCGGGAGCAATGCTGATGATATTTATTCCTTTACCCCATGTTCCAACCCAGATATTTCCCTGTTTATCCTGGAAAAGTGAATAGACTGAATTATTGCTGAGTGAGTAAGTTTTATCCGGATCGTTGCAATAGCAGTTAAAGTTGTTGTTATTGTCCTTGTATGTTTTAAGGTCAATCATGTTTAAACAGCCATTTTCAACGCCAATCCAGAGTTTTTGTTTTATTTTATCTTCCAACAGAGACAATACCGTCCCTTCCGTTATCCCGTTTCTGTTATTAATATTATACTGATGATGGATAAAAACTGCCTTTCCCGGATCCTTTTGATCCGGGGCAAGCATATCCAGTCCGCTGGAATTGCCAATCCACAATCTTCCGGTCTGATCTTCTATTATATTCCGGATATCGTTTCCCCCTAAGCTGTTAGGATTTTCCTTTTTGTGAGTGTACTTAATAAATGAATCAGATTCTTTGTCAAATAAATTCAAACCGTTAAATGTGCCAATCCATACATTTTTATTATGATCGATAAGAATTGACTGAATTCTTCCGTTACTGATTTTCCCATGGTCTTTGATCTTATCAGTTCCGTAAACAATGAAACTGTCATTTTTCGTATTGTAATAATATAATCCTTCTCCGGTACCGATCCATAAATTACCGTTTTCATCTTCCGCGATTGACAGTATGGCTTGCTTTGGCCAGTTCGAAGGATGGATAAAAAGATCGTTTTTTCTATCATACAGGTTCAAACCTTCTGATGTGCCAATCCATAAATTTCCTTTTGTATCTTCACATATAGAAGAGATTGAGCTATTACTCAGGGTGTTGCTGTTTCTTGGATTGTGTTTATAAATTACAAAATTATAACCATCGTATCGGTTTAAACCATCATCGGTTCCAAACCACATAAAATTTAGCTTGTCCTGCAACATGCACCTGATCCAGCTTTGCGAAAGACCATTATCAACAGTAAGGTGTTTGAAATTAATACTTTGCTGTTGTCCAGACACAAAGTTACCAATAGGATAGAGTAACAAAACAATTGAGAAGAGTATTCTTCGGGACATATTCCAGAGAAAGTTACCGTTTTTGTTTTATGGCATTTACCTCAGGATAAGAAATCTGTTAAGTTTTAAGAAACCCGGGTATCTGACATTAACTAAAGGTAGAGAATTTTTTTGAATTTTAACACAAATAGTATTGTGTGCTTACAACATGATATTTCATATAAATGAACAACCGATGTAATATATTGTTGTCTTGCAGTTGTATCTATAGAAATTTTACAAACGAGTTTAAAAACCAGGAGGAGTCCGGTACCCTCTTTAAAAAACTGGGCGAGACCAAAAAGCCACACGAGTAGGAAAAATTAAATTATAGTAATATGAAAAGTATTTTAGCTTAATTCAACATTGTTGACTTTACTATGCAAAAATATGATCAGACAATTAAGGATCTTAAAGCTGCCGGAGTAGGGAGTCCTTCAGGGCGCCGCTAGAGACTTGCAGAGGAGGTCACAGTGATGGTTCATTCCCGGATTGAATATGAAGGCGCAGTTGAGGCATCTCAGATATTATTTGGAAAAGGAACCACGGAATCACTGAAAAAGATGAATGAAAGCACATTCCTCTCGGTTTTTGAAGGTGTTCCGGTATTTGATGTTGATATCGAGATCCTCCGGAAAGGAGTTACAATTACCGAACTCTGCGCGGAACATTCTCAAGTGTTTACTTCAAAGGGAGAATTAAAAAGACTTATTCAGGGCGGCGGTTTTAGCTTAAATAAAGAGAAGATTGATAATTCTGAGAAGGTTATAAATCAGGAATCGCTTCTGAATAAAAAATATCTTCTATTGCAGAAAGGGAAGAAGAATTATTATCTGATCAGGGTTAGCTAAAGCACTAATTCAAAGAAACTACTTCACCAGATCAGCCACGATTATTGAGACATCATCAAAAGTTGAAGGATTGTCATCGGGCAGACCAAGTTCCTTTATCATCTCCCTGATATTATTTTCGACAGGCTCGGTGTTACTTATATGGCGAATAATTTCCTTCGTTCCAATATCCCTTCCATCAGTATATTTTAGCTCAGAAAGGCCGTCAGTATAGCAAACAATCTTTGAATAATCTTTTATTAATATTTCTGATTTATGTACCGAGGGTATTTCGTCAAGCATTCCGATCCCTACGCACGAAGTTCTCAGATGGAGAGTCTCTCCTGTAACTGTATTGTAAAGCACAGGAGGATTATGTGCAGCATTGATATATTCCAGGATCCTGCTTTTATGATCATACCTGGCAACAAATAAAGTTATGAATTTTTCGCCGGCAGCATTTACAACTACAATTGAATTAAGTTTTTTAACGAGTGTTTCAAGTTCAATATCAAAGGTAAAAAGAGCTCTTAAACTTGCCTGGAAATTTGACATAAGCATCGCAGCGGAAATACCTTTGCCTGAAACATCAGCAATACAAAATCCTGTTTTGGTTTCTGAAAGCCTGATACAATCATAATAATCCCCTCCAACTTCATAGTGAGGAAAGTAAAATCCATTTACAATAAGTTTGGGATTCTTAGGCATATGCCTGTTATCGGGGATAAGCATCTTTTGCATTTTGGATGCAAGTTCCAACTCTTTTTTAAGGGCTTCCTGCCGCAGGCTTTCATTGAACAATCTTATGTTCTCGATAGCAACTATGATAATACTTGAAATGGTCTGTATGAAATTAAGATGTTTAAGAACAGGACTCATTCCCTCTCCTTCCTCCTCGATATCACCAATAAATACGAAAGCCAGATGAACGTTGTTATTATATACAGGAACAATTATGTCAACACCATCGAAACCGAGATCAGGGGCGCCGAAAAAAATCTCACAGATCCCCAGCAGACGCGATTCAACATCAATTGTTTCAAAATGTTTTGGGAAACCACCATTTAAAAGACATTCCCATGTACCGGAATGTTTAAATATGAGTATTTTACCAATACCCAGATTGTTCCTGAGGATGTTTTCATATTTTGATAAAAGGTCTTCAGTGGGCAGATTTGCATTGATCGATAATGTAATATCGAGCAGTGCGTCTAATTTAAATTTCGAAATCTTTAATCTACCTGTCGCACCCTTTTTATCTTCCATGATATTTGTTATGCCTTAACTCTTTCAACATACGTCTTGTCGCGTGTATCAATTCTTATTTTATCACCGGTGTTCACAAACAACGGGACCATAATTGTCGCTCCGTTCTGGACTTTTGCCTGTTTTAATGCATTATTAGCTGTATCGCCTCTTAAGCCAGGTTCTGAATAAATAACCTCCATCACTACATTCTGAGGAATGTCTACGGAAAGGACAGTTTCAGTATCGGCATGGACAACGATCTCAACGCTTGCTCCCTCCAGAAGAAATTCATGATTATCAATTAATGAATCCTGTACATGGATCTGTTCAAAAGTCTCAAGATGCATGAAATAAAAGCCCATATCATCTTTATAAAGATACTGATACGGACGTCTTTCGACTCTTGCGAGATTCACTTTTGTGCCTGACGAGAATGTATTATCAATTACCCTTCCGGTTTTGAGGTTTTTGAGTTTGGTACGTACAAAAGCCGGTCCCTTCCCGGGTTTAACATGCTGAAATTGTACAATTGTATAAAGGTCATTGTTGAATTCGATGACCAATCCATTTCTAAAATCTGCAGTACTTGCCATAAATGTTTCTTTTATTCTATATATTAATTAATCTATCTCTTTTTGGTTTCAAGAGGGTATACCAACCCTTCATAACTCATAATCTCACATGTAAAAGAACCTACAAATATATCAAATCGTATTTTAACCGGTAAAAAATTCTTATCAGCTGAAAACCAGAAAGAGACATCCTCTTCAGTTTTGAAGAGTCTCCCGGCTTCAGTAACAGGATTAAATTTGTGGCACTTTATTTTCCCGACTTTGGTTTTTATCACATCTGTCCCCACATACTTTAACCTGATAGGATAAAGTTCATCACAGAACCATGTGATCATGGTAGTTAAATCACCCTTCTTCAGGTTGCTGTCGACAGGAAGAATATGGTTACGGAAATAATAGAAACAAGAAAGAATATCGTGAATTCCCGGCTGAGTGATATGTATCCCGGTAAGATCGCTGTTTAGAATAGAAGAATCAGCTCTCGTTTGATGATCAAATAGTACTTCGTTGTATCTCCGGTATCTTCCTTCATGGACATTTCTGATTGACTTCACCGGAAGTTCTGTAACAGGGTCAATGAAAGTCTCGTAAATATCTAATACTTTAAATAAAGCTTCAGCCATTCCGGTTGTTCTTGCTGATAACTTTGAATGCCATACTTCTTTCCCGTTAAATGTCTGACTATCCAATTCGAGCGTTGCATTTCCAGCAGTAATAATACCGTATTGAATAGTATAAGTAACTTTTTCTCCAATTTTATATGATATCTCCTGGCCCTGTGCGAAGGTCGATATTACTAAAGCGATACCAGTGATTAAAAAAAATCTTTTCATACTATTTCCTGCCAATATGCAGTAATTGTGCCAATTATGTTCCAAGAATATTCTTTCTGGGTTTGGAAGTTATAAAATCTTTCAGATATAAAGGCTCAAAGTAAGCAACATCTTCAAAATGGCGATCTTTAAGTGCCTGAAATACAGGTATATGCATATGGGCCGCAGATATCATGAAATCAACAAAGAGAGCATTTCCCCGGTTAATCACCTCTTTGCATTTCCTGGATCCATCACCAAAAAAAATAATCTTTTGGGATTCCGGAATTTTAATAAATGTTTCTTCAGTTATTATTTCTGCTGAAATATCTTTCACTTTATTTCCTCCCGGGTCATAGATTGCATAGTAAACTTCCATTCTTCGGGCATCAAGCATTGGACAGAAAAGTAAGTTACTATCGGATACCAGGCTAAAATTCCGGCTACCGGAAATCCCCCAGAACATAGAAAGAGTCGTTTCTATTCCGATAAGAGGAATAGATGCCCCATATGCCATTCCTTTAGCTACCGATACACCTATACGTAATCCTGTATAGGATCCCGGGCCCTTACTGACGGCGACAGCTTCAAGGTCGCGGACTCTTAATCCATGGTCGCTCAGGATTTCCTTAATATAAACAGTGAGCAGGGAGGCATGAGACTTTGACTCATTGCTTTCTCTCAATGATACTATACCGGCACTATCACAGAGTGCCACTGAGCAAAGGTTTGTTGCTGTTTCAAGACATATAATCATGTTTTGAAATGTATGCCAGCTACCTATTTCACCTTAAAGAGTACTTCTTTTTTCACAACCTCAATAAGTGTGCTGTCTGACAATTTTTTACTTATTGCACTGAAGGGAGCTGATATTATACGATCACCTACTGCCACACCTGAAAGGATTTCAATATATGAATTATCCTGAATTCCTGTTTTAACATCTTTTGCAAGAGCATGTTTCCCATCAGTAATAAATACTATTGTCCGGATATCTTTCTCAGATGGTGTACCGGCAATTTTTGTTGTATCGGTACGCGTCGTAACAGATTGTATCGGAACAGTGATGATATCAGCTTTGGATTGAGTACGGATATCAACAGTTGCTGACATTCCGGGCCTGAAAGGATTTTTGTCTCCTGCTTCAATAAGTTTTTTATATGATTCCGGTAGAACCAGAATCTTAACATCGAAGTTGGTTACCTGGTCAGCTGATACTCCAGTCGTTTTGGCTGAATTAGCGATTTCAGTGACTACACCTTTGAATTTTTGATCAAGATATGCATCTACCTCGATTAAAGCGGTATCACCAAGCTTAACCCTTGGTATATCATTTTCATTTACCTGGACTTGCGCTTCCATGCGCGACAGATCTGCAACACGCAGTAACTCAGTACCTGCCATAAGATTTGTTCCTGCAACTCTTTCCCCGAGTTCTACCAGAAGCATAGATACTGTACCAGACATCGGTGCATAAATTGATGTTTTGGTAAGGTTCTCGTTGGCCTCCTTAACTGAAGCCTCGGCGCTTACGACAGAAAACTTGGCTGCATCAACCTCAGATTTAGCTACTGTATATGTGGCTTCAGCCTGTTCAAAATCAGACTTTGAAATTGTCTGCTCATTAAATAATTGTTTGCTTCTCTTAAATGCCAGGTCAGCCTGGGTAAATTGAGCCTCCGATTGGGAAAGACGGGCACGAGCAGAACTGATAGCCGCCAGAGACCGGTCTTTCTGAGAAATATAAGTGTCAGGTTTTATCCTCAGAAGTAACTTGCCTTTTTCAACATTGTCACCTTCTTTGACTGTCAATTCCACAATCTCCCCGGATACATCGGGACTTATTTTAACTTCTTTTTCGGGCTGTATTTTGCCGTTAGCGGTTATTGTTTCCACAATAACACGTTTTTCAGCATTCTCAACAGCAACCTTAATAGTTAAGGCTTTGCCAAACCAACCGGCTTTCTTTCCAACCATTGCAAATATGATCAGGACAATTACTATAGGGAGAAGGATCTTAAGTATCTTATTACTTTTCATGGTATTGTAGCTTAAAGTGATTTTTTAATTTGGTTATTTAGTTTAGAGTGAGTGGTAAGCCTTTATAAAAATCGAGTACTTTGGTTTTAAATATAAACTCATATTTTGCCTGTGCCATATCTGATTGTGATTTAAGAAGCTGTGTTTTTGCAGCATTGTAGTCGACAGGAGTGACCATTCCAACATTAAATTTTTGCTCGGTATATCTGAAAGATTCTTCGGTTGAGGCAATTGCTTTGATACTTACATTATATTTTTTAAGAGCTGCTACTGCATCCGTATATGCCTGCTGGATACTTTTATAAAGTTGCTTTTTGGTGCCTTCAAGATTGTACTGACTGGTTTCAACATTTAATTTTGAGTTTGAGATGTTCTTATTAACCTGCCATCCGTTTAAAATCGGAATATTTAAGGACAAACCAACGCCGGAGTTTTTATTGTTTTTTAACTGTGTATTAAAGGACTGAATTCCAGGAACATTAGAGAGGTATGTATAGCGGCTGTTTAAGGAATAATTTAAGGAAACTATAGGGCTCCTGCCGCCTTTTGCAATTTTCAACGCATACTGGCTTGCGGTCAGTTTCAATTCGGAGCTTTTTACATCCGGTCTGTTTTTTTCTGCAATTGCGTAAATCTCGTCAATATTACCTGTAACAATCGCATTGGCATCAACATTAATCTCAGGAACTACAACTTCAAAACCTGCAGGTGTTTTAAGTTCAAGAAATTGAGTGAGAGTAAGAACAGATGTTTCAAGCTGGTTTTTCATAGTGATCAAAGAGAGCTCTTCCTGTGCAGCTTGTGCTTCTATCTGGAGAAGGTTTCCTTTGGCCACACTTCCGGCATCGACCAGTTTCCTTGTTTTTTCAATCTGCTGTAAAGTAATGTTAAGCTGATTTTCATTTGCAGCTACCAGTTCCTTATTCAGTAGCACCTGCAGATATACAAGAGCTACATTCAGAGCTACATTATCACTTATATCCTTGAGATCCTGTTCGCTGGCCAGAACCTGATATTTGTTTTTCTGGATTGAATTATAATTCTGCAAACCATTGAAAACCGGCATAGATCCTCCTAAATAGAAATAATCGGATTGAAGCGTCTGGTTAAAGAACGTGTAAGTGTTCTGATCGAGTGCACGGCCAAATGAATAAGAATGTGAAGCCTGACCATTAAGAGAAGGCAGCAATTGAAATTTTGACAGATCAAGCGAATTTTTTTGAACTGCTGTCTGAATAGCCTGTTGTTTTATCTGGATATTATTTTCAATAGCATATTTTACACATTCTTCAAGTGACCATGCCTTTTGTTGGGAGAAGATAGCTCCTTGTGAAGAAAGAAGACACGTAAATATTAATATTAAGTATTTTTTCATATTTTGATATATTGTTTTTGAAGATAACCTGTATGAAATAAGGTTAATAATTAGGATATTTTACTTCATAATGATTCAATTGCATTTTATAATTATCAGTACAGAAATCCTTTAAAAATAAGTTTACGAAGATAAATAATATCTCAGACAGAAGAAATTTTTTTTTTCAAAAGTGCAAATAAAACATCAACTTCATTTTTAATTTGTGTTCATGCAGGTTTTAAATTTAATTATATTTGTAGCGAATATGGACTTTTTTATCTATTAAATAATTAATTATATGACTAGTAAGGGATTAAAACTGGAACCGGGAGTGATTTTCGGAGATGACGTGAAGTCACTTTTTGATTACGCAAACAAGAATGACTTTGCCATTCCTGCTGTTAATGTCGTTGGCACCAATTCTGTTAACGCCGTTTTGGAAACTGCAAAAGCTGTGAATTCTCCTGTAATTATCCAGTTTTCAAACGGTGGAGCGCATTTTTTTG
>Ga0209125_1003144_pt1 | contig 11735 bp, 5 predicted proteins | sample BarGraIncub1131A_FD_184503 | JGI IMG/M metagenome (GOLD analysis project Ga0209125, IMG submission 184503) | Arctic peat soil microbial communities from Barrow, Alaska - Barrow Graham LP Incubations 11-31A (SPAdes) (version 2) | ecosystem: Environmental > Terrestrial > Soil > Wetlands > Peat... | reverse complement strand
CTTCGATACCTGGCAGTCCGGCAACTTCTTCAAGTTTGCCTACGAACATGGAATGGAAGGCGCAGACTTTGATTCGTACACCGGGCAGTGGGCAGTGCAGGGCCTTCGGCTCTATATGCACCTGCGTCTACTCAACAAGCCGGAACTCACAATCAAGGAAATCCGCGGGGAATACTTCTCCGCCTTTGGCCCGGCAGCCAAAAGCGTGGAGCGTTATTGTGACTACTGGGAAGCCTATGCGGTGAAAAACGTGTTGAACTTCGTCGAGTTGATGAGTGCCCGCCGTTATGCAAACTACCCACTCGAGGCCCATAAGGCCTTTCCGCCGAAAGTGTTCGAGCCTGCAGCGGCAATGCTGGCGCAAGCGTTGGCGGAGGCGCGCACCAACCCACTCCCTGAATACGCAGAGCGCGTTAAATTCCTTCAGGTGGGTCTGCAACATGCCCAATTAACGGTTAAGCTCGCCGCTATTTACAACGGAAGCCGCAATGTTCCCGAAGGTCGGTTGGATGAGGCCAGGAAGGCACTGCGGGAACTCGTGCAGTTCCGTAAGGATCACGAACGCCTGTATTTTTCCGACCTGCTCTGGGTGACAAGCTTTTGGGAACGGCCGAAATGGAATATGGACTACTTCTCCGGGTTATAGGACGATATCCGAACGCTGCCGGGACAGTGGGAGTTGTGGGCGTTCCGCACCGATCCTGACAATCGGGGTCTGGAACTCGGATGGCACCACATATAACAATTACAATCATGTTTAAAAAAAATTACAACTATGATCAGAAAAATGTTTTGCATTATTATTTTTGCATGTTCTTACTTCAATATGTTGCCTGTTTTGGCTCAAGAGAAGGTACAGGAAGCAGGCAAGACTTCTTTGCAAAGTGCTCAGATTAACCTTTCTTCTGCTGTTCTTATCTTGGTCCCGGGAATGAGTGGCCCAGAAAGAAAAGCCTCAGAAATGTTGCTTGATGAAGTTGAAAAACGAAGTTGGGTACATTGGCCTATTGCAGATCAATTGCCCGAAAGCGGTAATAAAGGCATCGTATTAGGTCAGCGGAAAGATTTAATTCGCGCGTTTCCAGCTCTTGCAGAAAAACTAAAAGATGCAGGTAATGATAAGTCTGAAGGGTATCGAATTGTTACCCTCGAATCAGGATTGGTAGTTGTGGCCGGAAATGATGCGCGTGGCGTACTTTTCGGAGCTGGCAGATTGCTTCGAATGATGGATTATTCCAGAGGTACAGTTTCTCTTCCACACAAAATTAATTTATCAACTGCCCCTCGTTATGCTTTAAGAGGCCATCAATTAGGGTATCGTCCAAAAACGAATGCTTATGATGGATGGTCAGTCCCGATGTGGGGACAATATATCCGTGACCTGGTCGTATTTGGTACTAATGCAATTGAATTGATCCCTCCCGTTTCTGATGATGATGCGGATAGTCCACACTTCCCCATGGATCCTATGAAAATGATGATCGAGATGTCAAGGTTGGCTAAAGAATATGGAATTGAATGTTGGATATGGTATCCTGCTATGGGAAAGGACTATAGCGATAAAGCTACTGAAGATAAAGCCTTAAAAGAATGGGGAGAAGTGCTTCGTCAGCTACCACAAGTTGATGCAGTGTTCGTTCCTGGTGGGGATCCGGGACATACTGCACCAAAAGTTTTATTTCCAATGCTGGAAAAACAAACCTTACAATTGCAAAAGTTGCATCCCGGTGCCAAAATGTGGATTTCACCACAAGGTTTTAATTCTGTATGGATGGAAGAGTTTTACGCAATAATGAAAACAGAACCGGTTTGGCTGGAAGGAGTTGTATTCGGTCCGCAACAAAGAGAAAGTCTGGATGATTTACGTGCAAAAGTACCTAAACGCTATAAGATGCGTTTCTATCCGGATATTACCCATTCAATGTGGGCTCAGTATCCGGTTCCGGATTGGGACTTTGCCTTTATATCGACTCTTAATCGTGAGACAATCAATCCTCGCCCGATAGATCAGACAAAAATATTTAAAAGATTACAGCCTATTGCAGAGTATGGGTTCCTTACGTACTCAGAAGGTTGTAATGATGATGTAAATAAATTTATCTGGAGTGGTTTAGGCTGGGATCCGGATGCAAATGTCACTGATATACTTCGTGATTATAGCAGGTATTTTATAGGGACCGGAGTTGAAGAGTCTTTTGCTCAGGGACTACTAAGTCTGGAACGCAACTGGAGGGGCCCATTGGCGGACAACCTGGGCGTACAGGTAACCCTTTCTCAATTTCAAGAGTTGGAACGGTATGCCACACCTTCGATGTTACTAAATTGGCGTTTCCAACAAGGCCTTTACCGGGCTTATTACGATGCAACAATCCGTAGCCGGTTAATACAGGAAACTGCACAGGAGGAAGAAGCAAAGGAATATCTTAAACTGGCTCCATTAACAGGAAGTTTAGAGGCGATAGCTAAAGCTGAAAAAGCTCTTGCAAAACCAGAAATGCAATCCGGATCAGTTACACGTGCTCGTGTTTTTGAACTTGCTGAAGCCCTGTTCCAAAGTATTCATATGCAGCTAAGTGTCTCTCGATATCAGGCAATTGCAGTTCGTCGTGGAGCTAATCTTGATCTAATTGACTTCCCTTTGAATGATGCACCCTGGTTACGTAAACAATTTTCTGAAATTGTTTCACTTCCAAACGAAAGGGAACGCTTGCAAAAGATTGACACAATACTAAACTGGAACAATCCTGGTGCAGGCGGTTTTTATGATGATCTGGGTAAGTCAGGTTCACAACCTCATCTTGTTACAGGTTCTGATTATTCTGATGATCCTGCATTCTTGCAGGCACCAATGACAAGTATGGCAGTACGTAGGGAAGTTCCTATTTCATCTTATACTTACGCAGAAACTTTACATGATTATCCGCTGGAAATGTTTTATCAGAATCTAGACAAAAATGCAAGATATCGTCTAAGAATTGTATATGGTGCGGAGGGAAGGACGGATATAAAGTTAGTTGCTAATGACAAATTTGAAATTCATCCTATGCTCCCTAAGGATATGACATACAAGCTTTTAGAATTTGACGTACCTCCTGAAGCAACAAAAACAGGCGAGTTGAAATTAAAATGGAGTCGGATCCCGGGAGGCGGAGGAAGTGGGAGAGGAGTACAGGTTGCAGAAGTCTGGCTGTTAAGGGTACATGATCTTCCTACCCGTAGTCGGGGCCCTTATCGGTTTTAGTACTGCCTATTAATCAATAAAATATATTTCCGATAATTGTAAATTGTAATACTATGAAGAAATGGCCTTGTTTGTACGGGTACCGGATAAATTGTATCATCTTATGGCTCACCAGTTTTTTAAAAATAGGGGCTATGGGAAAAAGCATTTAATTTTCTTTGGAATTTATAAAAAATAAAAGAAGAAAACATGCCTATAATTGATTCAAAAACATCCCGGATAGTTCAGGACTATTCGTTAGAACAGCTTGCTCAGAAAGCAAAAGAGATGCGTGTTTATAATATGATATCGCTTTGTGCTGCCGGATCAGGCCATACTGGTGGTACTTTATCCATTATGGATGTTGCAGCTGTTCTATACTTAAAAGTCATAAACCACGATCCTTCAAATCCAAAATGGGATGACCGAGATCGTGTATTCTGGTCTGTTGGGCACAAAGCGCCTGCACTTTATGTTGCACTTGGTATGGCAGGATACTATCCAATTGAAGATACAGTTAAATTGAGAAAGTTATGGTCCGGATTTGAAGGTCATCCAAATCAATTTAAACTACCGGGAATAGAACTTTCCAGCGGATCCCTGGGACAAGGTTTGGGAGTAGCAGTAGGCTCTGCCCTTAGGGCAAAATTAGATAATAAAGACTATCGGGTTTTCTGCATAATGGGTGATGGGGAACAACAAGAAGGCTCAATTTGGGAAGCAGCAATGAGTGCCAGTCATTACAGGTTGGACAATCTGGTTGGGATCATTGATCTGAATGGGCTTCAAATAGATGGAAAAACAAACGTAGTGATGAATGTTGAACCTCTTGAGGATAAATATAGAGCCTTTGGATGGGAAGTAATTCATACCGATGGGAATGATATTGAAAAATTGATAGAAGTGTTTACGCTGGCAGAAAAAATGAAGAATAAGCCAGTGCTTATTCTTGCACATACGGTGAAAGGGAAAGGTGTTTCGTTCGCTGAAAATGTTACCGGATATCATGGTATCATTCCAAAGGATGGACGTTGTGGCTGTGAATCACTTGATAAAGCTATAGAAGACATTTTTGGAGAATCGAATACTTTTTTTACAAAAGAAAAAGTTGATAGTTTACTAAATATTGCAGTTGAATACCAGGTTGGAGTTAATCAAAAGCTGAGCAGCACTACGCCTGTCTTTAAACAAAACTACTGGTGGAATGAAACAGATATAATGAAAGTAGTCATGGATCCAACCAGGATGGGCTTCGGGAAAGCATTGGAAAAAATAGGTGAGGATGAGAGTGTAATTGCATTTGGAGCAGATATCACAAGTTCGATTAAAATGGATGATTTTTATAAAAATCATTCGGATAGGGAAAGGCGATTTTTTAGCATGGGTATTGCTGAACAAAATATGACAGTAGTGGCTGCCGGAATGGCGAAGGAAGGAAAAAAATCTTTCATTGGTTCTTATGGTGTTTTTGTTTCGGGTAGAAACTGGGATCAGATTCGGACAACATGTTGTTACAACAATTTCAATGTTAAAATTGCAGGTGCTCACGGGGGAATATCTGTTGGTGCAGATGGTGCCACGCATCAGGCTCTTGAAGAAATTCCCTTGATGTATTATTTGCCAAATATTAAAATTGAAGTTCCTTGTGATTCCATTGAAACAGGAAAATCGACTTTTGCTTTAACAAAAATCGATGGGCCTGGCTACCTTCGATATGGACGGGAAGCAACTCCAATAATAACCAAATCTGATACGGTATTTGAGTTCGGAATAGCTAACATTATTCGTTTCCGCAAGGTTCAAAATAATTTCATTGACGCATTTGAAATTACCCTTAGCACAAAATATGAATCTGAGAACGAGGATATTTGCATCATTACCTGTGGTCCAATGGTAGCTGAAGCAATGCGGGCAGCATGGATACTTAAGCAGGAATATAATATTGAAACCAGAATAATCAATATCCATACTGTGAAACCAATAGATAAAGAGGCTTTATTAAAAGCAGCCGGAGAAATTGGTAAAATTTTGTCTGTTGAAGAACAACAGGTCGGTGGATTTGGAAATATTGTCGCCGGCATAATGGCTCAGGGTAAAAAATTCTCAAAATCTTTTATCATGGACATGGTTGGAATAAATGACCGGTTCGGAGAGTCCGGGGCACCGTGGGATTTAATGAAAGTATTTGGTTTAAGTGCCGAGCAGATTGTTATAAGAGCCAAAAGAATTTACGATATAACCTGAATAATTAAAAAAAACGAATTTGCTTTTCTGACTCTGGTCGGACTTTTCTAATAGGCTAAATAGAGGTGCCCTACTGTTATTTTGGTTGGGGATTATCTTCCATTATCGACTTTGTCATTTTAATGACTGCACCCACCATTACATCTTCAACTTCCGGTGCCCATCCTACCGGCGATCCATATTGAGTTTGAATAGTCTGTGCCTGATAGACATTCTGACGGACAATTTCACGTGTTGGTATATACAGATTATGTTCACTCATATAGGCAAATACCATTATGGGCATGGTTGTACGAAAAGCATCTTTTATACACATGCCTATGGGTGCGCATACTTCACCCTGCATGGCCACAAAAGCCATCTTCCCGATGCGTGAAACAATTACCTCTTCATAGATGCACGGATAATCGCTATGAATGGTGGAAGCGTATTTCTCTAAAAGCTCCTTATCTGATTTATTAATCAGGTAAGTATCATAAGTGCAAACCATTTCATCAGTTCCTTTGGGGAAAGGTATATTCTTTTCATAATAGCGTAGCAGCATGCGCACCCAGTTGGTTTCCCGGTAATCGTTTGGAAAACTAACGAAACCAACGTCTTTTGGAAATTTCTTAGCCAGTACCAACGCTGAATCTTTGGAAATAGGAGGAGCCAAAGGAAGGGATACCTTTTCCAATTTCGTTTGTATTGGTCCGGTGATATCTTCCATAGGCGCTTCCATGATTTCAATCAATCCCTGTGCCAGTAAGTGCCCTACCATTTTTGATTTTTCCTCGCCAAGATTATATATGCTTTTTACACCCGTAGGCATTTGGTTGCCACCGGACGCATCACCATAAAGAGCTAAAATACCGGGATAATGTTGTTCTATCTCATCCATGGCATATCCTGGATGACCAGGTTCTATCTTTGGGCCCTCAGCCATTGCCGGATGGGTAGGCTGATTAAAAAGAACTGCAATGGGTTTGTTTTTAAACATTACTTTTAACGCCTGAATTTCATAATCAATAGGTTCGTTGCCGCCGCTTCTTCTGATATCTCGCATAAAATATCCATTGCCAAAACCAAATTTAAGTGTTACCGGGCCTTTTTCGTTATCAATTGCTTCCTTAATTAGGTTGAATATGCGATCGGCAAGCCATTTGCCGTATTCAAAATTAGCAGGATCAATCTGGATTGTTGCACTGTGGTTATGGGTTGCCAATAGAACTAATTGAGAGGGGTCAATGCCTAATTCATCCTTGACACGTTTCCGCAATATAGGAGTTCCTACATCAAGGCAATTGAGATCATAAGTCACAAAAATCATACGTTTAACGCCGTCATTGAGAACCAATGCCCGGGCATATATATCATGCAGCGTTCCGTTGGATGTATTACCATTTGCCATTACACCAGGTGTTTTATTAGTGATAACAGCTTTGGCAACTCCTGCTTTCATTACCGATTTTTCCATAACAGAGCCGTAGCTAAGACTGCATGAAAAAACAAGACATAAAACAATCACTTTCAATTTCTCTATCCCAATTCCTGTGAGACTTCTAATTGATTCTGATTGTCTTCCTATTAAAGTTATTCGACTTTTTTTCATTTACTTTTTTTTTAAGTTATAAATCCACATTCCAGCCATCAACTTTCAACACGGCGGTTTTGTTTTCCAAATCATTCTTAGTAAAACGTACTTTTATTTCTTTTGCTTCACCCGGGAACAACGAAAAATAATTATTATCCCAGTAAGCAGGAGTTATCTCACCACCACCTTCGCCTTTAGTTACAGCAAGATGAACCATAAAAGCAAGATTTTTTCCTAAGTTCTTTACTTTTACTGTAGCTGTATATTCCAGCCTGTCTTCCTGTATCTTAAAAGATTTTTCCAGTTTTACTTTTGGAAGATTTTGTAGTTCAGTAAAATCTGCAACAGATTTTGGTTTTGGAATCCTTTCCTCATATCCTCCGATCTTTACATTATCTATAGCTCCGTCAACATCAGGAACTGTAGACAACCAGTAAAAATTATCAGTAATTTCTTTTCCTGAATTATCCTCAAGTTTTAATTTCAGAAAATAAATCTTGCTTAAATCGTTTGGGAGATCAATTTTAAGTGCTTCGGTTTTACCATCAGCTCCAACATTAACTACTGCCGTTTTAGATAGTTTTTCACTTAGGTCAAAATTAAAAACTTTAGCCGTTACCTTTAGATTATCGAAACTCTTATAAAAACTGTTTACCACATATATTGAATTGTCGTCATACGAATATTGAACATGAAGTGGCTCACATGCTTTTTTTGCACCATAATAAGCGCCTCCTACATTCAGGTACCAATCCACATATTGCCATGTATATGCTGCAGGCCATGCGGCATCGTATTTCCATGTGGTAATCCCAAGAGCATCATATTTATTTCGTGCATAAGCTTCAAACATTCCCCGGGAACTCTCATAATTCATTGCCATCCCCTTTTTACAGAAATCTTCAATTCCGGTAGGCTTTCCGTAACGGTTTTCCATTGCATTAAGTCCTGGCTTAAAATATCGAAGTCCCTGAAGAACAGTATGAAGCGAAAATGTTTCATTATCTATCGGCCATAAAGCGCTTTCCGGCATCATCTTTCGGATACTTTCATAAGGGGCTATAATGCCACCAATTCCGCCTGATTGAGCAAATCCCCAGGCTCCATCATCTTTGTGAGTGTAATAATGAGCCGGACCAGCATAACACCACAATTCGAAGGTCCCGGTACGGGTGCCCCCGGTTTCAAACCTTCCTGCCACGTCAAAAGCGCCGGAATGTGGTTGATATGTTCTTTGCGGCGTATATTTGGAGATAAGTTCACGATAGTTTATATCGAGAGTCTTGGTTGGAAAGGTTTCATCATGTCCCAAAAAATGCACCAGACTTGGATGATTGCGGATACGCAACAGCATATCCTCAACGATATCTACAGCCAGTTTTTCATCGGGGATGCTACGTCCAAAAAGTTGCTGAATAACAAGAATACCATATTTATCACATAAATTATAGAATGTCTCGGTTTCACGAATTGAAAAGCCTTCAGACCGGAGCGTATTAAAACCAGCTTCAGCCGCATATCGAACCAAAGCCTCATATCGTTCCGGAGTAAGACGTAGAAGCATATCGCTTGTCATCCATGCGCCACCGCGTATTAAAATATTTTTCCCATTTATTTTATACCCGCGCCAGCCTTCAGCGTTAAGGTATGTTGAAACTTCTCTAATTCCGAAACGGATATCTTCTTCGTCCGAAATGTTGCCCTTAGTCTCAAAGGAAAGTTTCATATTATATAATTCCTGCGCACCAAGCGAATGAGGCCACCATATACGTGGGCTGTTAACATTGAGTTGTTTAAAGTCAGCAGGATCAAATTCTACAACTTTTGATTCTCCGGGTGCCAAAGAGACTTCTTTCTCGAATCTAATATCTTCTACCTTTCCTTTGAATTTACCCTTAACTATTTTATCACTTTTATTGATCAACTTTGCCGATACAGTAAGATGAGCAACATCTAAAGAAGGAAGATCAAGGTCAGTTACAACATACGGGTAGCGTATAGATACCGGTCCTTCGACTGAAATAAATACATCCTGCCATATTCCCATATTCAGGTCTGGTGGTTGCGGATTATGGTCGTCCCAACCTGTTGTAGCCTCAATCTGTTTCGTTCTGTATTTGATATCGGGGATCTTGCCCGGGGCAAATACTTCAATGGCCAGTACATTCCCAGTTCCTGTTTTTGCCCATTTAGTAATATCAAGTTCAAATCTCCTGAACATACCTCTGATACTTGTTGTATCTGCGATTTGGTGACCATTCAGCCAGACATTTGCACGATAATTTATACCATCAAGATGCAAGATCAAATTGTTATCATGCACCCCGGAGGGAATCTCAAATTTGGTTCGATACCACCATGATGGATAAAAAGGACTGTCCTTAGACATGGACAACCAGCTACCGCTTTTGTAACCAGGTATTGATTTCAGGTTATCTCCGTAAAAAGGATCCGGATATACTTTATTCTCAACAAGTGCTGCCAATACCGTAGTGGGAAACGTTACCGGATACCATTGTTTCGGCGTAAATTCATCTGTCGAAATTTTATCGCCACTACTACTTGCCACAGCCGAAGACTGGATTTCCCAGTTGCGACTAAGTCGCAAGTCAGACTGTGCATAACTTGTACAGCTTACTCCCCATAAGAGCAGTATAACATTAATTAAATGAAATAGAACATTTTTAAATTTCATAATTGTATTCTCCTTAATTTGGTTTATTGTTTTTCATGTTTACTACGAATTTCCCCCTGGAGATAACCGACGACAGATTCGGTAAGATCTCTTCCTGCAGAAGGTGAAAATGGGGATACACTTGGTTCATACCCACCTTGTTTCCAGGCAGGTTCCGTTACCAGATAACGCATGTGCCCGTTGGTGTAGCCGAAATAGAAAGTGTAGGGGAACGGAGAGCTGTCCCTGATTTCATTGGAGATCTCACAAAACAATTCCAAAGGAGCACTCCATATCACTATATCCTCATTTATCTTTAAAAACCTGACCGGTAAAAGAATCATATTTGTCCCTGTTTTGGAGGTGCTGGTGTATTTACCTAAATCGGCCGGCCAGTTAAGCCCTGCCTTCCTTGGAGTCTCAACGATTATAGATCCTGTTACCAGGGTCACTTCGCCTTTTGTGGTCGATATTTTTCGATTAGCTTCTAATATCTTATCTCCCAGCAAAACCCGGAATTCACTCAAATGTCCTTCTTTCGGATTCGGATATACACTATAGATTGGTGCAAGATCACCAGCAGCTCCATTAATAAAAAGGACCGGCGCACCAATATTTTGCTCAACATATTCCGAAACGACACCTGGTGCGTCACCGCTAATTTCCAGGTTTTCAGGTCCCATTACCGTACCATGGATCGGATAATTGACGATCAAGACTAACGGACTTCCATCTTCTTTGTCTATCCGAAGCATACCTATCCGACGGTCAACCGCTCCGTCAGGGTTCAGACCAATAGTTGCCTTACCATCAACATCCAGGGCACGGCGATTTATGTTAGCTTGTGAAAACCCCCACCCTACACCAAGTCGTGCCGGTTCAAGCTTTTGACGGGCCACAATAATTCCCTCAATCAGCTTCCGTTTTAAAAAAGCTGTATAATTATCATCTTTATAATTCTTATTATCGGGACTGGAAATACCAGACAAGCCAGGAGGGCCGACCTGGGGGGCTGCATGTGTGTGGGTGTACGACCACCAAAAATTAATCGGGTTAATCCCATATTGTTTTTGCAATTGTTCAGCAACCTGATCATAAACAGAAGGTGAAAACTTTCCCAACTCAGATGAAACGATAATAAATTGTTCTATGCCATTATCAAAAACAACGATTCGATGGAAGATCCGATCATGAACGCCCGTGGACTTAACCGTTCGGGCCCCATATCCTGCCATCATCTGTGGTTCATCAGGAGTAATATCGATCTTGACTACAGCTGCCCGAAATCCATCCGGCGCCATGCCCGAACAAACTAGGCATAACTGGAAAAATATCAGTAATACAAATGAATATCTGATAACTGATTTACGAAACCTAAAACACTCATAAACAGAAGTTAATAGTTTACTATAATTCATAATTTTAAACAATTTAAAATGATAAGTTCAGGACTCTTGACCTCGTTCAACAAAAATAAAGATTTTTGAGCATAGTATCGCAAAAAGAAATAGTAGTAATTTTATGCCATGCAACTACTATTAACTATGTTTCCAAAGGAGGCCAAGCTAATAAGCGACAGTTTGGGGTTTATGGGCATGATGGCTTTCTATTTCCTGCCGACAGTTAGGGAAATTATAGAGTTGTGGACAAAGTGCCTTAAACCGGCTTATTTTGCAAATGGTTATTTAATGCCATCCGGAGGTTAAAAATATCAAACAGGTCAGCAGCCGAACACAAACAAAAAACGCACCTAAATTTACGTTTCAAAGCGCGTAAATTTTAGTGCGTTAATCTTGTAATTAATTGATAATCAATGTTATTCGTGGAGCTGAGGGGAGTCGAACCCCTGTCCAAACGAGGAAGCAATACGCTTTCTCCATGCTTAGCCCTGACTTGGTTTTCGAATGACAGCTGGATCCGGGCCACCGACTGTCATCTTAACTCCTGTTGTTTTGCCAGCGAAGCGGAGTAATCCGCTGACTATTCCCGATTTATCTGCATCTCCGGTTCGGGCCGCTTCAGGA
>Ga0209125_1003140_pt1 | contig 11758 bp, 4 predicted proteins | sample BarGraIncub1131A_FD_184503 | JGI IMG/M metagenome (GOLD analysis project Ga0209125, IMG submission 184503) | Arctic peat soil microbial communities from Barrow, Alaska - Barrow Graham LP Incubations 11-31A (SPAdes) (version 2) | ecosystem: Environmental > Terrestrial > Soil > Wetlands > Peat... | reverse complement strand
TTGAGCCACCGGACGAATAGCCGCCACTGCGGTTCGAGTTCCAACCTGAGGTGGTATTGCCGAAGTCTTCTTCGCTTTTAGGAGCTAGGTCGATGCGGTCTACGGTTTCGGGATCGATTTCGGAAAGGAAGCGGGACTCGCGGAAGTTTTGCACGGTGCCCTGCCAGAAGCGGGAACCTGCGGAAAAAATGTTGAGACGGCTCTTGGCGCGGGTTGCGGCCACGTAGAACAAGCGGCGCTCTTCTTCTTCGAGGGCCTTGAGTTCCTTGGCGGTCGTTGTTGCCATGGATCCCTTGCGGATCAAGGGGAAAATGCCTTCGTCGCAACCGGCGATGTACACGTTCTCGAATTCGAGACCCTTGGCCATATGGATGGTCATGAGGGTGATGCGCTGTTTGCCTTCGTCGACGACTTTCTTGTCGGCATCGGAAAGCAGTGCGACTTCTTGCAGGAACTGTTCGAGGCCAGCTTCGGGGTGGTCTTCTTCGTATTCGCGCAGGGCGTTGACGAGTTCCTCAAGGTTTGCGCGGCGGTCTTCGGCCTGCTCTTTTTCTTCTTCGACGATCCAGGTGAGATAGCGGCTCTTGTTGAGCACCAATTCGGCGAAAAGCGGGAGCGCCATGCCAGGCTGCGCAAGGCGAAGTTCTTCCATAAGATCGTAGAAGACTTTGAGTTTGAGACCGACTTTGGAGGCACCCTGCACTTGTAAACTGAGTGCTTCCCACATGCCGAGTTTCTGGGCGCGGGCATTGGCTTGCAGGTCGTCGAGCGTGGTTTTACCAATACCGCGCGGAGGCAAATTGATAATGCGCCCCAGAGCAGCGTCGTCGCGGGGGTTAACGAGTAGGCGCAAGTAGGCCAGGACGTCCTTGATTTCTTTGCGATCCCAGAAGCGGGTTCCACCGAAGATCACCAGAGGAATGCGCTTGTCGTTAAGCGCTTTTTCCAGGCCGCGCGACTGGGCGTTGGTACGGTAAAATAGTGCCGTCTCGTTGTAGGTATCTGGGCCCGCCATGGAGATTAACGTCGCGATGCGGTCGGCTTCGCCGCGGTCGTCTCCCATGCGGAATACACGAATGGGATCGCCGCCTTCTTTCTCGGAGTAGACTTTCTTGCGCATGGCTTCGGGACGTTCGTTCTTTTCGATCACGGAACCCGCACCTTGCACGATAAGCTTGGTGGAACGGTAGTTGCGCTCGAGTTTGACGATGGTCACGGGAGCAAAGTCTTCGTGGAAACTGCGGATGATGCCGATGTTGGCACCGCGCCAACCGTAAATGCTCTGGTCATCGTCACCCACGACAGTCACGTTGCGCTCTTTATTCATGAGTGCGCGTAGCAACAAATACTGGATGTCATTGGTGTCCTGAAATTCGTCTACGAAGATCTGCTGGAAGCGGGAGGCAAACTGCTGGGCAATGGCGGGCATGCGCTGGAATAATTGCACGGTGCGAAATAGAAGATCGTCGAAGTCCATGGCATCGGCGGCCATGAGGCGTTCCTGGTACTGGGCGTAGAACACGGCGACTTGCTCTTCGTCTTTGAGGTTCGCTTGTTCGGCTATGATTTCGGGAGTTTGCAGGGAAACGCGAAAACCAACTGGAGACGAGGGGTCGGGAATTGCGCACAGACTATTCTTAAAGCGGGAAATTTTGCCTTGAATCTTGCGGAGCTCGGCCGCGTCGACTTCACCTAGAATGGGAATGACCACGGATTTAAGCGTGCGGAGTTGATCGTCGCTGTCGTAGATGGTAAAGTTGCGGGAGTAGCTCCAGCCGAGGACCTCGCCCACGCGGGGCTGTGCGAGACAAAGTTTGAGAACCTTGAGGCAAATGCCGTGGAAGGTTCCCATCCAATCCAGGCTAGCGTGTCCACCGAGGAGCTTTTTAATACGCTCCTTCATTTCTTTGGCGGCCTTGTTGGTGAAGGTCACCGCAAGGATACGGCGCGCATCGACACCATGGGCCGAGATCAAATGGGCAATTTTGAAGGTTACGCAGCGAGTTTTACCCGAACCGGCACCGGCGAGAATGAGCACAGGGCCTTGTACTTGCAGGGCTGCTTTACATTGTTCGGCATCGAGTTCGCGGCGCAGGAGGGCTTCGTCAATCATGAGGCGCAATTTAGAAAGAAAGAACCGCTAAGGATTTGCGTTGGGCGAGGATAACCAGCCCATCGCGTAGCTTCAAGTGGTTCGAAGCAGTGCATCCAAATAGCTGAGCGCCTGGGGATACTGGTATTTTTCTACGGTAGCACAAAGTTTCCCGACATCGCCCGCCTGGGGTTCGGGCCAGGAGTGACTGAGCAGGAGAGCAAGTTCATCCCTGCATGGCCTACGGCTCTGCAATTTTGCTTTCATAGCCTCAAGGGTGGCTTTTAAAATGAATGCATCCCCTGGCGGGAGTGGTTCTGGTTCGTGCGCTTGCAGGAATTTGGTGCGAATTTCCTGTAGCACAAGCGCAAGGGAATCCTGGAATGAATCCAAGGTTAAACGGTCGGGGTCGCTTCCTTTGCGTAATGATGATTCAATCTGGGCTGCAATGTTCTGCACCGACACGGCTCCAATGGTCCCTGCGATGCCTTTGAGGGTATGAACCAGTGTTACGGCATTTTGCTGTGCATGGGCATCGATCAGGGTCATCAAACGATCCGGTGCGTCGGCAAACTCGTGAAAGAACCGAACTAGAGTCTTGTGGTAGTTTTCTCGATTTCCTCCGGCATGATGTAATCCGAGAGTCACATTGATTCCGACTGGCAATACGTCATCCGCATTGAGTTTAGATGCAATCACAGGGGCCGTCGATCCCGAAACTATGGGAATCCACCGGGAAATTTCGGTATAAAGCAGGCCGGGATCAATGGGCTTGGTAATATGGCTGTTCATGCCGGCGGCTTTGCTTTCCTCAGAATCCTGGCTCATGGCATTTGCGGTCATGGCCAAGATAGGGAGTTGCGCAGCGCTCTTGCCGGCAAGCTTGCGAATGGCGCGGGTAGCATCCAACCCATTCATGACTGGCATTTGGACATCCATGAGCACCAAATCGTAATCGTGCTGCTGCACCATTTCCAAGGCCTGCTGGCCATCATTTGCAATCTCAACCGTCAAGCCTACGTTCGTCAAGAGGCCAACGGCAACTTCCTGGTTGATTTCGTTGTCTTCCACAAGTAGAATGCGTCCTGATGAAAACATGACTTTGTGTTGGCTCAAGGAATTGACCCCAAATTGGGGTGAATTTCCGAGTGCCGAGGCAATTGCGTCGAGCAGAGCAGAGGGGCGTACAGGCTTGCTGAGGATGCTTGCGAACAAAGAGCTGTCAAGGGCGCGCAGACGTTCATCTTCCGCATAGGCCGTAACCATCAGTATTTGTGGAGAAACATCTTGGTAAATGCGTTTGATTTCCTTAGCGGTATCGATCCCATCCAATTTTGGCATAAGCCAATCCATTAAGATCAGGTCGATTTTCATTCCCTGGTTTGCTGCTTGATGCAGATACTCAAGAGCAGCTTCCCCTGAAGGAACACCGATGGGCTCGAATTTCAGGGAGCGTAGCAGACCGAGCAAAATTTCCAGGGTGGCGGGGTGGTCGTCCACAACTAGCACATGCAATCCACAATATACAGATGTAGGCTTGCTTTCGGGATCTGGGGATGCAATGATGCCAAAAGGAATGGTCATGGAAAAACGCGAACCTTGCCCCACAATGCTCGTGACCTTTATAGATCCTCCCATGAGTTCACACAGCTGTTTACTGATCGCAAGTCCAAGACCGGTTCCACCGTAGCGGCGGGTGGTCGATTCATCAGCCTGAGTGAAGGCCTGGAATATTTTGGAGAGTCCTTCGGGACTCATGCCAATTCCCGTATCGGTAATGTCAAACTGAAGTGCAGCACGGTGCATGTCGTTATTAAGGACTCTGGTGCTGAGTATGACTTCGCCACTTTGCGTAAATTTGACTGCGTTCCCCATAAGATTCAGCAGGATCTGAGAGAGACGGTTGGGATCCCCGACTAGAACTGCAGGTGTGACTGGATCGGAATCGACGAGAAATTCAATGCCCTTTTTCGCAGCCATGGGAGCAAGCATATCCACAATGTGACTGATGATCTCATTGACAGAAAAGGGAACCTGCTCCACGCTCAGGCGCCCGGCCTCAATTTTACTGAAATCGAGGATGTCGTTTACCACTGCGAGCAAGGATTTTCCGGATTCGTCGATACGGGTTAAATAGCGCTGTTGCTGTGTGGTGAGCTTCGTTTCAAGCGCCAAGTGGCTCATGCCGAGAATCGCATTCATAGGGGTGCGGATTTCGTGGCTCATATTGGCAAGAAAAAGCGACTTGGAACGGTTGGCTGCATCGGCAATGGATTTAGCTGTTTCCAGTTCACTGGTGCGCTCCTCCACGAGGTGCTCCAGATGGTGACGGTGTTGCTCGAGTTCCCGATAGCGTGAATTAAGGAGCCCAAGTGTCTGATTCAAGGAGCTACGCAGGGTTTTGAGTTCACCGACAAAATGAATCGTTTTCGATTCAGGAACGGAGGGCATGGAGTTCTCATTGGAAATGGAGCGGGCGAAAGAATCGAGGGAAATGAGCGGTCTGATTACAAATATCCGTAGAGTAAAAAACAGCACAGAAACGAGTATTAGATCAAAGATCAGATACTGGATAATGTGCTGACGTAGCGAGGTATGAAGTTGTTGCTCCATTAAACGGGTAGAGGCTACGACTTCGATTTGGGCAATCGTACGGCTTTCGTAAAGAATGGGCACTTTGCGGGTAATGCCATTTTTAAGACCTTGTTGCGACATCTGGACTTGCAAGGGATTGCCATTCATATCGCGGATGAATTCAAAGGAATCTTCCGGGGATTGTAATGAAATGGACGCGATCCGGCTGTCCCGCATAGTAGAAAGTAGGTTGCCGATGATTTGCTGGGGGTCGACATTCCAAATCGGCAAGGCGAGACTTGAGGCCAGCTGTTTGGTGCTCGTTTCTAATTGAGTGGAGAGCTCGTGTATTGCTTGGGTACGAACGCGATTATAGTCATATATGGCAAAGCCACTCAGGGTTGTGGTGACCACAACGAGCAAAATGCCGATGATCAAGGGAGTAATGGAATTTAAACGGCCATTGACATGGATCTTCATGGTTTTGCTCCATACTGGGCGAAGATCCGCTCATAAGCGCCATCTTTGCGCATTTCCTGCAGAGCATGGTTGAAGCGGTCGCGAAGTGCTGACGATTGAAACCCCACATACCAATCCAGGGCGGGATCCTGAGGAAGTGCTTGGATGTTGATTTCAGACTCTGTAGGAAATTTTTGCTCGGGGAATTCCTGCGCAAATTTTGAAAGTTGCCAGAGCAGGATGGTTTTATCGATTACGATTGCATCAGCGTTTCCGGAAGCCCACTGATAAACTTGTTCCCGTTGATTCGGAAATTCCGAATATTGTGCGTAAGTCTTCACAGCATCGCCGAAATCCTTACCCAAATTGGACTCCGCCATCTGCCAGGCATTGACACGACGGTGCCTCAGATCAGACCAGGCACGGAAGAGAATGTGATCCTTGACACGAGTGGCAACAACGTTGTGATAGGTCATGAATGGCTCCGAATAGAAGAAATCGGGGGAAAATTTTTGCAATTCAACCGCAATTTGGGTAGAGCGGGAGGACAACTCTGACTGAATACGCTGATACGACGCGAAGGCTGGAACAACAACGATGTGCATACGGCGGAAAGCCTCAAAAGCAAGGTCGATGCAGATCCCTCGTTGTTCCTTGTCCATGACGAATGGCGGCTTATTGGATCCAAAGGTGACCGAAATTGGCATATTTGGAACCCTAGGGTCTAGGATTTGGTCGTGCAGGTAAGTGTGTATGATGCTGTCTACTTCTCCGTTGATCAGCATCATAACGAACTCCCTGTTGAATGCGTCACGAATGGTAATGTCATGGAAGCCGATATAGTAGGAATTGACGCCGGGGAAAATGGAGTGGGAGGTTATTTTTTCGGAATTACCCGACTTGCTATGCCACCACTCAAAAATGAATTTATCGGCAATCATGGCATCAATCTTGTTGACAGCGAACATTTGAAACATGGATGGTTGATTGGGCTTTTCTACGTAATCGGGATTGCCTTTAGCCATGGCGGTAAACTCAGGCCCAAGGTCGATAGAGGCATGCTGCCATGCTGCCAAATGAAGTGCCTTGAGATCGGCGATGGACTGGATTGAGTAGTTTAACTCTGCTTTCGTGAACGCAAAATTCTGTAAGTGAGCAATTGCCTGGGAGTAATATACTCCCCCATGGGGAGTTCCAAAGAGTTCTGCAGCATCCAGATTGCCATTGGAAAGTTCTGCATTGTTGCGCGCATAGGATTCGAAGTAGGGGCAGAAACGATAGCCCGCCCGGGTGAGCGCCAGCTGGAAAATGTCGATTTCAAATCCTAAACGGGCGTGGTTTGGGCTATAGGGGTCAACTGTATCTGACTGGTTCGGGATTACGTAAGGCGCTTTGGCAAATGAAAATCCGACCTTGAGAATTTTTGACGATGGTACGGCTGGGATGGTGAGAGGGTTAGTGGTCGACGAGGACAATAAGTCTTCATGATTCCGATTTCCCGAAGTAAACGGGTGGAAGAAGAAGCAAACAGCTATCGTAATCAACACAATGACAAATACGATTAAGGAATGTATTATCAACCTGCGAAATCTATAATTAGGGATCATAAGGCATCACCCAGCTTAGAATGATTTTGTTCCGATGACAATACGACGTCAATAACGTGCAGAGCTTGATCAAAGTGGTACTGGTCTACGGCATCGCACAATTTTACGATGTCGCTCGCCTGAGTACTAGGCCATAGATGACTACGCAGGAAACGGACTTCATCACGGCAGGGACTATGCTTCAGCAATCGCTCCTTTATGACAAGCAATGTTGCGGACAACACGGAGGGATTGCCCAGTGTGACTTCGGCGTGGACAGTCCATTTTGGAGATTCGCTACCAATGCCAACCAAAACTCGTGCTAGGGAATCTTGGAACATTTGCAATGCAGACTGGCTTGGGACTGTGCCTTGACGCAGACCGCTTTCGAGCACCCCTGCGGCGCTTTGTACTGATTCAGCTCCAATGGTGCCTGCGACCCCTTTTATCGTATGCGCGAGAACCATGGCTTCGTGTAGTTGCCTAGACTGCAACAGCGAATCCATGCGCGGTACGACATCGGAGTAATCCTGAGCAAATCGAGTCAGTGTTTTGCAATAATTTTCATAGTTTCCACCGACATGGTGGATCCCTTTTTCAACATTTATTCCTTCCAGTTGCAAGTCTGGAGATGGAAGTGACAATATGTTATTTGCAATTGGGGCAGCATCGCGGGCAATCCAATGAGAAATTTCCGCATAGAGAATTTCGGGATCAATGGGTTTGGTGATATGTCCGTTCATTCCTGCAGCCAAGCTCTCTTCGGTATCCTGTGCCATTGCGTGGGCCGTCATGGCTAGAATGGGGAGGTCTAAACGTCCTTTACCTTCAATCATGCGGATGGCCCTAGTCGCATCAAGTCCATCCATCACAGGCATTTGGACATCCATCAGAACAAGATCATAATGCCGCGCGATTACCATTTCAATTGCTTGCCTGCCGTCATTAGCAATGTCTACGCTCAAGCCAACTTTGGTGAGAAGTCCCACAGCAACTTCTTGGTTGATTTCATTGTCTTCTGCAAGAAGAATTTTGGCAGGTTTGAAATGGATTTCCTGGAGATTTGGAACATAAAGGGGTTGTGGGGTTTTACCCAGAGCCGTGACAATGGCATCCAAAAGAATCGAGGGGCGCACAGGTTTGCTGAGAATACTTGCGAACAAGGAGTTATCGATTGTATGCAGGCGTTCATCGTCCGCATAGGCGGTGACCATAAGAATTTTTGGTGGCGCTCCATTATAAAGCCTTTTAATTTCTCTGGCGGTGGCAATTCCATCCATGTCCGGCATAAGCCAGTCCAAAATGATCAGGTCAATATTTTCACCAAGTGCAGATGCGTTTTGAACATACCTGACAGCGCTTTCTCCTGAGCTAAGCCCAATTGGCTGAAATTTCAAAGAACGCAAAATTCCGAGAAGAATTTCAAGTGTTCCAGCATGGTCATCTACAACGAGCACGCGCATACCCGAATAATTTTCCAGTGAGAACTTTTCAGTGAGAATTTGTGACGTGGACGTGGCGATGCCAAAAGGAATATTCATGGAAAAACAGGAACCCTGCCCAACAGCACTCGTGACGGAGATCGCTCCACCCATAAGCTCACACAGCTGCTTGCTGATTGCAAGACCAAGTCCGGTTCCGCCATAACGCCTTGTCATCGAATCATCCGCCTGCGTGAACGCCTGGAAAATCCGAGATAAACCTTCGGGGCTCATGCCAATTCCAGTATCAGAAACGATAAATTGAAGTTCTGCGCGGCGCTCGTCCTGTGCAATGAGTTTGGTAGTGAGGACCACCTCTCCTGACTTTGTGAATTTGACAGCATTGCCCACCAGATTCAGAAGGATTTGAGACAAACGGTTGGGGTCTCCAACCAGAACAGATGGAATGTTGCGGTCATAGTCAATAAGGAATTCAATGCCTTTTTTGGCTGCAGCAGGAGCCTGCATATCCACAATATGGCCGACAATGCCATCTACAGAAAAATTGACCTGTTCCATGTTCAGACGACCCGCTTCAATTTTACTGAAGTCAAGAATGTCGTTGATCACGGCAAGCAAGGACTTTGCGGCTTCATCGATGCGCGAGAGATAATTGCGCTGTTGCACTGTCATATTGGTATCGAGAGCCAGATGACTCATACCTAGGATTGCGTTCATGGGAGTGCGGATTTCATGGCTCATGTTGGCCAGAAACAGTGATTTGGAACGGTTGGCTGCATCAGCGAGGTCGCGGGCCTGACTGAGCTCAGCAGTTCGTTCTGCCACAAGAACTTCCAAATGTTCGCGATGGGTCGATAATTCCGCTTCCGTCTTCTTGCGCTCACTGATGTCATGATAGTTACCCAGAATTCCATTGATTTCCGGGTCATGGAGAAGATTTATGCCGGCAAATTCGATCCATTTGTAGCTACCGTCCTTGCATGAATATCGGCATTCCACCAAACCTGTCGCATTGGGCATACTTAGGATGCTACCGATGCACTTTTGTGCAAGAGGAGCATCTTCGGGATGAATGCGCTCTATCGAACTTGCTCCAATCAGCTCTTCAGGCTTCCACCCGAACCATTTTTCCACATTGGGACTTTTATAGCGGTTGATACCATTCTGGTCAATAATGACAATTACATCAAAGATATTCGCTATCATCTTTGTTTGCATGGATTGGCTTTTGCGCAGGGCTTGTTCTGCCAGCTTGCGCTCAGTAATGTCACGTCCTTCTGCAATTAATGAAATGACTAGCCCATCATCATCTAAAATCGGTTTTAAACTAAAATCAACGGTGTGCAATACTCCATCATGCCTAAGATGAATCGCTTCAAAACGCACGAGGACACCATTAGATGCCGTATAAACTGCAGAGCGGATACGTTCTTGCATTTCCTGTGAGTGAGCCCACCAGGGGGTTTCCCAGAAAGGCTTTCCAATAACATCTTCTAGTGGCACGCCTGCAAATTCAAGCGCAGTTCGGTTGGCCTCAAGCAAGGTGCCTTGGGAATCTAAAAGACCAGCAAGACCAAAGGATAGATCCATAATTGCGTGGGCTTTTTGCTCACTTGCAGCGGTGCGCCTCGTTTCTTCCTGCAATTCTTCATAGCGCGTCTGTAATAGAGAGACCATGGTGGCAATGGAAGTCCGCAAGGTCTGGAACTCCCCATAGAAAGGAATAGGCAGGAGTGATGATTTCTCTGTTGTGGTTTCACCTTGACTTACCCGTAAGGCATAACGTTCGAGTAATGCGAGTGGTCTTATAATTATACGCCAAATCAGGTAGTACAGGGCGACGGATAAAAGAATCGTGACCAAAATAATAAATGAAAAAATGCCAAATTTGGTTTTGCGCAAGCGCTCATTGACGAACTGGGGGGTGATATATATTTGGACCGATCCGATCACTTCCTTGGAAAATACCAGATCGCGCTGTTGGGTCAGCAACCCTAGCGCTGGGGGTGCCGAATCAGTTTTGGATAGTGCCCAATTTTGTTCGCGAATTCTTGCAAACATTATTTGATTGGGATTTGTCTGATAGACCACCACTGCATATACGGCACGGTCTTTCATAATACTTTCGACTGACTGCTGGACCTGTGGACGGTCGAGATTCCATACAGGCAAGTCCAGTGCTGTTTGTGCTTGCTCTACAAGAACGGTATTCAGTACTTCGAGTTCCGTAAGCTCCTGGTGTTTCAATGCGGAATAGCCAATAATTCCTGCAGAACCAAGAAGCAGAATTGTCAAGGATACGATGACAATGATGACGATGATGGCAATGGAAGGTGTCTTGTTGCGCATCGAAAGCTACCAATGCTTATTGAGCCAAGGGGAGGTTGTATTTTTTCAAAAGATTGATGCGCTCCATCGCAAGTCCATTTAATGCCGATTGGAAGCGCTGAATCAACGAATCTGGAGTGTCGTGCTGGAATGCATAGTAATTCTTGCTTTCGGACATGACGAAATAGACCTTATAGTCATTGGCATTGTATTGGTTGTCGTTTATAAATTGATATAGGGTCTGTTCAGTATGTGCGATAAGGTCAATGCGACCAAGGCGGAGTTTATCAAAATTCTGTTTCAGGGCGGATACGCCTTGCGTTTTTGAACGATCAAAATTATTTTCCAGTAAGCTTTTTTCTACCACGTCGTCGATGATGGTTCCTATGCGGTACTTTTTGGCATCCTCCAGTGAATGGATGGAAATTGCCGTACCTGCACGACCAATCAGAACGTTTCTGACAGTGAAAATTGGACCCACCCATTTGAAAGTTGATTCTCGTTCCGGTGTGCGGGTCATGGAAAAAAGAACATGGTTCTTAGTGGACTTCACCATCTCGTAGCCACGGGCCCACGGAACCACCCGGATAGGCTGCTCAGGCACGTTCATGCTCTTCCACATGAGTTTGAGCAAATCCACAGAAATTCCCTTTAGTTCTCCATGTTCAAGATAGTTTGATGGTGGAATATCTTCACACATGTATTCAAAAGATTGTTGAGTAGCATCCATAGCCATGACAGAACATGCAAGAGCAAGCAACAGGCATAATTGAATAATCAACGGATTGGAATTCACGGCATAGTCTCCACAAAAATTGTACCACAAATCCCTGGTGTATTCAAGTCAACCCGATGCATAAGATGCGATTCCAAACCATGACCAACCGAAGTCACAACTACTTTTGCTCAGCGTTGCCATTGTCGAATTCAGGACCGTATTTACGGCCATTCATGGAGGCTACTTTGAGTATTAATTGAGGCATCAGGCAACCTAGTTGATGTCGTTTCTGCCAGTTCTAAAATCAATTCCACAAACTTGAAATTTTAGTTGTCCAATAATTATTTATGGCGGTTACGCCCCCCAGCTTAGCGAACACTGCAACAATTGAATGAATAATAGAGGTTCCTTCGAGAAATGAGTGGGTACATCAATATCCATATGGGCTGGAAAATCTAGTTTGTCTGCTGGGGGAGCTCGTCACTCGCCAGTGCGACCTCCGGTCACCACATTCCTCAGGGGTTCCTCGAGTCCCCCTTGCATCCAACTAGCTTCCCCA
>Ga0209125_1003139_pt1 | contig 11762 bp, 10 predicted proteins | sample BarGraIncub1131A_FD_184503 | JGI IMG/M metagenome (GOLD analysis project Ga0209125, IMG submission 184503) | Arctic peat soil microbial communities from Barrow, Alaska - Barrow Graham LP Incubations 11-31A (SPAdes) (version 2) | ecosystem: Environmental > Terrestrial > Soil > Wetlands > Peat... | reverse complement strand
GATGGAAGTAAGCCAAGACAGATTTTAGTGAGCAAAGATACTATTGAGAATTAAGTAAAGATTTATATATAATTAATATTTTTACTTGTTATATTAAAGTAGTAGAGATAAACTATATTTATATGTTACCAGGTAACTGTTAACTTTTAACTATTAATAAACTTCAGGAGGAAATGAATTGGAATTGCTTAAAATAGGTGTAGTAAGCTTAGGTTGTGACAAGAACAGAATTGATTCAGAAATATTATTGAATCAATTAAGTGGTAACTATACCTTAGTTACAAATGAGAAGGAAGCAGATGTTATTATAGTTAATACCTGCGGTTTTATTGAATCTGCTAAAGAAGAATCAATAAATACTATTTTAGAAATGGCTGAATATAAAACCCAAGGTGTATGTAAAGCACTAGTTGTAACCGGGTGTTTAAGCCAAAGATATGGGAAAGAATTAGCTATATTAATACCAGAAATAGATATACTATTAGGTGTTAACGAGTATAAACGGTTTAATAATATATTAGAGGAATACTTTAATTCTTCAGAAAAAATAATAAGCTGCGATTTTAGCGATAGTAATATTAACGAAGGTAATAGGATTTTAACTACAGGTAACTTTACAGCCTACCTTAGAATATCAGAAGGTTGCGATAATTTTTGTACTTATTGTATTATTCCTAAGATTAGAGGAAAGTATAGAAGTAGGGATATAGAAAGTATCTGTTCTGAAGCTGAAAAACTTGTAGGATCCGGTGTTAAGGAAATAATATTAATAGCCCAAGACACCACCAGGTATGGAATAGATATATACCATGAAAAAATGTTACCAAAGCTCCTTAAAAAATTATCTGAGATTTCAAACCTTAAATGGATAAGATTGCTTTATTGTTATCCAGAAGAAATAACTGAGGAATTAATTGTAGAAATTAAAAACAATGATAAAATTTGCAAATACATCGATATCCCAGTGCAGCACATAAGCAATAATATTTTAAAAGCTATGGGTAGAAGAGGTAGTAAAGAGCAAATACTCAAAATAATCTCTAAATTAAAAGAAAATATACCCAATATAACAATAAGGACCACTTTGATAGTAGGTTTTCCTGGGGAAACAGAAGAAGATTTCTTGGAATTATATGCTTTTGTAAGGGATAATAGATTTGAAAAATTAGGAGTCTTTAAATATTCCCAAGAAGAAGATACTCCAGCAGCTAATTTTGAAAATCAAATTGATGAAGACTTAAAAGAAAAAAGATTTGATACTTTAATGAAGCTTCAACAAAGTAATTCTAAAGAAATTAATCTTAATAAGGTAAATAAGATTTATGAATGTATTATATGTAGTAAAACAAACAATACATATACGGCAAGAAGCTTTGAAATGTCTCCGGATATTGATGGTAGTATAAAATTTATTAGCCAAAATGACTATAACTTAGGCGCTTTTGTATGCATTAAGATCACAAAAGCACATGAATATGATTTAGTAGGGGTTGTGTATAATGAATCTTGCAAATAAGCTAACGATACTTAGAATTTTACTTGTACCAGTCTTTTTATTATTCATAGCTATAAGATTGCCCTATGGTTTAGGTATAGGTATAGCAACATTAGTATTTATTATTGCTGCATTAACGGATAAACTAGATGGATATATAGCAAGAAGTAGAAATCAAATAACTAACTTTGGAAAATTCATGGATCCTTTAGCAGATAAATTGCTAGTAACTGCTGCTTTAGTATCCCTAGTTGAGTTTCATATAATTCTAAATTCTGTTGCAACCATTATTATAGCAAGAGAATTTGCAGTAAGTGGGCTTAGGACTATAGCCGCCTCGGAAGGTATAATACTAGCTGCAAGCAACTGGGGTAAGGTAAAAACAGTTACACAGATAATAGCAATTATTTTCGCACTTTTGAATTTAAACTACAAGCAAATTGAATCTGTAGTTCATATTACTAATTTAAATAACTATCTAACCATTATAACTAATTTTACTATGACAATAGCTGTTATTATTACTATAATTTCTGGTGTTGATTATTTTGTTAACAATAAAAAGATTTTTGTCACAGATAAATAATGTGATTTAATAATTATATATGTGTCAATAATAAATTATATATTAATTAATTGACCATTTTAATAATCCAGTATATAATGTACATAGAACTTATGTTCGATTTGTTTAGAAAGGGGACCCAAATGAATAATGATAAACTAAAGGCTATTGAAGCCGCAATGGGACAAATAGAAAAGCAATTTGGTAAAGGCTCAATTATGAAATTAGGAGAACATAGTATACTTAACGTTGATTCAATTTCAACAGGCTGTTTAGACCTAGATATCGCCCTTGGTATAGGTGGTGTTCCTATAGGTAGAATTATTGAAATTTATGGCCCAGAATCTTCAGGTAAAACAACCGTTGCATTACATATTATAGCAGAAGCACAAAGAAAGGGTGGGGCAGCTGCCTTCGTGGATGCGGAGCATGCTTTAGATCCATCTTATGCCAAAAACTTAGGCGTAGATATAGATGATTTGATAGTATCCCAACCAGATACTGGAGAACAGGCTTTAGAGATAACAGAGGCTTTAGTGAGGTCTGGAGCTATTGATGTTTTAGTTGTAGATTCTGTTGCTGCTTTAGTTCCTAGAGCAGAAATTGAAGGAGAAATGGGTGACTCTCACGTAGGACTTCAAGCAAGGCTTATGTCTCAAGCATTAAGGAAATTAGCAGGTTCAATAAGTAAATCTAGGTGCGTTGTCATATTCATAAACCAATTAAGAGAAAAGGTTGGTGTTATGTTTGGTAGCCCTGAAACAACTACTGGGGGAAGAGCTTTAAAGTTTTATGCCTCAATTCGACTTGACATAAGAAGAATTGATTCTATAAAGCAAGGCGATATAATGGTAGGTAATAGGACTAGGGTAAAGGTTACAAAGAATAAAGTAGCCCCACCTTTTAAGCAAGCTGAATTTGATATTATGTATAATGAAGGTATATCTAGGGTTGGAAATATTTTAGATGTTGGAGTTAGAGAAGAGATAGTAGTAAAAAGTGGAGCTTGGTTTTCTTATTTGGAGACAAGACTTGGTCAAGGTAGAGAAAATTCTAAGGAATTTTTGAAAGCAAACCCAGCAATCGCAAATGAGATAGAAACAAAGATAAGACAAAAATTCAATTTGCCAATTTTCGTAGAAGTTGAGAAGAAAGGCGAAGAAAAGCTAGTTAAGGCTAAATAAAGCAGGTTATCCTGCTTTTTTAATTGGATTTTTCTTATTCTTGACTTTACATTAAAATTAATATAAAATATATACAAATACTGGTTTAGCATATTCAGTATACCAATCAAGAATATATATGAAATCACCTTTTCTTAGCTTTCATATTCGATTAATAGATAAACTGAAGCAAAGGAGGTGTATTTTTAAGAAATGGAATATTATATTTATTATTTAATAGCTATATTATTGGCTTTAATATTCATAGTTGCAGCAATATATACAAATATTTATAGAAGAAAAAATATATCTGTGGCTAATATTGCAAAGTCTGAAGAAGAAGCTAGAAAAATAATTGACGAAAGTAAAAAGGTCGTGGAAGCGAAACAAAGGGAATTAGTTCTTGAAGCAAAGGAAGAAGTTCACAAGCTCAGATCTGATTTTGAAAGAGAAACACGAGATAGACGAAGTGAGGTACAAAGGGTAGAAAGAAGAATAATCCAAAGGGAAGAGCTTTTAGACAAAAAAAGTGATAGCCTTGAAAAAAGAGATGAATCTATTCTTAAGAAACAACAGGAAGTTCAAACTATTGAAAATGAGATACAGGAATTACACCAAAAACAGAGAGAAGAACTACAGAGGATTTCTGGACTTACATCTGAAGAAGCAAAAAACATATTGCTTGATGAAATCAGCAAAGAAATTAAACATGAAGCTGCAATCATGATAAAAGATGTAGAAGCAAGAGCCAAAGAAGATGCTGATAAAAAGGCAAGAGAAATTATAACTTGTGCCATTCAAAGATGTGCTGCTGATCATGTGGCAGAAACTACAGTTTATGTTGTAGCTCTACCAAATGATGAAATGAAGGGCAGAATTATTGGAAGAGAAGGGCGAAATATAAGAACTCTTGAAACTTTAACCGGAATTGATTTAATAATTGATGATACTCCGGAGGCTGTAATTCTTTCTGGTTTCGATCCTATTCGACGAGAAGTAGCAAGAATTGCCTTAGAAAAGCTTATAGTGGATGGAAGAATTCATCCTGCTAGAATTGAAGAAATGGTTGAAAAAGCTAAAAGGGAAGTTGAAAACGATATTAAGGAAGAAGGAGAACAAGCTACATTTGAGACAAATGTTCATGGTCTTCATCAAGAATTAATTAAACTTTTAGGAAGATTAAAGTATAGAACTAGTTATGGACAGAATGTGTTAAAGCATTCCATTGAAGTTGCATATCTAGCTGGTCTTATGGCTTCCGAGCTAGGACTTGATCCTACTTTAGCTAAGAGAGCTGGATTACTTCATGACATAGGTAAAGCTGTTGATCATGAAATAGAAGGTCCTCATGCTTTAATAGGTTCAGAAACTGCAAAAAGGTACCATGAATCTTCAGTTATAGTTAATGCAATAGGTGCCCATCACGGAGATATGGAGCTTCTTTCCATTGAAGCAATACTTGTTCAAGCAGCAGATGCAATTTCAGCTGCAAGACCTGGGGCAAGAAGAGAAACTTTAGAAGCTTATATCAAGAGACTTGAGAAATTAGAAGAGATAGCAAATTCTTATGAAGGTGTAGAAAAGTCATATGCAATTCAGGCTGGTAGAGAAATTAGAATCATGATTAAACCTGAAATAGTTGATGATGTTGGAGCTGCTGAAATGGCTAGAAATATTGTTAAAAAGATAGAAGCAGAACTTGAATATCCTGGACAAATTAAGGTAAATGTGATCAGAGAGACTAGATCAATAGAATATGCGAAATAGTATTTAAAATAAATATAACCCCCATAATTTTGTAGATTACAAGATATTGTACAAAATTATGGGGGTTTTTTATTCCATCAGATATATCAACAATATTTACATTAAACTTCTAAAATGTTATAGTAATATTAATGATTTATTTTGTTGGAGGAATACAATGCAATTTTCTAAAGATGTAGAACAGATAGCCCCATCTTTAACTTTGTCAATAGTTGATAGAGCAAAGAAAATGAGGGCTCAAGGAATAGACGTAATAAGTTTTGGTGCTGGAGAACCAGATTTCGACACACCTAACAATATTAAAATTGCTGCTATAAAAGCAATTAATGATGGTATGACAAAGTATACAGCATCTTCAGGTATAGTAGAATTGAAGTTATCTATAGCTAATAAATTTGCTATAGATAATAATTTAATCTATAGTAAAGAACAAATAATTGTTTCTGCTGGTGCTAAACAGAGTCTTTTTTATGCCCTATCTGCAATACTTAATCCGGGGGATGAAGTATTGATCTCAGTTCCTTTTTGGCTCAGTTATCCTGCTCTTGTCACCTTGTCTAAAGGTGTGCCTATTCTAGTAAATTCAAATGAAGCTACTAATTATAAGTATGATTTGCATACTTTAAATAATTATATAACAAGTAAGACAAAAGTATTAATTTTAAATACACCAAATAACCCGACTGGAAGTATTTATTCTATTGAGGAATTAATACAGATTGCAGAATTTGCTAAAGAAAAGGATTTAATCATTATTTCGGATGAAATATACGAAAAACTAATTTATGATGGGAAAAAACATATAAGCATAGCAAGCTTAAGTGAGGATGCATACAGAAGGACAATTGTAATTAATGGTGTTTCTAAAACATATGCAATGACTGGTTGGCGCATTGGCTATGCTGCAGCTTCGGAAGAAATTATAAAACTAATGACAACAATACAAAGTCATTGTGCTTCTAATCCAAATACAATCGCTCAATATGCTGCTTTAGAAGCCTTAAGTGGGGATCAGAGCTTCATATTAGAAATGGTAGGAGAATTTGAGAAAAGACGAAATTACATGATAGAAACTATCAATAAAATTGATAATGTGAATTGTATTAGAGCTTTGGGGGCATTCTATATCATGATGGATATTTCCAAAATCCTAGGGAAAAGTTTTAATGGAAATACAATTAATAATTCTGTGGATTTTTCTAATATTCTATTAGAAAACTACAGCGTTGCAGTTGTTCCTGGTGTAGCTTTTGGAATGGATAATTTTGTTAGGTTATCTTATGCTGCAAGTATGGATAATATAATTGATGGTCTAGGTAAAATTTCAACATTTTTACATAAAATTTGCTAGAATACTGGTTTCATGATATATTTAATATATAATTATAGATTTTATATTGGGGTGGTCAAATGGGTACTCTTATTAAATTATATCTTCCTATAAAAGGGAGTATATTACCATTATCTGAAGTAAACGATTATTTATTTAGCAAGAAAATAATGGGTGAAGGACTTGCGATTAAGCCTGAAGATAACTTCATTTACTCTCCTGTCGATGGGGAAGTTGTTTTAATTTATGATACTAAACATGCCCTTGCTTTAAAGACTAAGGAAGGTTTACAATTACTTATACATATTGGAATTGATACTGTTAAACTTGAAGGTCGTGGCTTTGCTTCCTATGTTAAGGTAGGGGATATGGTTAAGACTGGAGATAAATTAGTTTTTTTTGATAGAGAGTTTATTGAAAAGAAAGTCTCCTCAATAACTCCAATTGTAATAACCAATCCAGAGTTAATAGAAAACTTTGATATTAACTATAAAGCTAATAATAATGGAGATTTATTAGCTGAAATAAGATTAAAATAATAACATTTACTACAACCATTAAGTATTTTATTATAATAAATAGTAGGGGGAATAAAAATAACATGGTAAGTAGAGATATAATAGTAAAAAGCTCCACAGGATTACATGCGCGGCCAGCAACTTTATTGGTAAAAAAAGCTTCATCTTTTAAATCTGAAATAACTATTGATTTTAACGGTAAAAAAGCGAACGTAAAGAGCCTGATTGGTGTGCTTTCCTTAGGAGTTACAAAAGGATCAAAAATTACAATTATCTCTTCAGGAGACGATGAGTCCTTTGCATTAGAGGAAGTGTCAAAATTAGTTGAATCCCTAAATGATTAACAGTAAATTTTCAGGTGACATACCATAAGGTATGTCATTTAAAATGTAGCTAATAAATTTTATTTTATGGAGGTTTGAAATTGGAAGATACATATACGTCGCCTTTTAATAGTAGATATACTTCTAAGGAAATGTCTTACATTTTTTCTGATGAAATGAAATTTCGTACTTGGAGAAAACTATGGGTAATACTCGCAGAATCTGAAAAAGAGTTAGGCTTAAATATATCAGATGAACAAATTGCAGAGCTAAAAGCTAATGTTAACAACATCAACTATGATGTGGCTAAAGCCAAGGAAAAGGAAGTAAGACATGATGTTATGAGTCACATATATGCTTACGGAGTTCAGTGCCCAAAAGCTAAAGGTATAATTCATCTTGGTGCAACGAGCTGCTATGTTGGGGACAATACAGACATAATAATAATGAAGGAAGGCCTTTTTCTTATTAGAAAAAAATTAATTAATGTTATAAGTCATTTAACTAAATTTTCTTTAAAATATAAAGCATTACCAACCTTAGGTTTTACACATCTTCAACCAGCACAGCTTACGACAGTAGGTAAAAGAGCTACTTTATGGATTCAAGATTTAGTAATTGATTTAGAAAAGCTTGATTTTATAATAAATAGTCTCAAATTACTTGGGGTTAAAGGTACAACTGGAACTCAAGCAAGTTTTATGGATCTACTTAACGAAGATGAAGAGAAGGTTAAACTATTAGATAAATTAGTGACAGAAAAGCTTGATTTTAAAGAGAGTTACTGGGTTACTGGTCAAACCTATCCTAGAAAAGTTGATTCATTAATATTGAATAGCTTATCAGAAATAGCCCAAAGTGCTTATAAATTTAGTAATGATATTAGGATACTTCAAAATATGAAGGAAATAGAGGAGCCCTTTGAAAAAAATCAAATTGGTTCTTCAGCAATGGCCTATAAACGCAATCCTATGCGATCTGAAAGGATTAGTGCCCTTTCTAGGTATATTATAGTTAATTCTTTAAATCCTGCGATTACAGCAGCTACCCAGTGGTTTGAAAGAACTTTAGATGATTCTGCAAACAAAAGAATAGCTGTGGCAGAAGCTTTTTTAGCACTTGATGGAGTGTTAGATTTATATATAAATATCTCTAGTAATTTAGTGGTATATGAAAAAGTAATAGCTGCTCATGTAAATAATGAACTACCCTTTATGGCAACTGAAAACATACTAATGGAAGCAGTTAAGTTAGGTGGAGATAGACAAGAACTTCACGAGAGTATCAGAACCCATTCCATGGCTGCTGCAAAGAGAGTTAAAGAAGAGGGCTTAAATAATGATCTTATCGAAAGGATCATAAAAGATAAAATCTTTAATATGACAAAAGATGAAATTTTATCTGCAATAAATCCTGATAAATTTATTGGAAGAGCTCCAGGTCAAGTTGATGATTTTATAAAAAATATTGTAGGACCTATACTAGATTCATCAAAAGATTTGTTAGGTTTAAATATACAAATTAATGTTTAATTTTATTTGAGTGGTGAAAGTACCACTCTTTATTTATTGATTTAATTGATGTAAAATGGAAGGGAAGAGGCAGGAAATAGCTTTTCCAATTTCGCTAAATCATAATTTAGCGAAATTGGAAACATGAAAGTAACAAATAACGGTCTCCCCTCTCCAATTTTCTAAAAGAAGAGTGATTATATATGGACTATGATCTAAAAGCAATTGACGATTTAAAAATACCTTCAGAACTAAACGAATTCTTGAATTATTTAAAGACCATAAAAGGAAAGTCAATAAATACTATCGATGGTTATTGTTTTGATTTGGTTATCTTTTATCGCTTTCTTTTAATGTACAAGCATCTAGTTGATATGAAAGCCCCTTTCAATGAAATATATATAGCTAATGTAAATATAGATTTAATCAAAAATGTTACATTAAATGACCTTTATTCATATATTTCCTTTGCAGAAAACTATCGTGGTAATGGTACCTATGCTAAGGCTAGAAAGATAGCAGCGCTTAAATCTTATTTCAAATTTCTACATAATAAAGTTAAGCTTATAGATCTTAATCCGGCTGCTGAACTTGAATCTCCTAAAATCAGAAAAGCTAATCCAATATATCTTACCTTAGAGGAAAGTAAAAGCTTATTAAATTCTGTGGAGGGGGAAAACAGCGAAAGAGATTTTTGTATAATAACATTTTTTCTAAACTGTGGAATGAGACTATCCGAGCTATGTGGAATAAATATCAGTAAAATTAAAGCAGATACCATAACCGTCCTAGGTAAAGGAGATAAAGAAAGAGTACTTTATCTAAATAGTTCCTGTATAAAGGCCTTAAATAACTATTTAGCAGTAAGAGCTAATCTTGATGATAATAAAATTTTGGATAAGGATCCCCTTTTTTTAAGCCGCCAATATAAAAGGATTAATAAAAGAACAGTTGAACTAATAGTTGAAAAATATTTAGCAAAAGCTGGTCTTACTAATGATAAGTATTCTCCTCATAAATTACGTCATACTGCAGCAACCTTGATGTATAAGTATGGCAAAGTTGATATTAGGGCTCTTCAACGGATACTAGGTCATGAAAGTATAGCCACAACTCAAATATATACTCATTTAGATGATGAGCAATTAAGGGAAGCTGTTAAATTAAATCCATTAAATGAAGAATAATGTATATTTTAAATATTCATGGCAATAATAAAGAACATAGGTTTGATTTTTGATTAAACCTATGATATAATTTTTTTATTAGAGAGGTGTTTTTATTGGAGCAAAAAAAAGATAAACAGATGGAAATCTATGAATTTATTAAGAAAAAACTTTATGAAAAAGGATATCCCCCTTCTGTTAGAGAAATTTGCGATGCTGTTAATTTAAGGTCAACTTCTACCGTACACGGACATTTGCTTAGGCTAGAAAAGAGAGGATTTATACGTAGGGATCCTACTAAGCCAAGAGCTATAGAATTACTTAAAGAAAAAATTATGAATAGTGAACTATTAAATATTCCTGTCATCGGTAAGATTACGGCGGGACTACCAATATTGGCTGTGGAAAATATTGAAGATACATTTTCCATACCTGTTAACTTCCTTAGAAGTAACAATGATTTATTTATATTGAACGTATCTGGGGAAAGTATGATTGACGCAGGAATTCTTAATGGAGATCTAGCTATAATAGAAAAATGTGATACTGCTCCTAATGGGCAAATCGTCGTTGCATTAATTGGTAATGACGTTACTTTAAAGAGGATTTTTGTTGAAGAGGGTCATGTAAGACTCCAACCAGAAAACAGCACCATGGAGCCTATAATTGTTCCTGATTGCAAGGTCATTGGTAAATTAGTTGGTATATTTAGAAACTATATTAAATAGTTCAAAACTTAAGAATAAGGGTTAAGAATTAACAGTTTTGCTACCCTTTCTTTCAGAAAAGCTAGTAATTAAAAGTAGGCAAGCTAGAAATTGTAAAGGTAACATGCCAACAATTTCTAGCTTTTTCTATTTAATTAGTGAAGATTTAATATAATAACTAAATCTTTAAATATTGTTATTTATTAGGGTGCTAAACATTAAGTGCAACCCATGGTTGACAAAAGGCAAATGAAAATCGGTAGTATGATGGATAAGATTTTTTAATTGTTCGTCTTGTTTAAGAAGCACTATTAATAACATGGTTTATATAATGAATAACTAATCTAACATTGATAATATCCCCAGTTGTTTATTGTGAGAGTATATATAACAAACAGGACATGGAAGCTTTGTGTTAAACCTAAACATCTATATTTCAAAAGGAGGTATCTCTTTGAGTAATAGTAAATCAAGCAAACTACAATTTAATGATTTCTTGAAAAAGTACACTATAGTTATCCTGATTTTAAGTATAGTCACGGTTATCCTATCCGTTTTATCAAATTTTAGTAACTTATTTAGCATATTATTAATAATAGATATAATTACATTGGTAATAATATGTCCAATAGTTATTGTGAAAATAATAAAAAATACACTAAATTCATAATATTCTTACCTCCTACCACAAGTTTTACAAAATTAATGTAAGCTAAAACAGACAGGCTAGAAATTGGTGATGAGATCACCAATTTCTAGCCTGTCTGTTAAAAAAATTCCCCAATCAGCTCTTAACTTAACCAGTTATTGTATGAAGTGCAATTAATACACCTATTGAGGAATGCTCAAAGGTTAGTCCTCCTTGAAGATACGCTATATAAGGCTCTCTTATAGGCGCATCTGCTGATAATTCAATTGAAGCCCCTTGTATAAAGGCTCCAGCTGCCATTATTATTTTATCTGTATACCCTGGCATATCCCAAGGCTCGCAGGTGGCAAAGGAATCTATTGGGGAAGCCATTTGAATACCCTTACAAAAGTTTATAAGCTTTTCCTTATCATTAAATTTTATAGCCTGTATAATATCGCTTCTTTTATCATTATATTTAGGTAGTACTTCAAAGCCTGCATCTTCCATTAGCTTAGAACAAAATATTGCCCCTTTTAATGCTTCAATTGTAACATGAGGTGCTAAAAATAAGCCTTGAAATAGCAAC
>Ga0209125_1003137_pt1 | contig 11769 bp, 10 predicted proteins | sample BarGraIncub1131A_FD_184503 | JGI IMG/M metagenome (GOLD analysis project Ga0209125, IMG submission 184503) | Arctic peat soil microbial communities from Barrow, Alaska - Barrow Graham LP Incubations 11-31A (SPAdes) (version 2) | ecosystem: Environmental > Terrestrial > Soil > Wetlands > Peat... | reverse complement strand
AGTACCACGATGTATTTCATTGAGAATAGTGGTTATTGGACGTTCAAGTTCCTTAGCTATTTTATATGGCGAAAAGCCATCTTTAAGACGAATTTCAATCATGACGCGTTCTTCTAAGTTCAAGTGTTTATTTCTACGTGATTTTGTGTTATCATTTGGGTATTCCATAGTGATTATCCTCCTGTGTGTTTTAGTTTTGTCGATTAAAGCATAACACAGAATTAATCCACTATGGATTTTTTTATTGGTTCAACTTCATTTTACAACAAGTCATATTATTAAAACTAAAGAGTGGATTATATTTCATATATATTGAATATAATTCACTCTTTAGTTTTAGTTATCTTAGAAATAATCCATAAATACAAATTTATTTGATTTGATCTAAACCTTTTTCTTTTAAAACTTTATTTAAAATAGTAAGATCGAATAAATCTGTTGTATCTGGCTTTGTTTTTAAAAAACCTTCTTTAACTGAAGCATTAACAAATTCAAGTACTGAATCTTTTTCAGGATTATTTGTAATTGTTAATCTGTTGAATGCAGCATCTAAAACATCCTTTGAAATTCCTTTTTTAGTTAATTCAGTAATTTGCTTATTAACTATTACCTTAGCTTTATCTTGATTTTTGTTAATAAAATCTGTTACTTCAACATGATTTTTTATGAAATTTTCAACGATTTGTGGATGATCCTTTAAAAATTCAGTTCGAACAACTACAACAGCAGTAGTATATTTTCCATCTCTAAAGACAGCCTTATAATCTAAAATAATATTTGCGTTTGCTTCTTTAATAAGTCTAGATCCCCATGGTTCTGGCACTAGAGCTGCATCTATATCTCCCTTTTGCAGTAAGGTTAGAATATCCGCATTTGCAGCTTGCCGTACTTCTACGGTTCCGCCCTTAGTTTTGTCTTTAAGACCGCTTGTAGACAAGATACTTCTAAGTGTTAAATCTTGAGTGTTTCCGAATTGTGGAACTGCAATTTTCTTGCCACTTAAATCTTTTAAATTTTTAATAACTAATCCCTTTTTAGATACAAATATTGCTCCTGCATCTGTCGCACCTGCAATAATCTTAATGTCGCCTTTGGATTTCGCATACCCATTTATAGCAGGCCCAGGTCCGATATAACCTATATCAATAGCCCCTGCAAAGAATGCCTCTATTTCCGCGGGCCCTGCATTAAATAATTTCCAGTCTATTTTATTTTTTTCACCTATAGCCTTTTGAAAAGTGCCCTGTTCCCGTCCTACAAGAGCTTGTGAATGTGTTATGTTTGGAAAATATCCAACCCTCACATTAACAGCTTCGTTTTCTACTTTTTTAGATGAGCATCCAGTTAATCCGTAAAGAATTGAAATAGCTAGCAATAATACCATTGAAAATTTAAAGCTTTTTGAATTTTTCATGTTATATCCCCCTCATTTTAAATATAATCTTATTTTAGAATTTAATATAAGTGCTAATAAGCATAAGTACCCGTTGAGTATAGGTACTCGTTGAGTATAGGTACTCGTTGAGTATAGGCCAGGTTAATTGATGGTTATCATATATCATTAGGTAATAACAATATAAATCCTTAGTATTTAAGTATGATTAATAGGATATATAATAACTCATATAATAATACTTAAATGGAATTATGTCAATATATTTTGGATAGATTTTTATAATATTATGTATGTTATGTAAAGATTACAATGCATCATTTTAGTCAACAAAATAGTAAGTGATAGGATGTAATAGTATATCTTATAAGTATAAATATTCGATTTCACATCAATATGATTGTTAATAATTCCAGGATACTTATCTACATGGTATAATGTTAAATATTATATGTTTAATTAAGGAATAAAAACAGATGGATGGAGGAAAAGTAAATGTCTACACAAGTAATAATTGTTCTAATACTAACAGTTATCATTTCTATAATTTCAACGTTAGCTTATTCTGTAAGAATTGTTGGTGTAAGAACTGGAAGAATAGCAGTATCTTTTGCAGTGTTTAATATTTTTGCATTAATTTCTAGAACGGCAAATACTATTCAAGCACCATTGCTTGCTAAAACAATTGAAAGTACTATAAAAATAGGAAACCCACAAAGCTTATTAACTACATTTAGGTGGATATTATTTTCAACAACAGTAGCAACAATTATTGGATCAGCTTTAATGCCCACATTTATAAAAGTTTTTGGAAAAGTTGTAGAATCTTTTAGCATTAATCGTTCCATACCTAAGTTATTATTACATGCATTTTCAAAATCAGGAATAGAGCAGTTCAAAAATAGTGTAACAAAGCCCAAAAAAGAAAATTTATCACAATTGAAAGATTTAAAAATGATTCCTAAAAGAATTATATTACTTAATACTATAGCATTTGCAATATCAACTGTTGGTGTTTTAGCATCATTGTATGCAGGATGTCTAAATCCAGAACTAAGAACAACATGCAGTACGTTATCAGCTGTAATAAATGGCGCAGCAACTATACTTATGGTCATATTCATAGACCCATTTATATCAATTCTAACTGATGATGTAATAAAAGGCGAATGTACTCAATTACAGTTTGATAGATGTATAATTTTTATTTCTGGAGGATTAATAGTAGGTACGGTTTTAGCACAATTTTTGTTAGTTCCAGCAGCTGAGATAATATCTGCAATAGCTAAATTGATATAGAATGTAGAAAAATAATAATTTCACCTTAGGAAGAGGTGAGAATATAGTAAAATGTAGTATATTGTGGTAATATGTAAAGGAATTAAAATTTGTATTTATAAAAGGAATTTTAATTATCATTATCAACTTTATTAGATACATTATCAAAATCAATAAATTAGAGGTATGTTTAATGAAAAAAGGGTATTGGTTTATTATTCTGTCAGCTTTTCTCTTCAGTACGATGGAGATAGTACTGAAAATGGTCTCCAATCAGTTTAATCCTATACAGGTTAGTTTCTTAAGATTTTTCATAGGCGCATTATTATTGCTTCCCTTAGCTCTTAAAAATCTAAGAAATAGAGGAGTTCACATAAATAAAGATGATTTTAAATTCTTTCTCCTCACAGGTTTCATTTGTGTTGTAGTAAGCATGACTTTTTATCAGCTTGCCATTTTATATTGCAAGGCATCTTTAGTTGCTATTCTTTTTAGTTGTAATCCGGTATTTGTAGTCACTTTTGCATTCTTTTTAATTGGTGAGAAATTGTATAAACACACTATTATTTCCATGATTTTAAGCATAATTGGTATGATATGTATATTAAATCCTTTTAAAATGACAATTAGTTTACAAGGAATAATATTTATAATGATATCGTCTATAACTTTTGCCTTATATAGTGTAATAAGTAATAAGAGATGCGTAAAATTCGGGGGAGTAGTTATAACCTGCTTTAGCTTTTTATTAGGAAGCCTAGAAATGCTAGTGCTTATTTTTATTTCAAAGTTAAGTTTTATAGCAACTTTTTTTTCAATTAATGGCTTAAAAGAGTTCTCTAACATTCCAATTTTTCAGGGCATAACGTTGCAAAATATGCCTATACTAGCCTACATTAGTATTTTTGTAACTGGATTAGGATACACATTCTACATTTTAGCAATGGAAGAGACGTCAGCATCTACTGCTTCAATTGTATTCTTTATTAAACCCGCTTTGGCACCAATTTTAGCTTTAATAATTCTAAAGGAAGCAATTGCTATAAACACAATAATAGGAATTATTTTTATTATTGTAGGTTCCATTATCAATTTTAGAGCGACAAGCAAGCTCTCTTGTTATCATATTAATGAAATGAAATGAAATGAAAGAAAATAAGAAAGCTATATAAAATTCTTATTCATGGCTATCAATTGCTAAATATAAAATTATATAATTCGTTATCACTATACGTAGAAACTCTTAAAGTTGTAATGCTTCTAGGGTATTTTGTTATTGTAGTGAAATAATATTTATAAAAATTTATATCGTTTATTCTGTTAGTATTAATTAACTTGATATATAATGATGTTATCAGATAGAATATCTGTTCTAAAATAAATTATAAGGTGTGTTGAAATGGAAGAGTTAAAGAAAGCGATTGATGAAATAGTGCAACATGGTATTATAAAATTAATTGTCAGTAATAAAACAAATAAGGATGTAGAGTATAATAAAATAACCTTTGTACTAAAAGAAGATGATGTAAAACAATATTATCAAATAGAAAAAAATACTGATAAACAGGCATTCCACGAAAATATTAATATAGATATTTTAAGAGAAAAACTTTTAGAATATGTAGCATCTAATTATAAACAAATTGATGCTTGGTCTGAAACTATTACATTTGATTTGAAGATATCTAAAAAAGGTAAAGTGCATTTAGGTAAGAAAAAAAGTGATAATATAAATTTAGTTAATAAAGAACATAATAAAGAAAAAAATTATATCCTTAAAGAGGGTATGATAATCGATCCTCTTATTGATTTAGGTGTTTTTACAAAAGAAGGCAGAGTTGTTAATTCAAAATATGATAAATATAAGCAAATCAATAAGTTTATTGAGATTATTGATGATGAAATTAAGAATAAAGATTTTTTGGAACTAACAATATTAGATTTTGGATGTGGAAAGTCCTATTTAACATTTGTATTATATTATTACTTTGTTGAAATAAAAAGAATTAATGTAAAAATGATAGGACTTGATCTTAAGGATGATGTAATTAAAAAATGTAATGAAATAGCTAAACGATACAATTATGAAAACCTACATTTTGAGTTAGGAGATATAAATGGATTTAAATATGATAATAAAGTTGATATGGTAATTACCTTACATGCATGTGATACTGCTACTGATTATGCAATATACAATGCAGTAAAGTGGAATAGTCAGATGATATTTTCTGTTCCTTGTTGTCAACATGAATTTAATAGCCAAATTAAAACAGAATCATTATCTATATTAACAAAGTATGGAATAGTTCAAGAAAGAATTTCAGCACTAATGACAGATGCAGTAAGAGCAAATATATTAGAAGGTATAGGTTATAAGACTCAACTGCTAGAATTTATAGATATATCACATTCGCCTAAAAACATATTAATTAGAGCAACTAAATCCAATATATCAAATGATAGAAAAGAGAAAGCTTTATATGAAGTTAATGCTTTAATGAGTCAATTTAATTTGAATTCAACATTATTTAATTTATTGAAAAAGGATAATATTATATAGGTCTTATATTAATATAATAAAAGTTGAGGAGATGCAAAAATGTTAACAATATATGCTGTATCGGATTCAATTGGAGAAACAGCTGCACTTGTAGCTAAATCAGTAGCAGGGCAATTTCCGGGTAGTATAATAATAAAAAGAGCACCACATATCAAAACGGCTGAGGATGTTAATAATTTTATTAGCAAAATAGATAGTAACTCAAAAACAATGATTATTTCTACTATAATTATGGTGGACGTAAAAGAATTTTTAGTTCAAAGATGTGTTGAAAAAGGAATATTTGTATCAAACGTTTTAGGACCTGGAATAGGGCTTGCATCAAAGTTATTAAATAAACAGCCGGAATATAATCCCGGGGCAATATGGAACGTGGATAATGAGTATTATAAAAGAATAGAAGCTATGGAGTTTGCTATGAAATATGATGACAGTAAGGATTATAATGGATTAAAACTTGCGGACGTAGTAATCATAGGCGTTTCAAGGACTTCCAAAACTCCACTTTGTATGTATTTAGCTAATAAAGGAATTAAAGCAATAAATATACCTTTAGTGCCTGAAATTCCTGTTCCAGAAGAGTTGTACACTATTCCTGGAAGGAAAATCATAGGGCTTATAATAAATCCTTTTGAACTTATTGAAATAAGAAAGCTTAGAATGGGTAAATTTAGTAAACTTAATTCTGGTTTTCAATATTCTAATGATGAAAGAATATTGGAGGAGTTAGACTATGCAGAAAAGGTAATCAAAAAAACAAGGTGTTTAACAATTGATGTTACTCAAAGGGCGATAGAAGACACTGCTCTAATTATTATGAAAAGTATAGGATATAATCAATAGTAATTTATATAACTACTAGGCCATGTATTTATCTTCCTATTGAAATGATAAATACATGGCCTAGTTAGTTGTATAGTGTAACTAATATTATCTTAAATGTAATTTTATTTTTCCTCTTTTCATAAACAGATAATTAACTTTTTTTGGTTCCTATTCTAATTACTTCAGCTTTTACCTGATAATGATCAGTTGTAAGTAGTTCATGATTAATTACATTACCATTTTGAATAGTATTTTTATAGGTTCGTACATTATATCCAACCAAAGGGAATTGATCCTGAACAATGCTGCCGATAGGAAGCGATGGATCATCTATATATTTAGTGGGACCTGGTTGAACAGTATCATACACTTCATTGACCAAATTATATGACTTATTAGTTAAACTTGAATTGGAATAAATATTAAAGGTTAGTTTTTTATTAATTACATAGCTTTCAATATAAATAGGATATTCTAAAGTATTAGTAAATTTATAGTCTAAGTTACCCCAATCCACTGTAGCATCCATTCCTAGAGGTATATAAGTTGAAGGTATGGAATGATGATTTCTTTCAGTAGATTTAATGTTTGACCTGATTACTGCGTTATATAATGAAGTAGATACCTGACATATTCCACCACCATAATCGGAACCTACTTTGGTACCAATATCTACTGGAGCGGGCTTATAACCTTTTGCTGCTGTTCTTTGACCTACTGTTCCATTGAAACTGAAACTTTGCCCTGGCATTAGGAGGGTCCCGTTTATGCTTTTTACTGCAAGTGTAATGTTTGTGGATCTACCGTAAGAAGAACTAGAAAAATTTGAAGAAAAACTGGATAGTCTTTTATCAATAGTTTGAAGTTTTTCTTTTGTTATATTAGCTGAAAGTTGTTTAATTTCTGCATCGATAAGAATATCAGGAGCTAATACATCTCCACTTAATTTACTTATTATCTCTTTTTTTAGTTTATCATCTATAAGTTTAGCACCTTTTTTATCTGATGTAATGTTAAAATTGCCATTATTTATAGAAAGATTTCCGTTTTCAGGAGTGTTGTCAATTTCTTTTTTCATATTTGAAATTAGTTCATCAATAGCTTTAGCATCATAAGCAAATTTCATATTAAGTACCTTATTCACTGGGTTTTTAATCAACTTATATTTTTTGAAGAGTGATAAGTTTTTACCGTAAGCAAAAGCTTCTTCAATTACTGAATCAATGTTATATCTTGCATTTATTTTTTTATAATTCAATGAGTATGTCTTCAGTGGTGTTTTAATTGAAATATTCTTCTTTAATATAGCAGATGAATATTCTTTAGTCACCATAGCTTTAGCTTCTAATAAAGTTTTCCCAGATATATCTACATCGCCGATTTTAACTCCAGGATATACAAGACTTGTCCATTTATTTGTAGTATTATAAATAAATCCGTAAAAACTACTTACACCCAAAACGAATATTATTACTAAAATTATTATTAATTTTACATTTTTTTTCATAAGTTTAATTATTCCCCCATACTTCGTTCTATTTTTATATCCGTTCCTTTTTCATATTTGGATATTTTTAAATCCACTGTCCTTATATCGTCCATATTATATAGTATTACCTTCATGTCACTTAGTATTCCAATTTGTTTTGCTAGTTCTGATTCTTTACTTTTAAGAAATTCATTCCTGGAATATACCCTACCAGTATGGGAAACTAATGCAACCAATAGATGTAATTCGGACTTCATCATCTACCCCTAATATCTTCTTGTACAATTTCATCACCAAACCTTTTATGTTTTTTTTATAAATCTATATTGGAATTATATCATAGTTATAAGCATCATTATATGATGTTAGATTTTATTAAAATGAAAGTTGTTGAGAAAAAAGATATATTGTCAAAATAAATAAATAACAATACATAAACAAAATATACATATATGTTATAAATTAGTGTAAACTTATAAATATGTGTAAACTCATAAATTAGTCGAAAAATCCCGGTTAGGTTTAAGTATTGGTAAGAAAAGTATGGGAGAGGGGTAAAAAATGTATAATTACGAAGATTTAATTTATTTGAATGAAGAAAAATGTGTGGGGTGTAATAAATGTATAAGTAATTGCCCTATAGTTGGGGCTAATGTGGCATTTATTGATAATGGTGTTAGTAAGGTTAAAGTCCATTCCGAAAAGTGTATCCATTGTGGAGAATGTATTAGGGTATGTGATCACGAGGCTCGTAATTTTGTTGACGATGTCGAAGAATTTTTTAATGATTTGTTAAAAGGCAAAAATATTTCTGTGATTGCTGCTCCAGCTATTAGAGTAAATTGGAATGATTACAAAAACTTATTTGGTTACCTTAAAACAATGGGAGTAAATATGATTTATGATGTATCTTTTGGAGCTGATATTACGGTATGGGCATACTTAAAATTTATAAAAGAAAACAATCTATCTTCAGTTATTGCTCAACCGTGTCCACCTATCGTTAATTATATTGAAAAATATCAACCGGAACTTATTGAAAAGCTTGCTCCAGTACAAAGTCCTATGATTTGTACTGCTATATACATGAAACAATATGCGGGTATAACTGATGATATCGCTTTTTTATCCCCTTGTGTTGGTAAGGCTGATGAAATAAATGATAAGAATACCTTTAGTTATGTGAAATATAATGTTACATTTAAAAAACTATTTCAATACTTGGAATATAAAAATATAAATTTATCTGAATATGCAGAGAAAGAATTTGATGATATAGACTGTAGCTTGGGATTTTTATTTAGTAGGCCAGGTGGACTAAAAGAAAACGTCGAGATTAAGGTTAAGGATGCGTGGATTAGACAAATTGAAGGACAACAACATGTTTATGAATACCTTAATGACTATAGTAAGAATTTAAGTAACAAAGAAGAAATTCCTTTGCTAGTAGATATATTAAATTGTCCTTATGGGTGCAATTTTGGGACAGCTACCTGTAACGATTTGTTAACCTTGAGATCAAGTATTGACAAGGTTGACTTAAAATTTAATAAGTTAAAGGAAATAAAATCTCAGGAAAAAGGCGGTAGGTTAATTAGTAAAAAAATTGATTGGCTTTATAAATTTTTTGATAAAAAATTAAATCCCGCAGATTTTAAAAGAGGATATAATAAAAACAAATCGGTAGATGATTTAATTGAGCCATCAGAAATGGAATATAATGAAATTTTTACTAGCATGAACAAAAAAACAGAGGAGGATCGCTATATTAACTGCTCTTCTTGCGGTTATGGCTTCTGTAAAACCATGGCAAAAGCTATTTATAACAATATAAATGTTTTATCTAATTGCATTGATTTTAATAAAAAGGAGCTTGCAGAGGAGTTATTATTAATTAAAGGTAAGAATGAACAGATACAATCATTAGATGACTTTAATAAATTAACACAAGAAAAACTTGAGCAAGCAGAATTTATAAAATCTAGGATTATAGAAATAATGGTATCGATTACAGAGGTATCAAAGGGAAATTCAGAAAGTGCAGCAGTAATTGAGGATATATCCATGGAAGCAACAGATATATTAAGTACTTCAGGTCATCTAAAAAATAGTGTTACTCAAATGCAAGATAAGTTAAATTACTTTTCAAATGCCACAAAGGAAATTGTAGGTATTGCAAATCAAACTAATTTATTGGCTTTGAATGCTGCAATTGAAGCGGCTAGAGCTGGCGAAGAGGGCAGAGGGTTTTCGGTTGTAGCTGATGAGGTGAAAAAATTAGCAGAGCAATCGAAATTAGTAGCAACTTCTACACAAACGGATCAAAAGGCAATGATAGAATTGATTCAAGAAATAGACAAGGTTTCAAACGTAATGGAAGGTAAGATAAATGGTATTAATGATTCTTTAACAGATATAACGGCATTAATTCAAGATATTACATTAAATAGTGAAGAAATTGCTGCAACTGCAACTAGTTTGATTGATGAAAATGCTGTCTGATATTAGTACTATAATTAGGAGGTCTAAATATGTGCAAATATGAAAAATGCGGATTATCTTACAGAAACTAGGAATTAATAACCTTATTAGGCGCTGATAATCTACATTCTGAAACCATCTGAGTGGATTGTTATAGTAAAAAAAGGGCAAAGAATTTAGGCATAAAAGTATTAAAAAAAATTTTTGAAGATACTTCTGAGGAGGCAGTTAAAAGCCTACATGAAAAAATAAAAGAGGGTCTTGCAAAAAACTTAACGAGAAAAATATAATTGATGGAATTTTAAACTAATCCATCGTAATTGCTAGGTTATTTATGATTTTGCATAACTAATTTCTGCTAACGTAGTCTAAAGAGGTCTAAAACAGTCTAAAGCAGTTTGTTTTATGCTTTAAGTTGTCGTATAATGTATAATGATTAATGATAGTAAAATTGGATATAATAGACGAATAGAAATTATAGATAAGAAGATAGCAAAATTAGATGCCAAAGTGGTTAAAGGTGGTAATAAAAATGTATAAACATGAAATATTGTTTCAAGATTATTTGGAGCTAAAAAGTAATAATTCCAAAAAGCATATTATGGGGTTTCAAGAATATAGTGAGCCTGGTAAAGAGACAGCAATAAAAGTTAATTTTAAAAATGGCAACTCGGTAAGAGTTTATTATAATGGTAGTGATATAGACTGCTGTTAAAAATTAAATCAATATATTTACTATGTATAAAGTTATTTAGAATTAATATTTGTCTTTCAAATTATGTTATATGACAATTTTTTTAATTAAGGATAAAAACACTCTAACAATTGAGAGTGTTTTTATCTTTTATGATCAATAAATAACAGAATATGTTAACAGGCTACTAAACATATCCCTCTTAAGTATTTACAGGCATATGCAATGATCTCTCTTATTCTATAGAGTTCACTTTCTTTATTTCTTGCCCTCCAAATTTTTGCATAATCACAGAACCATATCTCCAGGTTTTCCGCCAGCTCTCTCGGGCTAAATATTGTATCCTCTACATCTTTAGAATAATCCGTTTTCAAAAGATTTAAGAAAAAACTATTTACAAGTTGTATTGCTCTTGCTGATACAATAAATTCCTGAAGATCGAAGGTATTTATGCACACTTTCTTAGATAAGGTAGTAAACTTAGTTTCTATTTCACAAGCTAAATCATAACCAGCTAAAATCTTTTCCCAATCAAGTTTATTAAAACTCTCCTTAATTTCTGAATTTTCACTGTGATTTTCTTTCCATTCCACTAGTTCATACCATCCTACAACTTGTTCTTTGGATAATTGATTTAGTAGAGAAACTAGCTCAAGGGAGTCATCGCCATACTCGATTAAAGACAATGCCTTAAATACATTTTCAAACTCCTTCTCTCCATCTGGGTTCCAGGATAAGGATGCTCCATATGCCATACCAGGAATTGAGCTACTTAGAAAATTTATATGTCCAAAATCACCCCAGTCAGTATTAAGAACACCTGTTGCACCATATTTAACTCCATAGGCAACCATTCTTTTTATATTCTCAAACCCTTTATCTACTTTGTTTACTAGTTGATTCCATCCCCATACACCTGGGCACACGTACTGCTCAATACCTGACTCAGTTATCGCTTTTGTTCCATCCTCATTGGCATTTTCGTTGTAGTCCCAATTAAGACATATGGCATCTTTGCTTATATCATTTAAAAGTTCAGGATGATG
>Ga0209125_1003133_pt1 | contig 11780 bp, 9 predicted proteins | sample BarGraIncub1131A_FD_184503 | JGI IMG/M metagenome (GOLD analysis project Ga0209125, IMG submission 184503) | Arctic peat soil microbial communities from Barrow, Alaska - Barrow Graham LP Incubations 11-31A (SPAdes) (version 2) | ecosystem: Environmental > Terrestrial > Soil > Wetlands > Peat... | reverse complement strand
AGACAAGCCATCTGTGGAAACAGCAGTGCAAAATTAAAAAGGAGGATACCATGTACTTTGTAGGAATCGACATTTCGAAATTCAAGCACGACTGCGCCGTCATAGACGACCTTGGCGATGTTGTCACGCTCCCGTGATGCCCGACCTTCAAAACATCTGAATTAGCATCCACCGTTATCTCGTTTTCGGAAAGCTCCTCGGCGTCACCCATGAGAAGGAAGGAATTGCCGATATTGATTGGCATAGCTTCTTCCTCCAGGTTCTACCCATATAATAGTATCAGAAACCACTGTACTATTTCCACCGTCGTCCAGTTTCCGGATCGCACTTAGCGAAAGCCAGGGTTGATAAAACTTGTATGGCAATTGCACCAAAAAATCACAGGACTCGTATTGTGCAACAATCACAAAAAACGAGTGAAATAGACGGGAATATTTAATGTATATTGACAGCCAGATACCGGTATGGTAATGTATAGCTGTGCTCGAGCACAGTCGGATTAAGCCCATCTTAAATCGATTTCTTCAACAATTCTGATACTGAGGATATTACATGACGATTAAAGAAATTGCGGTTATGGCGGGAACCAGCAGAGGCACAGTCGACCGTGTGCTGAACGGACGAGGAAATGTGAATTCTGCGCTTGCTCAAAAAATACTGAGCATTTCAAACGGAAACAACTACCAACCAAACCGTCTGGCTCAGGCGCTGATTAAATCCCGCAAACATATGACTATCGGAGTTGTTATAAACTCGCTCGGAAACGAATTTTTCGATGATGTTCTTCGCGGAATTCACGACAGAGCGCAGAAATATGGAAGCTATGGCCTTAATGTAATCGTAAAGGAGATTAAGGGCTACGACGGCATTGAGCAACTTGAAGCGATAGATTCGGTTCTCGAATGCAATATTGACGCTCTGGCAATCATGCCGCTTGACGTTCCTGAAGTTAAGGAAAAGCTCGACTCACTTGAAATTCCAATTGTTGTTTTCAACACTGACATCCAAACGGAGAAGCTCGCGTTTGTAGGCTGCGACTATTACAACAGCGGCGGGCTTTGCGGAGATATTGCAAAGTTAATTATGGGCGCTCACGGCGGCAAGGTCGGTATTATAATTGGAAGTTTTATGATGCAGGGGCACAAACTCCGTATCGCAGGTTTTACTGACAGCGTTTCTGAAAACCCTAATATAGATATCGTTGCCTGTATGGAAAATGCAGATGATGATGAGCGCTCACATCAGGTGACGGAAGAGTTGGTCGCCAAACACCACCCCGACCTCATATATTTTGCTGCAGCAGGCGTCAAGGGCGGCGTGGAAGCGGTGCTTGAAAGCGGGGAAAACATTCGAATAATCACTGTTGACGAAACGACGGTTACGCATGAATACCTGTATAAGGGTATCATCTCTGCAACCGTTACTCAGCAGCCATACGAGCAGGGTGCGCTGACAATCAAGATGCTCCACAACTACCTTTCAACCCATAAGTCACCCCGCGAAAAATACAATTATACGGAAAATCAGGTTAAACTTAAAAACTCGAAATAATACTTTCAAAAAACACTTTTATAACCCAATTTGTAAGTAGTGTAATAGAAGGACAAAGACTTGCAACAATTTTAAGGAGGAACATCATTATGGGTAAAAGACCGGTTACTCTGTGCACTTGCCAATGGGCGGATCTGCCGCTTGACGACCTGTGCACTCTGGCGAAAAAAATGGGATATGACGGGCTAGAGATTGCTTGCTGGGGCAACAACCTGGACTTGGACAAGGCTTATACAGACGACAGCTATGTCAAATATGTATTGGATACGCTAAAGAGGCATGGGCTTGTCTGCCATGCGCTTGCAACACATATAATAGGGCAGTGCGTCGGAGACGCGCCCGACTTTCGTCTTAACAACTTTGCCCCGGCCGCTCTTGCGGATAAGCCTGAGGAAATCCGTGCATGGGGCATCGAAACCATGAAAAAGTCTGCAGTCGTTGCAAAAAAGCTGGGAGTTGATGTCGTCACGGGATTCACCGGCTCGCCAATCTGGAAATACATCTATTCTTTCCCTCAGACCACCGAGCAAATGGTAGAGGACGGCTATAACGAAATTGTTAGGCTGTGGGCTCCGATTTTAGACGAGTTTAAGAAGAACAACGTAAAATTTGCTTTAGAGGTTCATCCGGGCGAGATTGCTTTTGACTACTATTCCACGAAAAAGCTACTCGAAAAATTTGCCGATCGCCCTGAATTCGGTCTCAACTTTGACCCCAGCCATCTTATCTGGCAGGGCGTGACACCGCATCTGTTCCTTTCCGATTTCCGTGACCGTATTTATCACGTCCACATGAAGGACGCTGCGGTGACACTTGACGGACGCACCGGACTTCTGGGCTCCCACATCGACTTCGGCAGCATGAAGCGCGGTTGGAATTTCCGCAGTTTGGGTCATGGTAATGTTGACTTTGAAGAAATCATCCGTGTTCTAAACGATATGGGCTATACCGGACCACTCTCTGTCGAGTGGGAGGACAGCGGGATGGATCGTATCGACGGAGCGACCGAGGCCTGCGCATTTGTTAAGAAAATCGATTTTAAGGCGTCTGATTTTAAATTTGACGACGCAATTGCAAACTAGGAGGCACAACATGGCAAAACAAATTCGTTATGGTATGGTGGGCGGCGACCTGCACGCCTTTATTGGCGAGGTTCACCGCAAGGCAATAAACTTTGATACACGCGCGGAGCTTGTTGCGGGCTGTTTTAGCAATATTCCTGAGTATAATGTTGAAACCGCAGATGCCTATTGCGTGGACAAATCGCGTGTTTACAATGACTATAAGGAAATGGCGGCAAAGGAAGCCGAAAGAGAAGACGGAATTGACTTCGTTTCCATCGCAACACCTAATTTCCTTCATTACGAGGTGGCGAAGGAGTTTCTCATGCACGGCATCAATGTTGTATGCGAAAAACCGCTGTGTTTCGAAATTGAGCAGGGCCAAGAGCTTGTTAATCTCGCAAATGAAAAAGGACTTCTCTTCGGAATCACATATACCTACACTGGTTACACAATGACCAAGGTCATGAAAGAAATGATAGCCGAAGGAAAAATCGGAAAAATCGCCTCCGTCAACGCTGAGTACGCTCAGGACTGGCTTATAAATGAGCTTTCCCCCGTTGAGGGAGCGCAAGAAAACCTCTCCGTCTGGAGAAAGGACCCGAAGTTTTCCGGCATCTCGAACTGCGTGGGAGATATCGGTACGCACATCGAAAACTATGTGCACTATGTAACAGGTCTCAAAATCAAGCGGCTGCTTGCCACAACAAACACCTATGGGCACTCGCTTGATCTCAACTCAAACATCATCGTTGAATACGAAAACGGCGTTAACGGTGCTTACTGGTGCTCTCAAATAGCAATGGGTCATCTTAATGGTCTTGTTGTACGTGTTTTCGGTGAGCTAGGCTCCCTCGAGTGGCAGCAGGAACATCCGGACTATCTTCGCTATACGCCCAAAGGCGGTGCGCCACAAACTCTCTCCCGCGGTGACGGCTACATTAAGGAAGAGGCAGGGGCGTCAAGCCGCATCCCCGTTGGGCATCCCGAAGGACTTTATATTGCGTTTGCAAACATTTACAGAAACTTTATTTCAGCTCTTATAGACAAAAAGAACGGCAAGGCAGCTACAAGTGCCGATTTCCCGACAGTGTCTGATGGACTTTCCGGCGTTCGCTTTATCCACGCCGTTGTCAGCAGTGCAAAGAACAACTCCGCATGGGTGGAACTTTAACCCAAATGATGGTCCAAAAGGACTTCATTATAGACAGCAAAAATATTTAGGAGGAAAAATTGATGAAAAAGATTCTCGCATTGGTTCTTGCGCTTACTCTTGCGCTGAGCCTTGCCGCTTGCGGCACAAAAACTGCAACCACATCACCCGAAGCGTCGACCGCGCCCGCTGCCACAGTAAAGAACATTGTTATTCTCGTTCCCAACGCGGACCACGGCTGGACCGGCGCGGTTATGTCCTATGCCCAGGAAAAGGCTGACGAAATCACCGCAGCCGGAACCTACAGCGCGAAGGTTATCACCTCCACCGACCCCGCAAACCAGATTTCCCAAATTGAAGACATTATCTCGAACAAGTCCGCAGATGCAGTTGTAATTCTGCCTCAGGACAACACACTTGAAGCAACCATGAAGAAGCTTGCTGAAAGTGGCATTTCCTTCGTAATGTTTGACCGCGTAATAGACTCCGTTGCTAGCTCAGCTGTTGCCAGTGTAAAGGGCGACAACAACGGAATCGGCGTTGAGACGGCAAAGCGTTTCATTGCAAACGGCATGAAACCCGGCGACAAGATTCTCATTATGCCCGGTGATAACTCCTCCGTTCCCGAAATGAGAAACAAGGGCTTCTTTGACACACTTCTTGCTAACGGCTGGACTCAGGAGCAGGTTGACGCAATCAAGTCTACTGCATACACCGGCTGGAGCCGCAGCGAAGGCAAAAAGCTCTTCACCGAGTGGCTTGAAACCTCCACCGTTGATGAAATCACCGCAACAAAATGGATATTCACCCACGACGATGAAATAGCAATGGGCATCCTTGAAGCTCTCAAGGGCTCCGATATCGACCAGGCTAAGAAGGACGCTTTCCTTAACGCAGGCGTAAACCTCGGCACATCCTCCGGACTCAACGAGATGTACAGCGTACTTAAGGGCATCCACCAGAAGGACTACACTGCAGAAGTTGCAAAGCTCGCGGACCTCTTCTCAGTAACCTATGATCCCGGCATGATTAAGATTGCCATCCAGGATATGGTTGACAGCCTTGACGGCAAAACAGTTGCTCAAGATCACGTTGTTCCCGTGTCCGTTGTTGATGCAAAAAACGTAAATGACTTCACCGGCTTTGGTGATGCAGTTTCCAAGTAAGTTCAATTAAATAAAATGTGCCCGCGGGAGTATTATTACTCCTGCGGGCATTGAGAAACTCCATGAAGGAGGAGATATTGCAGTGGCAATGCTTGAAATGGCTGACATCTCTAAATCGTTTTTTGGCGTACCCGTTCTGCAGCATGTTGATTTCAGCGTCGAACATGGTGAAGTCCATGCTCTGCTGGGTGAGAACGGAGCAGGAAAGTCTACTCTGATGAATATTTTGGCAGGAGTCTATACAAGGGACTCCGGAACCGTTTTATTCAATGGAGAAAAGCTTGAGCATACAACGGTTAAATCTTCTGAGTCGGCGGGCATAGCCTTCGTCCATCAGGAGCTGAACCTGTTTAACGACCTTCGGGCTTTTGAGAATATTTTTCTCTGCAAAGAGATTACGAAAAAGTCCGGAATGCTTAACAAGAAGGCCATGATTCAAAAGGCCGGAGAGCTGTTTGACAGCCTGGGCGTCGACATTGACCCCTGCGCAATGGTTTCCGAGCTGGAAACCGGGAAAAAACAGCTTCTTGAAATAGCGAAGGCTCTTTATGCAAACGCCAAGCTGTTTATTCTTGACGAACCAACCACAGCGCTGAACAATGAGGAGATAAGCCACCTGTTTGCGATTGTCCGCAAACTGAAGGAACAGGGCAAATCCTTCGTGTTCATTTCTCACAAGATGACTGAAATATTCACCGTTGCAGATCGATACACGGTACTGCGCAACGGCGAATTTATTAATACAGGAAACATCGCGGATACGACACCGCAGGAAGTTACCAAAATGATGGTTGGCAGCAAGTATTGCGAGCAGGCGGCCTATGAGACCCGCTCGTGCGGCGAGCCTGTTCTCGAGCTGAACCATCTTTCGGGTCACGGCTTTACAGATGTTAATCTTTCGGTCAGACAGGGCGAGGTTATCGGCTTTACCGGACTTGTTGGTTCGGGAGTGAGTGAGATGTTTCAGACAGTGTTTGGCGTCCTTCCGATTACAGGAGGAACTCTCAAGATAAGAGGTTCTGAAATTTCAATGCAGACCATACATAAAGCCATGAAAAGAAAAGTGTCCATGATTCCGTCGAACCGCAAGGAGAACTCGGTAATTCAGGATTTTACACTGCTTGAAAATTGTTATGTATCCGAACACACGCTTTCCGAAAAATTGCAGCACATATTTCTAAGGAAAGAAAACAAAAGGTTTTATAGGCTTGAGGAAGCTCTCAATATCAAATCGAACTCCTCGGGGGATATGATAACCTCTCTGTCCGGAGGCAATCAGCAAAAGGTCATTCTTGCTCGGTGGCTTAATACAAAAGCAGAAATTCTTCTTATGGACAATCCCACTCAAGGAATTGATGTTGGTGCAAAGGCGGAGATATATAAGCTCATCAACCAACTGGCAAAAGAGGGGAAGACCATTTTGGTTAACACCCTAGAAATACCAGAACTCCAGCAAGTTGCAGATCGATGCGTGGTTTTTTATCACGGACACCTGCAGACTGAGCTTAAACGCGATGAAATGTCGGAGGAAACCGTAATGCTGTGGGCAACAAATGCAATCAATTCTTCGGAGGTGGCCCAATAAAATGAATGAAACAAGACTAAAACCCAAAATAGGTAATTCAATTACCAAAGCCATGGGCAATTACAGCTTTGTACTTATTTTTCTTGTAATATTTATTGCTTTTTTAATCATTAACAGCGGCGCAACCACATGGAGCGGAGTTATGAACATTTTACGCCACTCTGCTGTAGTAGGCGTTCTCTCCTTTGGTATGGGGCTTGTAATTATTACCGGAGGCATAGACCTTTCGGTCGGCTCAATGCTATCCCTCATAGGCGGACTCTCCGTAGTTGTGTTCAACGCAACAAATAGCCCGATTATAACGCTAGTGTTTGCATTAGGTGCAGGTATTTTCTGTGGGCTTATAAACGGGATATTCGTCGGCGTTGCCAAAATGCCTGCATTTATTGTAACGCTTTCGACGATGCTGATTTTTCGCTCAATAGCCCAATACTATCTGAGAACCATGGGACTATCAATTTACAACATGGACGGAACGCTCTCTAGTTATAATGCAATGTATGGATTTGGACAAGCAAAAGTGCTGACAGTTCCGGTTGTCGGAATTGCCCTCATAGTCGTTACTGTTATTATGGTATATGTTTCCACTATGACCAAATTCGGCAAAACCGTCTTTGCAGTAGGGTCTAACGAAAAAGCGGCACAGCTTGCCGGTATAAACGTTAAAAGGACTAGAGTTCTCGTTTTTGTGATAACGGGTCTGCTCTGTGGACTCAGCTCGTTCTTATGGCTGGATATGAACGGTTCAGTCGATCCCGCGACTATAGGTAAAAGTTACGAAATGTACGCTATCGCTGCGGTCGTTATCGGAGGAATAAGCATGAGCGGGGGAAAGGGTCGTTTGCTCGGTGTACTATTTGGCGCAATGTCATATACTATCATCGACAAAATAATAGCCTCGCTAGGGTTTGACGCTCTGATAAACGACACAATCAAGGGTTCAATTCTTCTAATTGCAGTGTTTGCACAAATAGTTGTGCCCGCAATTCGCGAACAAGTCAGAAAACCGAAATCATTATAAGTTCTGTGTGAGGACATAAATCTTAAAGGAGATGAGCCTATGAAAAATTATGATGAAATACGCCGTATCCCTTTCGAGGGAAAAGATAGCCGGGAGCCATTTTCGTTTAAATACTATAACCCCGATGAGGTCATTGCGGGCAAGCCGATGAAGCAGCATCTGAAGTTTGCAATGAGCTATTGGCACACCATTGACGCCGAAGGCGTTGATATGTTTGGCGGCCCTTCGATGGACAAAAAATTCGATAAAACCGACCCAATGGAAATGTACAAAGCAAAAGCTGTCTTTGCTTTCGAGCTTATGGACAAGCTGAGCATCGAGTATTATTGCTTCCATGACACGGATGTTGCTCCAGAGGGCAAGACAGTTAAGGATAGCCTTGACAACTTCAAGGTCATGGTTGACTATATTTATGACCTTCAGAAAAAACATAATAAGAAGCTGCTTTGGGCAACGGCCAATAATTTTGGAGATAAAAAGTTTATGTCCGGTGCAGCGACATCCTGTAGTGCTGATGTGTTTGCGGTTGCGGCGGCAAAGGTCAAAGCCTGCATTGATGCAACGATCAAACTCGGCGGAATGGGCTATGTGTTCTGGGGCGGACGAGAGGGCTATGAAACCCTTCTCAACACTGATGTTGCTCTGGAGCTTGACAATATGGCAAGATTTCTTACTATGGCCCGCGACTATGGACGCAAGAACGGGTTTAAGGGAGACTTCTATATTGAACCGAAGCCGAAGGAGCCCACAAAGCACCAGTATGATTTTGATGCGGCAACCTGCCTAAACTTCCTGCGCAAGTACAATTTAACAGGCGACTTCAAAATGAACATCGAAGCAAACCACGCAACCCTTGCTGGACATACCTTCCAGCATGAGTTACGCATGGCGACCGTGAACGATGCCTTTGGCTCGATTGACGCCAACCAGGGCGATATGCTTCTAGGCTGGGACACCGATCAGTTCCCCACCAATGTTTACGACTCAACGCTGTGCATGCTCGAAGTATTCAAAGCCGGAGGATTTACAAACGGAGGACTGAACTTTGACGCAAAAACACGTCGTCCGTCCAACACCTTTGAGGATATTCTGCTTGCCTATATAGCTGGTATGGATTCTTTTGCTCTTGGTCTGCGCACTGCAGTTAAGATTATTGACGATGGACGTATTGACTCATTTGTTGATAATCGCTACCGTAGCTATAAGGACGGCATAGGCAAAAAGATCGTTGAGGGGAAGACCTCTTTCGAGGAGCTCTCCGATTATGCCCAGAAACTGACCGATGTGCCAGTCGAAAGCGGCAGGCAGGAATACCTTGAAACTGTATTCAACAACATTCTTTTCAGTTAAAAGCAACACGTAAAAATAACGATAAACCGGCATATCGCCCTCGGCGTATGCCGTTTTATGCGAGATTAGGACAGACGCAGATATTGCGCCTCGGGGAAGTAATAATGAAGGAAAAAATCCGGGGAAACTCTCTTGCGCTTATAGTGCTACTTTTTGCCATTTTTCTTGTGTATGGTGCATATTTCAATGGCTTTGGAACCAATGCACAGGCCACTATGGCGTTTTTCAGTATAACAGAAACACAGCTTGGTTTGGTACTGACGGTACAGGCTATCGGCTGTATACTTGTTTCAGTTTTTCTTGCGCTATTCGGAGAGCGCTTTAATAAACTTCGCGGCATAACAGTTGGACTTTCACTGATGGGAGCTGCCGCCTTGCTTATTGGTACAATGACGCTTTACTGCAAACCGGGTAATGGTTACATTCTTATGCTGGTGTTCTCGCTTATCGCAGGCCTTGGGTATATTACTATCGATCTGCTCATGAATGGTGTTATCGCAGATGTTTATCCAAGCCAAAAGAATACTCTGCTGCCGTTTGTACACGCCTTTTATGGAACAGGTGCAATGCTTGCACCGCTTTACGTGAATGCACTCATAAACCCAGAGCTTTCCGAAAGCTTTGCTCTGCCGTATCGCTACATCGGACTTGTTGCGGTTGTGATTTTGGTTCCGCTGCTGATATTTGGAAAACGAATTTCCCCACAGATGCCTTATGCCGATATGCAGGAGATGCAAAAGCGAGCGAAGGATAATCCTGCGGAGGTGTTTCGCAGTCCGAAGGCATGGCTGTTTCTTGTTGCCGGGGTATTTTATCTGATTTTTCAAAACGGCTTATCGTCATGGCTTCCCAGCTTTTGCTCAGAGAAACTCTCCTTTGGCGCAGACACTGCAGGACTGATGTTGACAGTGTATTTCGCCGGAGCGCTGACTATGCGATTTTTGTCACCTCTTATTTATAAAAAAATTCCGGTTGCAAAGTTTTACGCTTTGTCGATACTGCTTTCCGCGGTCGTTTTTGCACTGTGCTTCCTGTTCGCTCCAGCAAAACCAATAATGTTCATTCTGATGGCTGCGGGTGGTTTGCTTCAGGGAGCAGCGGTGCCGGCTCTCGTTATCCTCTGCTGTGACGCATTCCCGGAGCGAACAGCCTCCGCCTCGGCAATCGTGGTACTGGCAGTTTCAATTGCGACATTTATAGGGCCTGTCGTCATGGGTCGAATGATAGAAGGATTGGGGTTTACAATCCCGATGCTTGCAGCCACAGGATGCCTGCTCGTTTCTGTGGTGTTTGTGAGGCTTGCAACAAAGCGAACTCCAGTAGAAAAAAACATTTGCCCGGGAACATAGCGCTATACTGATAGCATACATTAGGCTTAATAACAAACATTTAGATATTTGGCGAATGCCTTGACATTAGAAAAGGGTTAGAAGGTTATAGGTGAAGTGGTTTTATGCCTAAAGACGGCGTTGTTGGCCTCGATTATCTTGATAGCTGAAACTTGAGTGCAATTGAATAAAAAACTTGTGGGAAGCCGTGTTAGATAACACAGCTTCCCACAATATAATCACAGATAAACGGGACGGCTTTTAATAAAAAACCAGAAAAGGGAGTACAACAAAATAATATTGATGATTCAGAAATATATACGAGACTGTTATTTAAATTTTGCGCTCGGTCTGTAATACTCGAATATTACAGCGTCGTTTGCCTTTTCGCTCGAATTATCGTGGGCGACCCACGCGACCCGCATAGCGCCCATTCTTCCGCATAGCTTCACAATAAACGGCTTGCGTCCCAGACCGTAAGCGATAAAGTTCGGTCTTGCCACGAAGTTCGTAAGCAGATTCCCGACCATAAATGCGTTTAGCTTTCTCGTGTCCTTTGCCATTTCGATAGAATCGGAAGCGAGCTGCCCCCGCAGGACCTCCGGCGCATTACATCGGAACCAGCCGACTATCCTCGGGTCAAAGCTCTCAATGCAGTATCTGCCGCCGTATTTCTTCATCATATCGTTTGTTTTTTCGCAAAGCTCAACGTTGCGATTCCCGCGTTTGAGCTCGATTATCACAGGGCAGTCCTCACCCATGAGCTCCAACACCTCCGAAAGAAGCGGTATGCCATATTCTGTTCCGAAGAGCCTGAGCTTACTCAGCTCGTCCCATGTCATATCCTCGACAACGCCCTCAACTCCACAGACACGCTTTGTGTCGCTGTCGTGGAACACCGCCAATTCCCCGTCGCTGGTGATATGTACATCCAGTTCTACCCCATAACCGAGGCTTGCGGCGGCGGCGAAGGCCGGCAGGGAGTTTTCCGGAACGCTTCTGTCCATCTCGTGCAACCCCCTGTGCGCGAAGTTATGACCCGAAAACGGAACACGTTTTTTCCTCGAGGCTTTTTCCGGTGCGATAAGGAATACGGTGACACCCGCGGCTACCAGAACCGTCCCCAACGACCAAAGGCTTGCGGTCAGAATCTTGTTAATCAATTTAGAATCACCCCATTTTTACTTTATATTATCGCAGGTCTGTTTTGTAGTCAAATTTTTATTGAAGAGTAGTGGCCGCATTCTCGTGACTTTAGTCGTGAGATAGGCCACAAAACTATACAAACAACCTCATTTATGGTATAATTAATGTATAAAAAGGAAGTGACAAATTGGCAAACAAGGCATACAAATATCGGATATATCCGACCTCAGAACAAGAAACCTTGATTGCCAAGACTTTCGGGTGTGTGAGGTTCGTATACAACCAATTCCTTGCGTTACAAGAAGAACAGTATGCGGAGAAACTTCCACACTTAGGTAAGAACGCCATGAACAATATGTGCAATCAAATACTTAAAGATGGATACCCATGGCTTCGAGAAGTCGATAAGTTTGCTCTAA
>Ga0209125_1003132_pt1 | contig 11784 bp, 12 predicted proteins | sample BarGraIncub1131A_FD_184503 | JGI IMG/M metagenome (GOLD analysis project Ga0209125, IMG submission 184503) | Arctic peat soil microbial communities from Barrow, Alaska - Barrow Graham LP Incubations 11-31A (SPAdes) (version 2) | ecosystem: Environmental > Terrestrial > Soil > Wetlands > Peat... | reverse complement strand
TGTTGTTACCGACGGTGTATTCTTTGATGATATTTACATCAGTAAGACGCCAAGTCAGTGCTGAATCTTCTGGCAATTCTATTGATTTACTTGCTTGAACGATTGCTATTATTGAAGCTTCATTGGAGATTTCCTGTGCGTCTCTGCTATATGTAGCTAATGAAATACTCTGAGAATTTTTGTTTGTCTGTATAACGGACCAACTGATAACACCAACGATAACAACCGTAATTAGACCCAGGATGATTATTAGTTTTTTATTTCGTTTCATCATGATTCACTCCTTTTATGGGTATACTGCATTGACGCCGTTTTTATCGTCTTGCTGAGGGTAGACAATCGTGCCATTTACCGACCCATACATTAGATTGGACGAATTTGAAGAATGATCCACCCCGAAAGCATGCCCCATCTCATGAAGGGTAACATTGATCGAATCCCCAACTGGATACTGACCCCGCGTTAGGTGATAATCGTTAATCTTGATGTATGCCCAGTCTCTAACCCAAAAATTCGGCCAATTACATATGCCAACCCACGTTGTATTGCCATAATCATTACTATGCCCTGATGAAATGCTTTTGCAATGTTGTGAGTGTTTGGTGAAGAAGAATTTCCAGAAATACGATAATTTTATTAAGCATTCAAGATCTCATTTATACAGTCCCTAAAACCCTGTGAATAAATAAAAACGTACACATTGTTTTGTCTATAGAAATTTGCATCTTCTGCGACAGCCATGATGCCAACATCACTATCTGAACTGCTTTCCTGATCTACACCCGAATTATAACCAAAAGGGAAAAACACATATCTAGTTGCATCATATGTTTTAATATTATCTGACTCAAAAGCATCAACCCAATCGATTGGGGAATCGTAAATGAATGAAACCAATACAGTTTGATTGTCAACGTTTTCTTCGTTGATCTGCATCAGCACTTTTGTTGGCTTACCATCTGTAACCATCTCGTAATTCTGTTCCTTTTTCCACCACATTTCTTGAATCTGCACGAATATTTTTTCAAACTCAGAACTTTTCTTGTCATACTGAATTGATTTATCTCCTTGTGTTATTGAGATATGATCCGGCTTTGTCAGAGAAAATTGAGGAAAATCAGTCGTTTTTGCACATGACACAAGTAAAAAACAAGCCAATAGCAAAAAAATACAGAACCTTCTTGTGTTTAGTATCCCTTTCATAATAGTACCCTCATGTTAGTTTAAGTCACACGCTATCTCTAAAACAGAACCAGTAAAGACATCAACTTGTACATAATAATTTCTAACATCGCTATTTGAATCCAATTTAACTGGCATAGATACATTCCAATACATTTTGTCTTTGAATGTTTTCAGTTGCGCAGAGTATGAGGCTTCTTTAATTGATTCTTCAGTTACATCGATTATGTCGTTTTTTTGCCGAAAGTCAATAACAGCCTTTAACGCGATGTCATATGCTTGATTTTCAGTAATCGTGTCTGTACTGTCATATTTTGATACTAAGCTACTATATCTAGCTGCCAACTTCTCTGTTCAAAAAGATCATATCATGGGAGCAACTACACAATCAATACCATTGGCACAAGAGGTAACTTTTGTGTATCAAGTGGTAAAATCAATTCTGGTGTTTAGCTTTTATGCTATACTTGATACAAAAAGTCTTGGGGTTGAATGATGCTGCGAATTGCTATTTGTGACGACAATATTCATTTTCTTGAACAAATTCATCGGTTGACACAAGATGTCCTTATGCGGCTTGATGATTCCCTTGAACCTATGATTGACGCTTATGATGATGGAGTTCATTTGGTTGAAAAGATCCGAGATGGTTCTCGTTATGATATCGTTTTATTGGATTGGGATATGCCCATTCTTGGTGGAGAAGCAACGGGGCAAGCCCTACGCGTACTGGACAATGAATGTCTGATTATTTTCATAACTGCATATGCAGATTTTGCACTTAAAGCGTATCGCCTGACCACATTTCGCTATATCCTGAAAGAAAATATTGAACAGGAATTACCGGAAGCACTCCGTGCAGCGCTTAAAAAGAAACATAGAGATGAGCAATTCCTGCTCGTTAAGACAGATCAGAACACGCTCGTTCAAATTCGCCTCAGCGAGCTTTATTGCGCGGAATATAAAAATCGACAGATTATTTATTCGACAAAGCAAGGAGTCTATCACTCCGTACAGCGAGTTCAGTTGAAAGACCTGGAAGAACAACTGCTTGCGCAAGGTTTTGTCAAACCGTATAAAGGTGTTCTGGTCAATGTGACAGAAATCCGCGAAAAGCGTCATCATAATTTGTTGATGAGTAATGGCAGGAACTTTCCGGTTAGCCGAATTTATCAAAACAACGTGATGATGGCTATGTCCAAAAACATGGAGGACAGAATCTGATGCAATCTCCTTGGCTTTGGTTTTTGATCGAATGCTCGGCGAATCTATTTGAGGGATTTATCCTATTTTGTTTCCAGACATCCTGTACGAGATGAGTTTCAATTTTTTCGGTATCTCTCTCATACAACCTGTCCATCCCGAATATGTATCTGACGTGAACAGTTTGATGCAACCGAATCATCATGGGTCACAATGACCAGTGTGTTTCCTTCCTCATGAAATCTTTTGAGGATCATCAGAATCTGTTGCTCTGTCATTTCATCCAGAGCGCCTGTCGGTTCATCGGCAAGGAGGAGATCCGGCTTGCGTATTAATGCACGTGCAATGGCTACGCGTTGCTTTTCACCCCCGGAAAGTTCGATCGGAGATTGCTTTTTCAGCGTAAGAATCTCCAGCTCATCCATAAGTGTTTCTACACGGCTGCGAAGTTCTTTAGGGGATATACGGTCCGCCCAGAGTGCCATCGCTATATTGTCATATGCATTTAAATCGTCTAAGAGAGCAAAATGCTGCACAATCACACCAATATGCTTGTGTCGAAATCGGGCAGCATCGTTCTGATTTCGCAGTTTTAAGGGTTCGTTCAAAAAGAAATACTCGCCGCTGTCAGCAAAATCTATGCCGCCCAATATATTTAAAAGAGTCGTCTTACCGGATCCGCTTTTTCCTCGGATGGCAAGCATTTCATTCTTTTCAATCTCCAGATTGAGGTCTTTTAGAATAACTGTCTGCTTATTTACCGCACCGTAATGTCGATTTATTTTCTCCAATCGTATCAAGCTCATTGTGATTTCCTCCGTATGATTTGATCCAAATTCACCCGGGATATAAGTTTTCGCACGGGCAAAGTTGAGATAAGCAAAATGGGTATGCTGATGCATAACAGTTGCCATGGTGGAACGACCATACTATGGTACTGGTAATAGGAAAGCCAGACTGCCGGCAGAATGGCCAGCCCCGCAAATAACATAAGTTCAAGCAGAATGGCCATATATATTTTCCTCGGCAAAATGCCAGATACCATATACATTCCATAAGTTAACATTTCCTTTTCTGTCCTTCTCTTTAAAATCATTCCGATAGATAGTATCGATAATCCACAGATTACAGTTGCCAACACGCTTAAAAGTGTGACATTTCTTTGTGAGATAACCTCGGCGGATTCTATTGTTGAACCCGTGTACTGCACACATTGAATGGCAGGAAAACCATAAGTGTTGGTTATCTTGTTTATTTCATCTTGTACATCAACAGTCGGGTCAGTAATCAGAAGCGTTCCCTCAGCTATAAATGCTCCTGTAATTCCACCAAGAGGGTCTTTCATCACAGAACCGTCCTTGAGAATTTCTTTTGTAATATACGGAAAAATAATATATCGATCAAGCGAAAGCAGGTAATTTACGCCTGGTGAGGCAATAAATGATCCGCTATCAAGAAATCCGATCACTTTAAGACTGTCGTCTTGTGTGTATAGTGCCCCGTCAATAATATCACCAATTTTATAATAGTCTTTGTATTCAGAACCAAGAATGACTGGGTAAGGTTGACCTTCCTCATATGTGTAGTCATCTTCTGAAAAGCCGTTACCTTCTGAGATAGTCATGCCATATGCCTGAAAAACCTCCGGTGTAAAATAAGCACACTTTACTGCCTGTACGCCCAGTTCATCATTCGATTCAAGATGAACACCATCTTCATACCCGCTTTCAAATTTTGCAGGTAAGCTAAAACTCCCATCTGCCTGAAAGGGAATCCCAAATCCTGTTTCACACCAGGAATAGAACTTCCATGAAGTATTACTTTTGATGGCAGATATTATATTACTGCCCTCGGCTGCAATAATCTCAGCAGATGAAACAGATGGGTCTTCTACCAGATTGAGTTGGTATCTGACAGCGTCAGAAATAGTCGTTTTATACCAGTTGGCACTTTCTGCGGATGTTTTCACGTTAAACAGCAAAACAAATACAACCAGCACACAAAGTGCCAGTTCAAATAGCAGAAGAAAATTATATTTCCAATGTGTCACAAGACTTCTGGATAATTCACGGAACAGAAAACGCATATACAATTACCTCAATGATTCTGCGAGTTTAAACCGGTGAACGAGAAAATAAACAGGTATAATCCACAGGATAAGCAGCAAAAACCCAATTAACCCATATTTTAATATGCAAGCAATGTAATAGGAAACCGGCAAAGCAAAAAAATGAATCCTCCACAAAAAGAAAAATGATAAAAATGATGCAAAAATTCCTGATAAGCCAGCCATCATCATTGGCAAGAAAGTTTTGGAAATCACAAACCGATATGGGTACCCATTCAGCAAAAATACGGATATCTTCTGCATATTGGACAGCAAAAAGAACGTCAAAATACAAAAATATGCGCCTGCAAGAAACAGATATATTACAATCTTCAAAATATCGGCCATAAAGATTCCGCCGGCAACAACATCCGTCGCTGTCATCGGCATTTCAATCTTCAAAATCTGATATATATCCTCACTATTTACAAGATTACTGATACGAGAAAATATATCCTGAATTTCCTTGTCCTTTCCATCCATATAAAAACGGCCTGAAAGCTGTGCTTCACTTGTGATAGACCCAATATTGACAAAAGAGAGATCATCAATCGTGGAGACAGTATTGAGTCCCGCAACACCGATGACTTCATACTGCTGATTAAGTAACATAATAAAGGTTTGATTTGTTGTGGCATCCTGCCATGTTTCACTTACCAAATTCTTGCCAATTACAGCAAATTTTTGATCACTCTGACATTCCTCGCTTGTAAGAAATCGACCGGACAGAATGGGTGGAAGTTCTGCATCCCCATCATAATAGACTGCACGAGTGGTCTTATTTTGCGAAGCCAAAAAGATGTTTTCCCCTGAACATGACCGCAGCACTTCATCCATGGCATTTTCTGCAGCATCTTTTTCTATGGTTACTGCGGTTTTTTCAGATAAAGAAGTTTCTACAGCTATTTCTTCACTTGTAGAAGACACTGTGTCCGGTACATCAGAATTTATTTTCCCAACAGAAAAGAACACAGCCTCACGGCTAATAAACCCTCTGTCAATTTTCTGATTGAGGTCATATTCGGCTGTTGTGCTGGAATAAAAAGCTGCTATGAAAGGAATGCAAAAAAACAACAAGAAACAGGCAAGAATATTGGCAGATATAGGAATGAATCGCTTACTTGAAGATGAACGCATGTTGTTACCCACCTGTTTTTCAATGATTTCATCTATGAAACGTGGTGCGTGGTCACCTGAATCACGCACCACTTACTCAATATTTTCTTTATTAGCTTATGCACAATCTCTTGCAGTCAACTTCTCTATTCAAGAGCAATGTATCATAGGAACAACTACACAAGCAATACCATTGGCACAAGAGGTAACTTTTGTGTATCAAGTGGTAAAATCAATTCTGGTGTTTAGATTTTATGCTATGTTTGATACAAAAATTCTTGGGATTGAATGATGCTGCGGATTGCCATTTGTGACCACAATATTCATTTTCTTGAACAAATTTTTCCGGTTACAAAAAGGGGGCATCAACCAAATTATATGCTCTCGTTTTCATGTTCCTCTCGTTTTGATGATATTTCTTGATTGATTTTATGTAAAACCTGATTTTTCGCTGATTCAAAGTCCCGGGTGGAAATTTTCCCTTCTCTTTTACAGTCTTCAAAACATCTATAAAAAAGTGACAGGTCAGTAGATTTTAGAAGCATACTCATTTTTTCTTTGCACTTTGGGCAATGAACGACAGGTACATTGGATGACCAGTATGATCCCTCCGTCTGATTTTTCTGATACATTTTTCCTTCTCCAGATGCAAACTTTTTACATGGTTTTCGCTATTTTTCTTGTATCCGAATTTTACTGGCTTTGTCCAAATAAAGTTTTAATGTTCCATATCCCGCCAGATAACCAATAAAATAGAGAACGATGTCACCCAGATCAAAGGAGCCAGCATTCAGAATATATTGCAACAACTCAACAGCAAAAAAACCAGCGATGACAATCCACCATTTGGGATGCAGCTTATTAGCTGCCAGAATGGGTTTTAATGGGAGAAACAGAAAGATGTTTAGAAGACTAACAAAAATACTATTATGGTCTGCAGCAGCATCAAAAATAAACGAAATCGGATTCCAACTGAAATGCCAACGTATAAAATCTGAACCCAAACGAAAAATCCCCTGCATATCGATTGCAGAATATCGCAAAAATAATGCGCTTATTACGCTGAGCCCATATGCTACAGAAAGGAGGACAATTTCAACTCGTGTCAACTTTTTGAAAAGAATCAGTTGCGAAAAAATATATATAACGACCAGCTGCGCAATAAGAAGAATGAATTGAGCTGTGCTTGAGGATATGCCGAATCGGCTTTCCACTTCAGAAATTATAAAATAGTTCAGAAACAAGGTTGCGACACAAGAAAAGATACCACTCAGCACCTTAATTAGAACCATTTTTCTTGTGGACATTTGTTTTTTCCTCCAAATTCTGCCATGTTCCGAAAAGAAGCTTCTTCATGCTCTCATGAAAAATTAATATCAGCTTATAATTTATCATATTTTACTAGAGTATAAAAAGCAAAACAATGTTATTGGTGCGTGCATATAGCTTGATATGAACCGCGATGATCATTGCGGTACTGATAATCTACCAAAAACGATCCATCGCTTGTTCACAATATCTTGCAGTCAACTTCTCTATTCAAGAGCACCGTACTATAGAAACAACTACACATTCATTACCATTGGAACAAGCGGTAACTTTTGTGTATCAAGTGGTAGAATCAATTCTGGCGATTTGATTTATGCTATATGAGACAAATTTTACCTCTTTTCTTCATTTGGATCATTTAGGCTTTTTTCCCTGGTATTTTTTTAAATCATTCTTGAATTTCGGACGGATTTCTTATATCCGGATTTATTTTCTTATGTTTACCCGGATTTTAAATGTGATATCCAGAAAGAAATCCTTTAATGCGTGAAGGCAGTATTTCCTTGAAAATATGCCTTCATTCTCTGTGTTAAATAGTTGTTAACTTCTATTTTTTTGTCATAAACTAATTTATTAGTTTCCCAGCATCCATTTCATGCACTGTATCACATAACAATTCTATATCTTGAGCATTATGACTGGTAAGTATAATTGTTTTCCCTGCATCTCGCAGGTCCCGCAAAAAAGAACGGATTTCCTCTACACCGTGTTTATCCAGTCCATTCATTGGTTCGTCCAAAATCAGAATTTCAGGATCTTCCATGATAGCCTGCGCAATACCAAGCCGCTGCCTCATACCCATAGAGTATTTCCCAACATGCTTTCTACTGTCAGGATCCAATCCCACACGGGAAATAGCATTTCTGATTGTTTCCTTATTGATTTTATGCTTGATAGACGCCAGCAATTTCAAATTGTTGTAGCCGCTGTAATTAGGCAAAAATCCCGGAGATTCTATAATAATCCCAACATTTGCGGGCACATCAATATCTTTTCCGATTTTTTGGTTATTCACAAAAATCTCACCGGAAGTCAGAGGAACAAATCCACAGATACATTTAAACAGCACTGTTTTCCCGCATCCATTCCTTCCAATAATGCCATGAATTTTGTTCTTTTCAAATTCTATCGAAACTTGATCAAGTACTGTATACTCTTTATACTTTTTTGTAGCATTCTTAATCACTATACAATTTTCCATAATAGACCTCCCCTTTTAATTTTTCTTCCCCTGCATAAACATTACAGATAGTTATAATCATATGGATGAAAGTACTTCCACCTCTTGTTTTTTCATAATTCGCGGAACAATAACCATAAATAGAAATATGACCGCCACTAAAAATATGATTGCATATGTAACCGATGGATAGCGCGAATTCCCGGATACATCCAACATTTGGATATTGATCCATGTCGTAGGTACCAGATAAAAAATCCATCCTCCTCCTACTTCATTTGCAAAGAAAGGACAAAAGGCAAGCACAAAGCCCATGATCGTCCCACCAATTCGTTGTGTAACAAGGTTTAAAGTGAAAATAAGCATCCCAATAAAAATGGTTACAAGCCAAAATAATGTACCCGATAAAAACATGGCCTGCAACGGCGAATAGGTTTGCTGAATACCATATGAAATTGGTAATAAACTATACTGAGCTCCTGCATTGGTCTGTGCCAACGTGCTGAATACTCTGCCCCACCCCATCTCAAAGCAAATGTTAGGCAATAAGCAAATAATACTGCATGCCATAATTGTTAATGTAAAAAGCAAAGAAGCTGTCAAAATGTACGCATACTGCCCGTACAGCCACTTTTTTCTCCCTGACCGTATGCACTCATAGGGAGTTGAATCGTTCATGAACGGCGCATCACAAAAAAGCAAAACCATTCCCAAAATCAGCATGCCATTGATATAATGATCCGTGCCAATAAACGGAAAAATCCATGGGGTCACCGGAACCCCCACCATAATGGAAAATTTCAAAATCGGTGACGATACATAATGCACAAGCATTCCAATCAGCAGTAACAGTACATAATACCGTGGATTCGTAGCCCAGCGCTTTATGTTCATACCACACAGGTTCAAGACAGTTTTTATGTTACCCACCAGCAAGTCTCCTCTTTATATTTTTTGCAAAAAAAATACCAAAAATCACTATACATACAAGAAATGCCAGTACAGTATACAAGAAGGAATATAGCGGGTTTCCAAGGTTTACGTCACCCTTAAACAATACATTTAGACGGAGAAAATTTGGAAATTGAAAATTATACATTATGTTTATTATTGCATAATACGTTATAATTGGAAACGCAAGAGTAACAAATATATTCGAAATTCTTGTTGAAATCCACAATGCAAAAACTGACCAAAATGAACAAAAAATACCATATATAAAGATTTTAACAATAATAAACAGAAAAGGAGAGATTGCAAAAAGTTCACCAAAAGCACTACTGAAATAGTACTCGTAATTACCATTTAAAGGATTAACGAGAGCCATCTTTGAAGCAAGCGCCAGTACCGATAGTGAATAACCAATAAAAATAACACAAAACGAAGACAAACTGGAAACGATGATTTTGGACCATGCATATGCTCGGGATGATGATCTGATTACACTTACAAGAATATACTTATTGTTCCAATCTGAGCAGAAACTGTTTGAGAACGGGAATATAGATAGTAAAATGGCAACAAGCACAAAGGATCCATTCAACATAAAAGCATCAAAGTAGTAAAGCACATCAGCCGTCGTGCTCCCTAAAGATAATTCCTGCCATATTGAAAAAAAGTTTAAGAACAATAGAGCTGCAATAGCAATAAAGAACCTTGGAGAAAAAAACGCCCTCCGTAAATCCATTCGTAAAGCATTGGCTAAATCCTGCATATGATCTCCTATATGATTTCTTTACCATCAACCGCACTAATTAGTATGTTGTATGTGGTAAGAAGTTCTTTCGTGTTGTCTTGCGTGTTCATATCCGCTTCTGCTGATTTATCTTCATCAATATTCCCATATTCATTGGTTGTAAAGCACCATGCTGGGATCATGCGAAACTCCTTGTTCGATTTCCCTGTCAAAGTGGGAACATATACAAGTCGAATTTCAGATACTTCATAACTGTCCGTTGTGATAATAGATTCAAGCTTGTCTGCTAATGCTGTCACAGCAGCATCCAGCGTAATAACTTGTGCCATTTCCTCTGTCGATTTTTCCTGATACAAATTCATAAATTGTAAATATTCAACTCCTCTTTGAGAGTAAATAGCAGTAATTAAATTTCCAGATAAACTTTCGTCGTCTTTTGAAAAGTAGACATCGTCTGTTGTCACAGGAATCCCCTGTAACTGACACTCGATAAACATAAAATAGCAATCGTCTTCCTCACTCCAGCTATCTTTAAATGACATTCTCCCTGAAGCTATCTCGTCTGACAAATCCGGATTAGTTTTTATTTTTTCTTCTTCGCTTTTAAGTGTTTTGTTGTCCAATGAATAAACAGTGACCGCCCCCAGATTTTGGACACCTAATTGATGCAATGTCTCTTCGACTTTTGCAATGGCACTTTTTTGCGAAGCAAATGCCAGATCTGTGTCCGTTGAAAACTCATTCGTATTATTTACAATTACATTTTTCTGCCAGGAAAAGACACCATTTACATATGTGGCAAATGATGTTCCATACCCCAAAAAACCATTCCCCATAATATTATTTGACTCTATTATATTTAAAAAACTTCCACTGCTTCCTTCAAGCACGAATATATTATTCGCATCTGTCCTCTTTGATACTTTCTCGCTTTGGAAAAATAATGACTCAGCTGTTTTTTTGTCAACAATTAAAGGCCCTGCGAGTAACACAGGAATTTCTGTTATTTCAGGAGCACTTACGGAAGCGTCAATTTTGATATTGTCTGCTTCCTGCTTTACATAATTTCCATTACTCCCTATTGCAACGGGTGAAGCAGCCGCGGATGCATTGCGGTTTTCCGATAATGATGTTTTATCTGAGGTACACGAAGAAAATCCCAGAACAAAGCATGCTAGCAAAATGATGAAAATATTCCTTTTGCATTTCATTTGTGTAATCTCCCATACTATATTGAATGTAGCTTAATTATATACCGGTTGCCATAAGGTCAGTTTGTTCACAAGATCTTGCAGCTAACTTCTCTATTTAAGAGCACCGTATCATAGGAAAACAACACAATCAATACCATTGGCACAAGAGGTAACTTTTGTGTATCAAGTGGTAAAATAAATTCTGGTGTTTAGATTTTATGCTATACTTGATACAAAAAGTCTTGGAGTAAAATGATGCTTCGAATTGCTATTTGTGACGACAATATTCATTTTCTTGACCAAATTCATCAGTTGACACAATCTGCACTTATGCGGCTTGATGATTCTCTGGAACCTATTATTGAAACATATGATGATGGAGTTCATTTGGTTGAAAAGATCCATGATGGTTCTCGTTATGATATCGTTTTATTGGATTGGGATATGCCCATTCTGGGCGGAGAAGCAACGGGTCAAGCTCTACGTGAACTGGACAATGAATGTCTGATTATTTTTATAACTGCATTTGCAGATTTTGCACTTAAGGCGTATCGCCTGACCACATTTCGCTATATCCTGAAAGAAAATATGGAACAGGAATTACCGGAAGCACTCCGTGCAGCGCTTAAAAAACAACATAGAGATGAGCAATTCCTGCTCGTTAAGACAGATCAGAACACGCTCGTTCAAATTCGCCTCAGCGAGCTTTATTGCGCGGAATATAAAAATCGACAGATTATTTTTTCGACAAAGCAAGGGGTCTATCACTCCGTGCAGC
>Ga0209125_1003130_pt1 | contig 11786 bp, 9 predicted proteins | sample BarGraIncub1131A_FD_184503 | JGI IMG/M metagenome (GOLD analysis project Ga0209125, IMG submission 184503) | Arctic peat soil microbial communities from Barrow, Alaska - Barrow Graham LP Incubations 11-31A (SPAdes) (version 2) | ecosystem: Environmental > Terrestrial > Soil > Wetlands > Peat... | reverse complement strand
AGTTTTTCCCTCTGGAAGCGGTCCGAACCAATGTGATTGGAACAGATAATGTTTTAAGTGCCGCCATTGAATCTGGAGTCAGAAAGGTCATTTGCCTTTCTACAGATAAGGCGGCATATCCTGTGAATGCCATGGGCACTTCAAAAGCGATGATGGAGAAAGTTTTTATTGCAAAATCAAGGACGGTAGATTCAGATCAGACACTTATCTGCGGAACAAGATATGGCAATGTGATGTGTTCCAGGGGATCGGTGATCCCTCTGTTTATCGAACAGATCAAATCCGGACAACCTTTGACGATTACGGAACCTCAGATGACCCGGTATATTATGAGCCTTGAAGAGGCGGTTGAATTAGTCCTTTTTGCTTTTGAACATGCCAAAAGCGGTGATATCATGGTTCAGAAAGCACCGGCATGTACAATCGAAGTGTTGGCTCAGGCGGTCAAAGAATTATTTCATGCTGACAATGAAACGAAAATAATCGGTATCCGGCATGGAGAAAAAGTATATGAAACCTTGCTCACGAAAGAGGAATATATCAAAGCGATTGATATGGGAGGATTTTTCAGAGTTCCGGCTGATACGAGAGATTTAAATTATGATAAGTTTTTTATTGAAGGAAATAAGCAAGTTGCTTTTTTCAAAGAATACAATTCCAACAACACAACTCAGCTTAATCTGGAGGAAGTCAAAGAAAAGCTGTTGTCTTTGGTGTACATTAGAAATGAGCTAAAGGAGTGGGAAAAGCATTGAAAATTTTAGTGACTGGTTCGAAGGGATTTATAGGTAAAAATCTGGTTGCAGAACTCAGAAATCAAAATATAGGGACAATATTTGAATATGATCTCGATACAAAACCGGAGTTATTGGATTTATATACAAAAGAATGCGACTTTGTATATCATTTGGCCGGCGTCAATCGTCCAGAAGACCCAGACGAATTTGTAAAAGGAAACTGCGGATTTACATCTACACTTCTTGAAAAATTAAAAGCAAATTGCAATAAAGCTCCTGTTCTGATCACTTCGTCAACCCAGGCATGTTTTGAGAATCCTTATGGTAAAAGCAAAAGAGAAGCAGAGGATCTGCTTTTTCATTATTCTGAGGAAACAGGAACAAAAATTTTCATATATCGCCTGCCGAATGTGTTTGGGAAATGGTGCAGGCCTAATTATAATTCAGTTGTGGCAACATTTTGTTATAATATCGCACGATCAATACCGATTAAAATTAATAATGCTGATGCAGCGATGGACCTTGTTTATATTGATGATGTCGTTCAAGACCTTTTAAGTGCCTTTGACGGAAATAAGCAAATATCCAAAGACGGTTTTTGTTATGTTCCGCGAGTATTTAAGAGTACGGTTGGGCAGGTTGCAGGGCTTATTGAAAACTTTAACGAGAGCAGAAAAAATCTTGTAATCCCGGGGCTCGGCGGCGATTTCGAACGGTTTATCTATGCGACGTTCGTATCATATCTGCCTGAAACCGAATTTTCATACCCGCTTGAGATGAAGCGCGACAACCGCGGCTGGCTTTCGGAATTTATTAAATCCGAGGGATTCGGCCAAATTTTTGTTTCAAGGACGATTCCGGGCATTACCCGTGGCAACCATTGGCATCATACAAAAGTTGAAAAGTTCTTGGTTATTGAGGGCAATGCTGTAGTGAAATTTAGAAAAATAGATAATGAAGAGGTCATCGAATACCCCGTATCAGGTGAGAAACTTGAGGTTGTAGATATACCTACGGGATATACACATTCCATTACTAATACGGGAGACTGCGACCTCATAACGCTGTTCTGGTCAGATCAGATTTTTGACCAAACGAAGCCTGATACATATTATTTGGGGGTCTAACCTGAAAAAAATTCACACTATCGCTTCAACCATTTTAGAACGTGGTTATGAAGGCGTACTGAAAGGCATGGTAGCCAAAATGGAAAAGTTAAAGGTAATGACCATCATCGGCACAAGGCCCGAAATAATAAGGTTGTCGGAAGTCATCAAGGTTTGCGACAGATATTTTAATCATAAATTATTGCACACCGGCCAAAACTGGGATTACACGCTGAATCAAGTGTTTTTTGAGAATCTGGGTCTTAGAAAACCAGATTATTATCTCAATGCAGCAGGTGGATCTCTCGGCGAGACAATGGGAAATATCATAGCAAAATCCTATGAGGTGCTCAGTAAAGAAAAGCCAGATGCCATGCTTGTACTGGGTGATACAAACAGTTGCCTTGCAGCAATCTCGGCAAAACGGCTTAAAATACCAATATTCCATATGGAAGCGGGAAACCGCTGCTTTGATCAGAATGTGCCTGAGGAGATTAATCGTAAAATTGTTGACCATATTAGCGATATAAATATGCCGTATACAGAACACAGTCGGCGCTACTTGCTTTCTGAGGGTATACGTAAAGAACATATTTTTGTTACGGGCTCGCCTATGGCAGAAGTGCTTTCTAAAAACAGCGAGAAAATAGCTCAAAGCGACGTGCTTGAAAAGCTTGGGCTTGAAAATGATAGTTACTTTGTCGTTTCTGCCCACCGCGAGGAGAATATAGACAACGATGAGAATTTTCTGTCGCTTATGAACGCACTCAATAGCATTGCAGAAACATATAAACTGCCACTTATTTATTCCACCCATCCTAGGAGCTGGAAACGAATTGAAGAACGTGGCTTCAAATTTCATCCCCTTATTCGCGAACTTAAGCCCTTTGGCTTTTTTGATTACAATCGTCTTCAAACCGGTGCCTTCTGTGTGCTCTCTGATAGCGGCACGCTCTCGGAAGAATCGGCCATGCTGCATTTTCCCTCTGTGCTTATTCGCACTTCTACCGAACGCCCTGAGGTGATTGACAAAGGCACTATGATTGTTGGTGGCATCACCGAAAAGGATATTATACAGTCGGTGGAGCTTTGCCGCGCCATGTGGGAAAACGACGAGCCTTTGGCAAAGGTTTCCGATTATCAGGATGAGAATGTATCGGTCAAGGTTGTGAAGATAATTCAGAGCTATACGAAGATAATTAATAGCACAACTTGGGGCAAATAAGATATAATTTTTATTTAGTTTTATATTTGAAAGGATAGGTTTTATGGAAAAACGTAAATATCAGGTATGTACAAACTGTGTTATGGATACGACAGATTCTCTAATAAAATTTGACGAGAAGGGTATTTGCGACCACTGCAATAATTTCTATAATAACATTAAGCCAAATTGGCATCCGGATGAAATCGGAAAGAGCAAATTAGATGCTATTATCAAAAAGATAAAACAAGATGGCAGGGGTAAACAATATGATTGTATTATAGGCCTTAGTGGTGGAGTTGATAGCTCTTATCTTGCCTATTATGCGAAAGAAGTGCTGGGTTTACGCCCCTTGATTTTTGCAGTGGATACCGGATGGACTCTAAACGTAGCTGTCGAAAACATTGAAAAGATTATGAAAGGTCTTGGACTGGATTTATACACTGAGATTATTGACTGGAATGAAATGAAGGATTTACAATTATCATATTTTAAAGCTCAGGTTCCTTATCAAGATACTCCTCAAGATCATGAGATATTTGCCTCTCTTTACAATTATGCTGCAAAGCATAGAATAAAGTATGTATTAACAGGTGCTAATTACTCGACAGAATGTGTTAGAGAACCAAATGAATGGGTATATGTGAATGATTTACGGCAGATTAAAGATATACATAAGAAATTTGGTACACGACCGTTAAAAATTCTTCCGCTTTGTGGAATGTTTAAATATCGTTTGTATTATCGTTATTTTAAAGGTATGAAGATAATTCAGCCATTAAATCTAATATCTTACAAAAAAGAAGATGCAATATCTCTTTTGGAAGAAAAGTTTGGATGGCAACGGTACGCAAATAAGCATTTTGAAAGTATTTTTACAAGATTTTATGAAGGATATTGGTTAATAAAGAAGTTTGGTTACGACAAGAGAAGAGCTCATTTTTCTAGCTTGATTTTGACAGGTCAACTAACGAGAGTAAATGCATTAAAAAAACTTGCAGAACCACCATATGACGAAAATCTTGCGATGCAAGACCTCGAATATGTTGCAAAAAAGTTAGGACTTTCCAAAGAAGAATTCATAGAATTAATGCACGGCGAAAATAAAACATATCGTGACTATAAATCGACCGCCTTTTTAATTAAAGCAGCGATTAGAATAGCAATTTTGGTAGGCTTTGAAAAACGCCAGTTCAGGTAAGATCCGGTTTGAAGAAAAAAGAGCGAGAGCGGGTGAGGATTTGATTGCAGTTCTTGACTATGGAGTCGGTAATGTGGGTTCCATAATAAATATGTTGAAAAAAATAGGCGTAGATGCCATGCTGACGAATGATTTTTCGCAGATAGAGAAAGCGGACAAGCTTATTCTGCCAGGGGTAGGGGCTTTTGATGTCGGCATGCAGAGGCTGAAAAGCAAGGGACTTGTTGAAGTGATAAGGAAACATGCCGTAGAGGATAAAAAACCGTTGCTTGGCATATGCCTCGGCATGCAGATGCTTGGCAGAACCAGTGAAGAAGGAAAAGACCGTGGGCTGAGCCTTATCCCTTTCGACAACAAAAGGTTCACTTTTGATGACAAGACACAACTGAAAATCCCACACATGGGATGGGATATTGCTGTTCCGGCACAGATGGACGACCCGCTTACCGAAGGCCTCGTCGGGGTGCAGAGATTCTATTATGTTCATTCTTATCATGCGGTATGCGACAGTGAGGAAAACGTTCTGATACGATGCGAATACGGGTATTCTTTTGCCGCGGCGGTGAAAAAAGGTAATATTTACGGAGTGCAGTTCCACCCTGAAAAAAGCCATAAATATGGCATGGCTTTACTGGAGAATTTCGCAAGGAGGGTATGAAATGTACTACAGGCCAAGATTGATTCCAAGCCTTCTGCTAAAAGAGCAAGGGCTTGTGAAAACGACAAAATTCGAAAACCCAAGATACCTCGGGGATCCCATAAATATAGTTAGGATCTTTAACGGCAAGGGCGTTGACGAATTATGTATTCTTGACATTACGGCGACTTCTGAAAACAGGGGCCCGGATTTCAAATATTTGAAAGATATAGCAAGCGAAGCCTTCATGCCGCTAAGTTACGGCGGAGGCATCACGAGCGTGCAGCAGGCTGAAAAGCTGTTCTATATAGGATATGAAAAGGTGATAATTAACACGGCATTTGTGAGAAACCCGGAACTGATAAGGGAACTGGCCGGTTTTGCCGGAAGCCAGAGCGTGGTGGTATCGATCGATGCTAAAAACGAGCTGTTCGGCAAGCGCTCGTGCTATATTGAAGACGGCAGAACGAGGGTCAATTCCAACCCGGTAGAACTTGCTAAAAAAGCCGAGGCATTGGGCGCGGGCGAGATACTGCTGAATTCGATCGATAGAGACGGGACAATGCAGGGATATGATGTCAAACTTGTTCAGGATGTCGTGCATGAGGTTTCGATCCCGGTCATAGCATGCGGGGGTGCAAGGGATATCACCGACTTCAAAGAGATTTTTGAAAAAGGCGGAGCACATGCAGCGGCGGCAGGAAGTCTTTTTGTGTATTATGGGGCGCAGAAAGCTGTGTTGATAACATCTCCGGATGAGAATGATTTGATAAAAATCGGTGTATACAAGCAGGATTAACCATTGTTTGTATGCTTTGGACCTGAAAAGATAAACTTTTTAGAAATTATGAGGGCAAAATATGAGGGTGCTATTCATTGATGTTAATTGCAAATCAGGAAGTACCGGTAAAATTGTTTATGGCTTACATAATCAATTGATAAACGATGGACATACTTCAGCAATTTGCTATGGTAGAGGTCCGCTAGTTAATGAATTGAATATTTGCAAGTTCAGCAGTGACTATGAAGTTTATTTTCATGCATTGTTAACGAGAGTTACAGGGATAACGGGTTGCTATTCGTTTTTTTCAACTAGAAAGCTTATAAATTTTATAGACGAATTTAAACCTGATGTTGTTCATGTCCATGAACTTCATGCATACTTTATTAACCTTAGACCACTTATAAACTATCTGAAAAAAAACAATATCAAAACTGTCTGGACATTTCATTGCGAGTTTATGTATACAGGCAAGTGCGGATATGCTTACGAATGTGAAAGATGGAAGACCGAATGTGGTAAATGTCCTCATATAAGAGACTATCCGGCTAGTTTGTTTATGGATTTCACTAAAAAAATGCATAATGATAAAAAGGATATGTTTAAAAATTTTAATAATTTACAGATAGTTACTCCTTCAAAATGGCTGGAAACCCGAGTCAGGCAATCATTTTTAAACAATAAAAATATAATGGTTATCCCAAATGGTATCGACACTGATAATGTTTTTCATCCCAGAACATTTGAAAATTTAAAGGAAAGGCATCATATAACAAATGAAAAAATAATACTCGCTGTAGCGCCTAATCTTATGGATGAGAGAAAAGGCGGACGACTTGTTTTAGAGCTGGCAAGAAAAATGAGAAAAGAGAATATAAAATTTATTTTAATCGGCGTAAATGATTTAAGCGAGAAATTTGATGATAACGTTATTGTTTTAGGTAAAACTGAAAATCAAATTGAGCTTTCTGAATATTACTCTTTAGCAGATGTATTTGTTATTTGCAGTAAACGCGAGAATTTTCCCACAACCTGCATTGAAGCTTTATGCTGCGGAACGCCTGTATGTGGATTTGACGAGGGTGGCACAAAGGAAACTGCACCTGGTGATTTAGGAATTTTCGTCCAATATGGCGATATGGATGCATTGGAAAATGCTGCTTTAAAGATGTTAAGCAGACCTGAAATAAAAAAAGAATGTTCAAAATATGGAATAGAAAATTATTCTGCGAAAAGTATGTACGAGAATTATAAAAAGCTCTATTTAAATAATATCGAGGGGAATTTTATTTCAACTGCTGACTGATTCTATAAAAAACTGTATGAATAAATATATAATTATTATATTCCAGGAAAAGACATTATTATATAAAGATAAATTGTGAGGTTTGCAAATGAAGATCGTTCATATTTGCCTGTGTGGTCCATTTAATGACGGATGGAATTATCAGGAGAATTATTTATCGTCCATAAACAAATCGGATGGGCATGAAGTTAAAATTATTGCGACGACAGAAACTTATGGTAAAAACTCGAAGCTTGACTCGATAAAGCCCGGCAAATATTTTACCAAAGATGGTATAGAAATAAACAGAGTTTCCTTGAAGAAATACTTACCCCATTTTATAATGAAAAAAATAAGACACTACGAAAATGTATATAATCTAATTGAAGATTTCTCACCTGATATCATATTGTTTCATGGTTTAACGGCCTGTGAGCTTATGACTGCAGCAAAATACAAGAAAAATAATCTGAATGTTAAATTTTACGCCGACAGCCATGAGGACGCAATCAACAGCGCAAGAAACTGGGTTTCAAAAAATATACTGCATAAAGTTTTGTATAGGGGTTTCATTAAAAAAGCTTACCGCTATATAGACAAAATATTGTATATAACCTACGAAACAAAATTGTTTATTCAGGATACTTACAGCATCAAGGATGACAAACTGGAGTATTTCCCATTGGGAGGCCTTACTTTTTCGGAAGAAACGCGAGCCGGGCACAGGATGAGGATAAGGGGGCAACTTGGATTAAAAGATAAGGATATTCTATTGATGCATTCGGGGAAATTGCATAGGTTTAAACGTACCCAGGAATTGCTCGAAGCGTTTTTAAAAACGGATAGTCAAAGATTAAAGCTGGTTATTATCGGGTCTATCAGTGAAGATCAAAAGGACGTTATTGAAAATCTGATTGGTAGAGATAGTAGAATTTCTTATTTGGGTTGGAAAAGTGCGGATGAATTAATGGAATATTTAGCAGCCTGTGATTTGTATGTTCAGCCGGCTGAACAATCTGTAACAATGCAGAATGCGCTTTGTTGCGGTTCAGTCGTGGCTGTATATCCATATAAAAGCCACAATTTTTTATTGAATGACGTCGCTTTCTATGTCGAAAGTGTGGCTGATATGATTAATTTATTTAATTCTGTCGCAGACAATCTGGAAATATTAGAAAGTAAACGAAAACTATCATCTAAATTGGCTGTTGATAAATTGGACTATAGGAAAATAGCGAAAAGACTGTATAAGTAGCAGAAAGAAAAGGCTTGATTTATGAGGAATGTGAGGAGTTTTATGAAGATATTGTTTCTAGTAGGAGATTATCCAAGTTTGGAAAACCCAAGTGCAAGCATTTTTATTCATAATCAGGTTAAAACATTACAAATGAAAGATATTCAAGTGACTGTATTATTAACTGATATACGATCGATACGAAAAAAAAGAAAATATGGATATTCCAAATACATGTATGATGGAGTTCAAATATATCGATATGCAATTCCATGTGGTCCCATTCCCTTTTTAGATGAGATTTTGTCAAAGATTGCAGCTCAAGCAGGTATTAAAAAAGTATTTAGGGAATTTGGCAGACCAGATATAATACATTGTCATTTTACACTTGCCGGTTATAGTGCCCAGGCAATAAAGAGAAAATATGGAATCCCTTACATTTTAACTGAACATAATTCAACTATGATTAAAAATAAAATTAAATATCGCTTAGGAAGAATAGCAAAAATAAGTTATAATAATTCGGACCGTCTTATTGCTGTTGGGAGTTATTTAAAAAGTAAAATGATTCAATATACCAGTCATAATATTTTGGTATTACCTAACATAATTCCTCCGTATTTTAAGATTGGTTCTTATAAAAAATATGAGAAAATCACTTTTATAACTGTAGGTCAATTAATCACAAGAAAAAGAATGGATTTAACTATATCTGCTTTTATTAAACTGCGCGAATTATTTCCTGATATTGAGTTAAAAGTAGTCGGGACAGGTCCATTATTATCTGAGTTGAGAAATATATGTAAGAAACTTAATGCAGAACAAGCAATAGAATTTTTAGGATTTTGCAATAATGAAAAATTACCCGAACTTTATAGTAAATGTCATTGCTTTGTACTTCCTTCAGAAGCGGAAACCTTCGGAGTAGTTTATGCTGAAGCCGCCGCCTGTGGGATTCCAGTAATTGCAACGAACTGTGGCGGACCTTCTGATATTGTAAACCAATCAAATGGGTTATTGATTCAAAAAGATAATGAACAGGAATTAATACGCGCTATGAAACATGTGATTGATAATATTGAACAATACGACGCGCAGCAAATATCAAAAGATGTTATAAGTAAATTCGGACAGAAGTATATTTCAAAAGAATTAATTGAAATATACAATGGGGTTTTAAATTTACATCTGCTGTGTTGACTAAAATTAATCTAACTCTTATAAACATATGTATTATAGTTTTTAAAAAACTAAATTTTGCAGGAGATCATTAATGAGAAAAATTTTATTTTTAATAACGCATGCATACCCTTATTCACCTCCATCTGAACAGTTTTTGCACAATGAGATTCAATATTTATCAAAGGCTTTTGATAAGGTAATTATGATTCCCGTTTCCAGAACTGCACGAACAGAAAATGTAAGAGATATTTCTTTTAAGAATGTCAGTGTTATTAGGCTTATGAGAAGAAATAAATTTGTAGAAATATTAAATGTATTAATTACAAAAACGCTCTGGCAAAAAAATTTTTATAAAGATATCGTAAGTCTATTTAAACGACAGGCCGTCTTTAACAAAAGTGCAGTCATGCAGTTTCTTGCCTATCATACGAATTCTTATATTATTTTTTCCAAAACTTTGGAAATATTAAGAACAGCCGATTACAAGGATAATATAACAATCTATTCCTATTGGTTATCAGAATTATCATATTCTGCAGCTTTATTAAAAAATCGTATGAAAAAAGATGGCTACAAGAACGTGTCAATGATATCTCGGGCACATGGTCCATACGATCTATTTATATCAAAAATTTCTAAAGGGTTTAAACCTTGCTTAAAATATTTAACTGAACATATAGATATGATATATTCCATAAGTAACGAAGGAAAAGAATATTTAAAGTCAATAGGTTTTACGAATACAATAAAAGTCAGTTATTTAGGCGTTGCCAAATCAAATAGTATCAATATTATAAGAGCTAAAAGTTATCCTATTCACATAGTTAGTTGTTCTTATATATCACCAATTAAACGAATAGATAAAATTGTCAGTGCCCTATCAAAAATAGATTCAATAGAAGTAAAGTGGACGCATATTGGGGGTGGAAAATTATACGATCAAATTGCTGAAATTGCAAAAAGAACATTACCTTCGAATATCAAGTGGGAACTTAAAGGAGTTTTAAAGAATCAAGATATCTTAGAATATTATAAGGAAAATTCACCAGATGTTTTTATAAATGTTTCTTCTATGGAGGGGATCCCAGTGTCGATAATGGAAGCTATCTCTTTTGGGATTCCAGTTATAGCAACTGATGTTGGAGGAACATGTGAAATATGTGTGGAAGGATATAATGGATATTTACTTAACAAAGATTTTAAAGGTGATGATTTAGTTAATGCCATTATGAAAATAATTCTTATGCCTAAAGATCAATATCAAATTATGTGTCAAAATAGTCACTCATTATTTTTAGGAAAGTTTGATCAAGAAACAAATTATCTTAATTTTATAAAACAAATTTTGGGGTAAAAAAGTAAGTTGATATTTAACAGAATAATTCAGGATATTAGATTTTATTGAAATATTATGAGGTTGTATATGAACAAGTATTTTATCAAAACATACATTTTCAAAAAAATAGTTGAAGTCAAAAAAAACAAAATACTTATTTTCAACAATATAGTTAAAACCAAAACAAAATGGCTTCTTTTTATGGTTATCTTTTCTACCTTTTTCGGAAATGTTGTAAATATTTTAGGGATTAGGATTTCATGGATATTTTCTTTATTAACTATTATTTCTTTTTGTATGGATAATTATAAAAATAAAGAGATAATTAAGTTTGAAACAAAAAAAATAGGAATTGCATTTACCTTTTTTATATTTTGGTTATCATATGGAACCATTCAATTCTTATCAATAATGTTTAAGAATTTCAATTCAAATGCAAGCACCTTTTATTTGATACTGTTAATAAATGTATTTCTGGTTTTAATGATTTTTTTAAATGTAAAAGATGTTAAAGATATCATTTTTTTTAATAGAGCGTTAATATTGGGCCTTTGTATAAACTTAGCCATATCAGTATGGGAAATAATTTCTGGGAATCACGTGATATTAATGTCCCACGCAAATCAATTGCAATTTGTAGGTATACCAGTATCAGTATTTGGACAAGCAGATGATTTTGCTACAATTATTGCATTAGGTATTGTTTCAGTTATTATAAATATGTTTTTAACAAAGAAACATCTGTTGATTTCATATATTATTATTTTTTTGTCAATATTTATACTTATCAAAACAAATGCCAGAGCACCACTTTATGGTTTTATTGTTTTATTAGTTTTTTGGTTATTTTTTAGACTGGTACTTTTCTTATATAAAAAGAATAAGCATGCATTTAATATTATTTCATTTTCTATCATTATTATTTGTCTTATAACCGCTGTTTTATATTTTAGAAAATATACATTAACACAGATGATAGGACAATTGATACTATTGACAAGTAAACAAGGAGATCAGGGTAGCGACTTTTTAAGACTACAATTAATAGAAAAGTCAATTTCGATTTTTTTCAATTCCCATTTA
>Ga0209125_1003129_pt1 | contig 11788 bp, 10 predicted proteins | sample BarGraIncub1131A_FD_184503 | JGI IMG/M metagenome (GOLD analysis project Ga0209125, IMG submission 184503) | Arctic peat soil microbial communities from Barrow, Alaska - Barrow Graham LP Incubations 11-31A (SPAdes) (version 2) | ecosystem: Environmental > Terrestrial > Soil > Wetlands > Peat... | reverse complement strand
TTGCGGCTGCCCTTGATAGCCTGGACGTGGACCTTGCGGCTGCCCTTGGTAGCCCGGACGTGGACCTTGCGGCTGTCCTTGATAGCCTGGGCGTGGTCCTAGCGGCTGTCCTTGATAGCCTGGGCGTGGTCCTTGTGGCTGTCCTTGATAGCCTGGGCGTGGACCTTGCGGCTGTCCCTGATAGCCTGGGCGTGGTCCTTGTGGCTGTCCCTGATAGCCTGGGCGTGGACCTTGTGGCTGTCCTTGATAGCCTGGGCGTGGTCCTTGTGGCTGTCCTTGATAGCCTGGGCGTGGTCCTTGTAGTTGTCCTTGATATGCTGGACGTGGACTTTGTGGTTGTCCTTCTATTGCCGGACGTGGGCTTTGCGGTTGTCCTTCTATTGCTGGGCTTGAACCTTGCGATTGCCCCTCTACCCCTTGGCGTGCTTCCTGCGGTTGTGATTCTATTGTTGGGCGTGGTTCTTGCGGCCGTCCTTCTTTCACGGGTTCGGATGTACTTGGCCTTGTTTCTTCAGTATTTTTGTGTTCAGAGTGATCCAAATTTGTCTCCCTTCCTGTCAGTTGTTTTCGTAAAAGATCTGCATCTTTCTGATCGACCGTACTTAAATGATTTTTCACATCTGTTCCAATAGCCACGAGCTTTGTCATTACTTCTTTACTACTAAAGTTAAGTTCTTTTGCTAATTCATGAACACGAATACTCATTTAACCACCCCCATATAATCGACTCCCACATTTACGCTCCAAGCATCAGCTCCTTGCTAGTAAAATAGCCTTAGCAAACCCTTGATCTAAAATAAGCACTGCTGAACGCGGCGAAAGTCCTATTGAATGTCCAAGTTCCAATTTCGTTCCGGTTACCAAGACTGGTAGTTTTAAGTCATCAGCCCACTGAGTGTATTTCTTCTGACTACCGGGAGCATCCTCCGCCATGACCAGGAGAAATCCTTTTCTTTTTTTCATCATGGCTTCAACTTGAGCATTGCCGGTCGCAACTTTCCCGGCTCCACGAGCCATCCCTATTAATGACTGAATACGTGTATTCACGTCGAAATCTTCCCTTCCAGGTCTGCAAATACTTCCGGATCAACATCAACTCCGAAAGCCTTCCGAAATCGACGTTCTTTAACCGCAGTCTGAAAACAGATTAAGTTAGTGCAAAGATATGCGCCACGACCATTGCGTTTCCCCGTTGGATCAAGTTCAACGGTCCCTTCGGGAGTTCTTACGATTCTCAAGAGCTCTTTCTTGGGCTTCATCTCTTGACAGCCCAAACACATTCGCAATGGGATTTTCCGTGTCTTCATACCCTTACCCCTTCCCTTTCTTCTTTTTCTCCTTAGGGTCTATCTTTTCATCCGTGTCTAGATCCTTAACTATCTCACGTGGAGCCTCTTCAGGAACTCCCTCGGTAACTTTCTGAGTGTCTTCAGTTTCAACACTTAGTCCGCTTTCCTCATACTCTTGATAGTTGTCTGCTTCAACGAATTGATCATCATCTGAGTATTCCTCATACTCCTCGTAAGTTTCATACCCCTCTTCAAGCACTTGAGGAATGATATTAAGCGTGCCAGCCTGAGATTCACTTTTAATATCAATCTTCCAGCCCGTCAGCTTTGCGGCTAGGCGAGCGTTTTGCCCTTCTTTACCAATCGCCAAGGAAAGTTGATAGTCAGGCACCACAACAATGGCAACTTTCTCATTGAGCTTAGGATAAACGCCTACAACCTTAGCCGGAGAAAGCGCATTGGCCACAAATTCTTGGGGATCCGTCGAGTAGTTTACGATGTCAATCTTTTCCCCTTTTAATTCTGTGACAATAGTTTGAACACGGGCCCCCTTTGGCCCAACACAAGCTCCCACAGGATCAACATTTGGATCACGTGAATAAACGGCGATTTTGGAACGAGCTCCTGCTTCACGGGAAACGCCTTTAATTTCAACAATGCCATCATGAATTTCCGGCACTTCAAGCTCAAATAAGCGTTTTATCAAGCCAGGATGCGTTCGAGACAACATAATCTGAGGCCCTTTTGTTGTTTTTTTGACCTCCACAACATATGTTTTAATACGTTCAAAAGATTGATACATTTCTCCAGGGATTTGTTCCTGCGCAGGAAGTACGGCTTCTACCTTCCCTAAATCAACAATCACATTCTTCTGTTCATAACGTTGAACGACCCCTGTCACGATATCTCCCTCACGATTAACATATTCATCATAAATCATGCCCCGTTCAGCTTCTCTAATGCGCTGAACAACGACCTGTTTGGCAGTTTGAGCTGCTATTCGTCCAAAGTCACGTGGGGTAACTTCATATTCCACGATGTCTTCAAGTTGATAATTAGAATCGACTTTATGCGCTTCCTCCAATCCAACTTGAGTTCGAGTATCCTCCACGATTTCAACAACGGTTTTGCGGGCATACACTTTAAACTCACCGGATGTACGATCAATTAGAACACGGACATTTTGTAATGATCCGAAATTCTTTTTATACGCGGAAATCAGTGCAGCCTCGATTGCCTCAAATAGAATCTCTGCGGAAATGCCCCGTCCTTTTTCTAACTCGTGAAGTGCCTCGATGAACTCCATATTCATTTTTCGATTATCCTCCTCTTTCTATAGTAAAACAACATTAATAAATTAAAAATCCAGTGCCAAATGGGTTTTTTTCACCAAGGCGCGTGGAATTGCTATACGCTTATTTTTATATTCCAAAACGATTTCATCGTTTATTAATCCTATCAAGTTCCCAGAAAACTCCTTGAATCCTTGAAACTGCGAAGTCGTGTTCACCATAACTAAGCTCCCTTGGAAGCGGATAAAGTCCTCTTCTTTTTTCAGACGACGTTCCAGGCCAGGAGATGACACTTCTAGCATATAGGCCTGTGGAATGGGGTTTTTTTCATCAAGCATCTCGCTTACCCTATGACTCACGCCTGAACAATCATCCATGTCCACGCCACCGTCTTTATCAACATAAAGGCGTAAATACCAATGGGCACCTTCCCTTATGTACTCGACATCCACTAGCTCGAGTCCCTTTTCTCTAACGATTGGCTCTACCAGCAACTCAATCTGATGTTCCATAGCTTCATTCATATGAACTCGCTCCTTTAACTGGGGTAAAGAACGTACTCTTTATAGGACTAGTCAGAAAGTACAGTGCAACTAAGCATAGTTATACTTAAGTCACGATTTGGACAAACGAAGGAGCGGGCTAGAACCCACTCCTTACCAGCAATCGCTACAAATTTCCTTCTACTAATATATCATATTCATAGGACATCTGCAACCTGAGGCCAAAACCTTTCATGATAGAGAACAGATCGATACTAAATTAGTCCTTGCGCTTTAAGCCACTCGTTGGCAACGTCCTTGGTTGCTTTCTTATCTAAGTCGGCTTTCGCGTTAAGCTCCTGCATTGTTTTATCATCAAGCTTTCCTGCCAAAGAGTTGAGAGCCGCTTCAAGCTCCGGATGTTTGGCTAAAGTATCGCTACGCACGATCGGAGCCGCGTAATAGGGTGGGAAGAACTTCTTGTCATCCTTTAACACTTTTAAATCGAAGGCCACAATTCTTCCGTCTGTAGCAAAAGCATCACATACGTCTGCTTTACCGTCTTTGACGGCGCTGTACATAAGACCTGCCTCCATACCATTCTTTTCCTTAAAATTCATGTTATAGGTTTTTTGCAAACCCTTGTACCCGTCGGCCCGTTCTAGGAATTCTGGCTCAGCCACCAATCTCAAATTGGGTGATTGTTTCGCTAGATCACTGATCGTTTCTATACCCAGCTTTGTTGCCTCGGATTTCTTCATTGACATTGTATAAGTATTATTAAATCCAAAAGGCTTCAGCCAGGTAATGTTTTTGGTTTCTTTATACGCTTTGCTGACCTTATCATAGACTGCAGCCGGGTCATTTAGCGGCGGTTGTGCAAGTTGAACAGTCAAAGCCGTCCCAGTATATTCTGCATAAATGTCAATATCGCCTCTATCTAGAGCTTTTGAGGCTACCATTGTTCCTCCCAGCCAGGGCTTAGTTTGGACTTTAAGCTTAGTTTTGGCCTCAACCACTCCAGCCATTAAGTACATTAAAATGTCTTGCTCTGTAAAGTTCTTACCCCCGATGATAACCGTGTCCCCTGCTGATCCTTTCCCTTTCGCTGAGCAACCCACTAAACTAACAACCAGCAGTAAGATAACGGCTAAAATCCCATATTTTCTTGTTCTTCTCATAAATATTTACCTCCTTGTAGTATTTGATTTACCTTAAGCGACTTTACCTTGCGGATTAACTAATTAGGCCTGTTGCCTCTAGGCGTTACTTTGATCTCAATCCATTTAAACAAATAATCAAAGATCAAAGCTAATAATGCCGCGGGGAGTGCCCCAGCAAGAATCAGTTCATTGCTTGACATCGCGATTCCTCTAAAAATTAGGTCACCCAATCCCCCAGCTCCAATCAATGAAGCAAGCGTTGCAACCCCAATAATCAAAACCGTAGAGGTCCTTATCCCTGCCATAATAAAGGACAGCGCCAGTGGTATCTCTACCATAATCAAGACCTGGCTTGAAGTCATTCCCATACCAATCCCTGCTTCAGTCGCCGCTTGGTTTACCCCTACAATACCAGTGTAGGTATTACGAACGATGGGCATCAGTCCGTAAATCGTTAACGCCACAATAGCAGGAATAAATCCAATGCCCATGAGAGGTATCATAAAGCCGAGTAAAGCAAGACTTGGAATTGTCTGCGCTACTGCCGTCACGCCAATGACCGTTTCGGCTATTTTACGATAACGCGTCAGTATAATGCCCAATGGAACAGCAATAATAATCGCAAAAAAGAGTGACACAAAGGTCAGCTCAATATGTTGAGTGAAACCTGCCAAGATATCCGGCCAACGCTCCTGGAAAACTTTAAATACATCCATGTGCTCTTCCTTTCTAGGAATTCTCAGTTCCATTTCCGTATTTATCTGCCATGACATCGACTAAACTTCCTCGGGTAATAACACCGACTAGCACCCCTTCAGCGCTAAGCACAGGAAGGTTGGCTACTTTGTTTTCACTGATGCTATCGATGGCCTCGCTTAAGGACCTGTCTCTCTGAATTGTCGGAACATCCGTCACCATAACATCCTTAAGGGTTAGCTCTTCGTTACGGTAATGTTGTTGAATATCCCATGCTTTCGCAATACCTAGATAAATATTACCCGGTCCGGTTATGAGCAAGCTGTCAACTTTATACTTATGCATTAGCTTGATCGCCTCTGCCAAACCACGGTTAGGACCGGCGGTTACAGGCTTAATCATGACTTCTTCAACCTCAGGCAGAATTCCGGCGGCATTGAGCCTGTCTTCCCCAATAAAGGCGCGTACAAAATCATTGGCCGGGTGGCGCAGGATATGGTCGGGGCTGTCTAATTGTATGATCTTACCCTTTTCCATAATGCAGATGCGGTCAGCGAGTTTGAGCGCTTCATCCATATCGTGAGTAACAAAAACAATTGTTTTCTTAATTTCCTGTTGCAACCTGATCAGCTCATCCTGAAGCTGTTCACGACTGATTGGGTCTAAAGCGCCAAATGGCTCATCCATTAATATAATAGGGGGTTCTGCTGCAAGCGCTCGAATGACCCCCACTCTTTGCTGTTGCCCACCGCTTAATTCTGCCGGGTAGCGGTCCCGATAGGTTTCTGGATCTAATCCTACCATAGATAAGAGTTCATTCACTTTTTGCTGGTAGACTGAAGGATCCATTTTTTTGAGTTTCGGTACTAACGCGACATTTTCGCCAATGGTCATGTGCGGTAAGAGTCCAATATGTTGAATAACATATCCAATATTGCGACGCAGTTGAACTGGATTTTCCTTACGGGTCTCCTTATCGTCGATCCATATCTTACCTTGGGTTGGTTCAATCAATCTGTTGATCATTTTCAACGTGGTAGATTTGCCACAACCACTGGGTCCAATCAGTACAAACAATTCCCCTTCATCGATATGGAAAGATATTTCATTCAAGGCCTTAAACCCATCCAGCCATACTTTAGACACATTTTCAAACCTTATCATTTAAACACCTCATTAATTTAAGAATGTCCCAGGTCATTAATTTTATACAGTACCCTGCAACTTCATCAATAGACTAATTACGACTTTATTAGACTAATTTTGACTTTATTAGACTATCACCCTTTACCTAGCCCGTCAAACAATCATCTTAATATATGTGAAATTATGCACTTATTGTGCAATGTCACCAATTCTAAAACAAGAACCTTTCACAATTTTTTGTGTGAAAGGTTCTTGTTTTGGAATTGAGTTAGACTTTAATGCCATTATGGTTTCCTATTCTTGAATGATAAAATATCGTTTGCCCTATTTACTGAGACTCTACATCAATAAAATCAAGGAAGAATAAAAACAACGGTATTCCGAATAACAAACCCCATACCCCCATAAAATGTTCCGCCATAATTAAAATAACAAATGTGAAAAACACTGGGAGTTTCGTTTTCATCGACATAAGTTTTGGATTTAAGAAATAGGCTTCCAGCGTATGTAATATGACTATCATGCCCAAGATATAGAGTATTTTTATTAGTCCCCCTAATTTAAAGGCTATAATCGATTTGTGTTTCCATGACCTTAGCAAATGATTTCGTAATTTTTTGCTAACTTTTTGTAATAGATATATAAAGCCGACCCTACTGTATTCAAACCGGTTGAGGAATTTTATCGTCTTATCTTTTTCTAAAATTAGGAATAAGCTTAGAATAAGCGCAAGGAAGATATTTAAACTGAATTTCCAAATACCTGTGACTGAACGGATCAGATAAGTACCGCCTTCTATTATGTAGGACTGAATGTTTGTAGTAATCGCTTCTCTAATCTGGGGGCTTATTGAGCCATCATAAGTGTTAATAGGAACAAGTTCATCATCGGTTTGATGCTAATTATTATGCCAAGCAAAAGCAATAGGGACAACATTTTCTTGAATAACTCACTTTGAAAGAAATTATTATATTCCATTAAATATTTTAGACCCTCCTGAATATCTTCTGATCAAAATCTAAATTTGTCCACTCTTAGTTAGAGTATCATGTTATATAGGCAGTATAAAGAGGCAGACCTGTACCAATCAACCTTTACGAACGAATGAGGAGATGGCCCAACCATCTCCTCATTCGTTTACCAGTGTTTAAACACTTTTTGCATGTGGTTGATTTTCTTCCACTTCGCCTTCTCAGCTAAAGCTTCCGTCTGATTCACTTTGCGGGACAGATATGACAATTCTTTCTTCAACTTCAAATAGCTATCAAAACGTGCTTGGGCCATAAGCCCTGACTGTATAGCGCTTTGAACTGCACAGTCAGGTTCCTGCTCGTGTTGACAGTTTGAAAAACGGCACTGCCTTGCAAGCTCTTCGACATCGCCGAAACTGTCCTGTCACCCGTTTTCTGTTCCCCATAGTTGCAGCTCCCTCATCCCAGGCGTATCGATGATTAAGCCACCTTGAGGTAATACCACCAGCTCTCTAGCTGTTGTGGTATGCCTTCCCCTGTCGTCTCCTTGTCTAACAGCCTGAACTTTTTGTATTTCCTGACCAAAGAGATAATTAAGCATCGTGGATTTTCCCGTTCCAGATGATCCGAGCATCGCCACTGTCTTACCCACTTGGAGATAAGCGAGAAGCTGATCAAGCCCTTCTCCTGTCAGGCTACTAATGACATGCACTGGAACCCCTAGTGCAATCGCTTCCACTTCGGTCAACCGCTCGGCTACTTCTGTGCATAAATCCGCCTTACTTAGAACGATTACCGGTCTAGCACCGCTTTCCCATGCTAACGTTAGATAGCGTTCCATACGACGTACATTAAAGTCATAGTTCAAAGCATTGATCAAAAAAATTGTATCGATATTAGTAGCCACAATTTGTTCTTTTGTTTCTGTTCCTGCAATCTTTCGTGCGAACTTGCTCTGGCGAGGTAATATCCCATGGATGCTTGCCCGCTGTCCGCCATCATGTATAGAGATTAGCACCCAATCACCTATGGCTGGAAAGGCTTCTCTTGCTGTGGCTTGAAAGCGCATCTTCCCTGATACTTGGGCGATAACTTCTCCACCTACAGTGAGTAAACGGTATGTTTGTTTTTGCTCAGAGACAACCCGGCCCACTTCATAGCCTTGTGAGGCGTAGGTCTCAAAATGCATTTCAAATTCAGAGTTCCACCCTAACTGGGTTAAACTAAAATTTAGACTGTTCGTAGTCAACTGGATTCCTCCCTTAAAGCTAATTGTTGCGCTTCAAGACCAGAATCCCATAAGCAACACTTCTGCAATAGAGGATTCTGACCTAAACGCGAAGTTCCCTTTTGTTTCTTATTTCGCTTTTTTCAATCATTACCCATCACTCCTTACTTAGTGTCACAGCCCTACTTTGACTCTATATTTGTTATGGTATGACTGTCTTTTTCAACATACCTTAAATTTCGGTCATTGTCTATCTTTACCAATTTAGCTCCCCCCCTTAAGATGCAATTACTTTCCTATAGGAAACAATAGAACCAAGACTTTTCCTACTAAAGGGATCTTAAGGAGATCGCCGCGACCAATCACTTTGATATAAACTAATATGATCAAATAAATGAATATGGATATTAGAATCGCTAAACCCAATCTCAATTCGCTATTATTTAGATAGGCAAATACAAACTTTCCACTGAATCCCATGAATATTCCTGCTAAGACGATCTTTATGATTTCCGAGGGATTTACATAGAATCCTATGAACTTATTAACGGAGAAAAAATGTAATAACGTCTCTAATATGACCCCTATACTAATCGCTAAGATGACTCCATACATCCCTAGCTTGAGATTTGCACACAAAGGATAGATTAGAAGAAGCGTTGTCCCTTTTGAAATCATATTATTAAACATTGCAGTTTTAGCCTGCCCCAGCCCCACTAAGGCAGACTGCAAGGGAGTTTGGAGATAATAAAACAAAAAGAATGGAGCAATAAATTTTAGAAACGGTGCAGCTTGCGGTGATTTGTAAATCACCGTCATGAGTTCCTGGGCAAATAGATATAAGATCGTCGTACTTGGAACGCCAACACTGAGAGCAACACAAATGGCTTGATGTAATCTACGATGAATTAACTTGATATTATTTTTAGCCTGCGCTTCACTAATGGCAGGAACCAAAGTAACGCCTAAAGATTGGTTAATGAAACCAGGGAAAAATAGTAACGGCATAACAAAACCTGTTAACATTCCATAGTCTTTCGTAATCATGACCGAACTAACGCCTGCCACTGCCAAACTTTTGGTGATAATAATGGGTTGAATAGCCTTTGATACCGAAAATATTAAGCCATTACCGGTCGTCGGTAGGGCTGTCTGTAATAATTCAGCCAATATGTCTCGACCTCTCGATATTTTTTTCCAAATAGGCATACGCAATTTCGTTTGGTGTGAGAGTTTGAACACCACCATTAAATATAATAAAGACAGGGCTTCTCCAATCACGCTGCTAAGAACGGCTCCGGCTGCGGCATACTCAATACCATAAGGAATCAACCTCAAAACTAAAAAATATGTAAAACCAATACGTATAGCTTGCTCAATAACTTGTGATAGAGCGATCGGGTTCATCGTCTGCATTCCACGAAAATATCCTTTGAGGACACCTGAGACTGCCATAATCGGAATGATTGGGATCAAAGCCATGAAAGAATAATAAGAACGCTGATCCATCAAAAAATATGTAGGAAGCACGTTACCACAGAAAATAGCCAGACTGACAACGACAATGCTTAAGCTTCCTGTGACGGTTGAAGCTACCAGTAGTATCTTTTTGACTTTTGCTCCGTCTCGTTGAGCATCTGCTTCCGCCACTAATCTAGAAATAGCAACGGGTAGCCCTATTGTTGTCAGCGTAACCATCAATCCCATGAATGGCATAACCATCATTTTTAGCCCGATTCCTTCAGAACCAAGAACTCTAGCTTGAACAATTGAATTTGCTAGAACTAATATTTTACTGATAAAGGCAGCGATGGTTAGGACAAATGCCCCTTGTATCAAACTTTGTTTCTTCAAGTTAACCTCCTGAATAAGTCCAACTAAATTCAAAGTAAGTTAAATCCACCTGTATTTAGCTTACTTTATGTATATTCAAAATCAGGATGATTAACACTTCTCACTTCCGACAATTAAAGGATCCTGCAAACGAAGAGAGAATCCGCAATTTAGATTCTCTCTTCGTTTACATCATAGCTATGACCTATTCAGTTTTATTGGAAGAGATTTAGTAGGATAGTGCTCCATTACGCTATAAAACGCTGTTAACATGCACCGAAGATACGCAGGTAACGTATTAATACAGTATAGAGACAAGTGCCATTATTATCTTTAAGCCTTATCATGTTCGGGGATCATCTGGAGGGAAGGTGAAATAGTTGCTTATTACTGCAGTTATAATTACTTTAGCCGGGATCTTATTGTATTTTCTTCTGAAGCCACCTGCGGATATTCTAAATGAACAGATGTCAAACGAAGAACCCCATAGTGAATTTCAAATTAACAGTGACGTGAAACTGAAAAAAGTAAGTGCGAGGAGCATACTGACAGATGTAAATTAAGAGGTGACTGCATGATTTGGTCAGCCACGGCATGCATCATATTCTCAGCTAACTAACTCAGTAGTGTTTGGTGCGTAAAAAAAGGCCACTCATTTGAGTGGCCTTTACCTATAATTGAATCCCGCAAAGTTCCTCCAGAATTAATGGATACACGGCTCTAGATTAATCTTCAACCAAGCTTAACCAAATTGTTATTAACCGGATAATAATAGGTTTGTAGCTCATACACCTTACAACACGAAAACAAACTAGCTAGAAAACATTCTGTAAACCAACCAAGTAAGGGAATCAATACTTTGACCTAACTAAACGCAAACCAGTCAAAAACTAAATTCAAGGTAATGAAACTAATCTGGACAAATCCTCCACTATTTCTTTAATTACTTTGGGTCTGGACGGGATTGGAAAACATTCACAACGATTCTTAACTTAAAACCCACTAAAAAGATAGACTTCCAGTTATACTCACCGAATTCAAACTAACTAACTGACCAACTAACTACTGACTGACTGACACTGACTGACTTCTAAGAATGGGAGGAACTTTGCGGGAAATCTTTCTCTCTAAACAACAAAAACCACCCTTCTAGGTGGCGCTCGAATTCTCCGAAATTCAGCATTGACTTAAATAATTGCAATGCATAAACCTCCGATGAATCGAAACTTTACCTAGCACGCGACTAATAAGTTGTTAAAAAACTGAATCTTTATGATTGACTGACTATATCTTTATTATAACTGAATCCTACTTCCTGTCAAGTGCCTCCAATAATAATTTTTCTCCATCTACCTGTACACATTTTGAACAAATCAATTGATATGTCCCTCTAATTACCCTGGCTATCCCTCCTGTAAACATATATTTATATCAAGAAGGCCCGCTCAAAGAGCAGATCTTCTTGACATGTGTTTAGGGTAGGCTTAAATACTAAAGTTTCTAGTTGCAGAGAGTAAATCGTCAGCCATTTTGGCCAGGTTTTCACTGAGAGCGGCTATTTCTTCAATGGATGCCGATTGTTCTTGTGAAGCGGCTGAAACGGTTTGGGTTTGGCTGGACAAGGTTTGACTGAAAATATCAATAGATTGAATGGACTCTACGATTTGTTCACTGTTACCTGCCATATC
>Ga0209125_1003128_pt1 | contig 11790 bp, 10 predicted proteins | sample BarGraIncub1131A_FD_184503 | JGI IMG/M metagenome (GOLD analysis project Ga0209125, IMG submission 184503) | Arctic peat soil microbial communities from Barrow, Alaska - Barrow Graham LP Incubations 11-31A (SPAdes) (version 2) | ecosystem: Environmental > Terrestrial > Soil > Wetlands > Peat... | reverse complement strand
GTAAGAAAAGTATGTTCGTTTGACATATCTTTAAATGCTACCAGCCGATAACTTTCCGGATGTATTCCCTTTTTCATGTGAACTATAATTTATTAATATCTTATTCTTAATCTCTTCCTTCGATATGGGTTGCAAAGATAAGCATACTTCAATAATTTGCAACAGATATTTTTAAAAGAATTTTATTTTTCTTTTTGCACTAAATTTCACGACTAATCACGCATCCTACTCGATTAAAAATAGTGGAAGACTGTTGGCTACCAGCGGATCTCACTAAGGAAAGGATATCTTTTCAGATCTGTAACTTCTTTTAAAAAGAGTTTATGAACAGCGAATTGACTCATATTCAAATTTACAAATCACGTGTAAAGCAGTTAAATCAAACCTTCTCCACCTCACTACGTCCCTACTTTTAATTTTTTTTCAAAATATCTTTCATCAGCATTGGGGCCCTTTCGAATGGTGCTGTCCGGTCAAAAAGATAACGCATTGTGTAGTGGGTCTTCGCGTGAACGCCACCAACAGACTGATATATTGCCATCATTTTGGGGTTAAAATCGCCAACCCACGAGAGTTCTACTTCGTTAATCCATAGCTTACGCTGCATAACTTTGTCCATATGCCAAAAAACAGCTGACTCAAGTCCTGTTCCCTGAAACTTAGGAACTACGCCCATAATTAAAATCCTTGCCCGTGTTATTGTCCTGATTTTTTTGTACCAGATAAACTTCAATATGCTCCACCAATTCGATTTACCGTTCAGCTTTTTCAAAATCTGATTCAAGTCAGGTATCATTCCAAAAAGCAGAACCGGTTCGTCATTATAATAGGCGAACCAAATAAACTCTTCGTCTGCAACCAGTTTGGCAATCTTCATCATTCCCCTGATATCGTCAAGATCAACTGCCTGGTGATTATCGAACCGCGCCCAGGCCAGTTCGTAAATTTTCACAAAATCCTGGATGTATTTTTCGATATTATTGAAACTGACGTGTTCAAATCTGAAATTGGGCTTTTTTGCAACCCATTCTGCAATTTTCCAAAATCGTTCAGGAAATGGCTCTTTATGGTTAAGATGATAACTATATTGTTCAAAATATATTTTAAATCCGTAATTTTCAAATAATTGCAGATAATATGGCTTATTGTAGGGCATCCCAAATCCCTGTTGCATAAATCCTTCGACAAGCAGTCCCCAATTGATCAGGTTCTCTCCGAAATTAACCGGACCATCCATCGCTTCCATTCCACGTGTAGCAAGCCATGCTTTGGCAGTATCAAACAACAGATTTGCCGCTTTCTGATCATCGATGCATTCAAAAAAACCACATCCGCCTGTTGGTTGGCTAAAAGTATAAGCTCTGTTACCATTAATAAATGCCCCAATCCGACCAATTACTTTGCCATTATCATCTTTTAAAATCCAGCGTGTTCCATCACCATGTTTATAAAACTCATTTTTTGTGGGATCAAAAGCCGCATCTTCGAGCACTTCCAATGGGGGAACCCAATTCTGATCGTCTTTGTAGATGTCGTGGCCAACCTGGTGAAAAGCTTTGATCGTACTATGTTCTTTTACTTCAATGACTTCCATAAATAATACATGGGGTTTATTTGCTGTGCAAAAATAGTGATTTAAAAATTGTGATCAAATAATGACAGGGGAAGAGGGCTAAATTATAAATTCACAGAGAGTTAATTTCTATTATCGCCTTTTTACGATCTCGCGTGCATCCTCACAGTCAAGTTCACTTAGGATGTGTTCCGCATTTTCCTGCGCTGTTTTCGAATCAATAGTTCTCAGAATTTTCGCATAACTGATTGCCGTTTCGTTAAGACTTAGGTTACGCATCCCTACCTGAATATAAATCCTTGAAAATACAATCGATAATTGAGGATCTTTTGAAAGAGGAGGCATCAACTCAAAAAATGGATCGAAATTTTCGTCCACGGCTTCACGATCTGTCAGTGCAAGTCTTCCAATCATCAATAAACCAACAATCTTAACCAGCATTTTTTTGCCCAGGCAGTACTCGAAAGCTTTTTTATAAGCAAAACCCGTTTTAGAAAACAGGTTCATAGCTGCCTGTTCAGCAATTTCGATCGACTGGAAGTTCTTCACCCAAAAATCCATCTGGTTTTCAGTAATTTTTTCAGGTTCTTCAAGTAGCATTGCAAGAATCATGGTTTCGCGCCACTGTTTGTTCCATAGTTTCAGCGCCAGGAGGTGATTCTTCTCGTAATCCGAAGCCATATCCTGAAGCAATGGAATTGAAACTCCAAGGTTTACCTTATAGTCAACGCCTCTTTTTTGCATCGAGTTGACCACTTCAATATTCTGTAATGGTTTAATCTTTGATAAAATTTCCTGAAATAACTGCTCCGCCTCGGGATTGTCGAGTAAATAATCCATTGCTTTGTTAAAAGTTAATACCAAAAAACAAAGTTAACAATACCGTTGTAACGACAGGAAGTTTTTCTCAATATGATCACTTTGCAGATTACAATAAACGTATCACTCAGAATTACAATCAATTAATGATTAAGTCAATTTTTTGAAAAATCAGTTGCATGAATCGGAAAACATTTTCTATATTTGCAACCGCTAAATGGTGGATGTAGCTCAGTTGGTTAGAGCACTGGTTTGTGGTACCAGGGGTCGTGGGTTCGAACCCCATCTTCCACCCATTTAAAAGCCCAACAAGTTGTAAAAAACATTGTTGGGCTTTATTTTTATAGCTGAAGTTATTCGTTAAGGCCTGCAATAACCTATTCCAATCCGATCATTTTTGAAAGTGCAGAAAAATCATCCTTATACCGATGATCTCCAGGTAACTCACAAATATGAAGATTCTTATTTTCCCGAAGACTTGTCTTAAGCATTAATTCCTCATCCTTTCCAAAAATACAAATGACCGGCAAATCAGTTTTGTCGATCTCTGGCTTCACCTTGAATTTTCGATTGACGTTTTCATTGTTTCCGATCATATCACTTAGTCTGATTACAAAATCGGAGCTTGCTGACGGTGAAATCAGAGCTATTTTAATTATTTTTTTCTGTAATTCAACCGAAACACGACCGGGAAGAAAGATCCCTACGTCGGCACCAAAAGAATATCCTACAATTATCACAGAAGATTTTTTCCATTCTTTCAAATAATAACCTGACAATCGGTCGATATCACGGGCAAATACTTCCGGATATTTTTCGTTCCAGAAATATTTCCGGGTATTGAACGTTATCACTCCATATCCCTGTTTTTCAAATTCCTGAACCAATTTCTGATTGAATTCATTCCAACCACCATCGCCGGAGATATAAATAACCAAAGCGGATTTACTGCCCTTTGAAACAGACAATTGTAACGGCAAATCATTCACTGAATTTTCCACTTGAGCTTTCAGACAAACGTTCCCACCAAACAAGTATATCAAACAAATTATAATAAATCGTAAAGCCATTTTTAGCAGGATTCGTATTCCCTTGCAATGTACGCAGAATCATCGCCGGATTAATAATTTCAGCAAATGAATGTTTAACAGCAAGTCACGCCATGTGATAAGCGTATTATTTACCCTTTGTAACATATTTGGTAACCAACAAAATTTGGGATGCCGTCATACCGGTTCTTGGAGCCATGATTCCCATAACGCTTCTCCATTGCGTAGATGAATAACTCTCGGGCACATAAAGCCCATGACAACTATTACAATTACTTAAATACAATGACCGCCCTTGCTGCAAATCAGCTAATGTTGCACTGCTGGTTACATCAGCTGTAGTCGGCGTATATAATGAGCTGGAAGAACCACCGAGGTCTTTTTTACAGCTCCCGGTTAAAAACAAGATGGCCGCAAAAAAAAGCGGAAACTGGTAATTTTTTATCTTTTGCATACAGATGAAAATTTAACACGTTAACGATTAAGCATTTTACACCAGAACAAATTATTCTATTTAAAGTTGCTCCAAATTGAGGAGCAGGAATATAATAAATTCACAATCTATGTTTTAGCATATAAAAAAGCCATCTCACTTTATCAACAAGATGGCTTTTTATACTCTTTGAAACAACCTATTTTTTCACTGTTGTTTGAGCCTTTTTGGTCGATTTATGATTCTTGACTACTTTCTTTACCGCAGGTTTTTTAACGGACTTTTTAGCTGTCTGCTCAGTCTTGACAGGCTGATTATTAACCACTTTTTTATTGCTCATTGCGTCAACAGAAAATAAGCCTAAGGCAAATACAAAACTTAATATTAGAACTAACTTTTTCATAATTGAGAATTTTTATATTGTTTATGGCTCAAATGTATTGTCAAGAATATGAAGGAATCATGAAGAATTAAACAGTAAATAATGTATTAACTTTTTTTAACGAAAACTACTTTATAACACCTGCTTTTATCAACTCTATTGCCTCAAAAGCAGAATGAACAGGGCTGTAACAAGTTTTATTTTGACAAACATAGATCGCTGTTTTATTATCAACTAAACGATTCTGAAGCAGAGGCAAATTTTCACTTATTCCACCGGCAAAGACAACGGTTGGCAAATATTTTCTCTGCATTTCGAGGTTGACCTGCATGGCATTTCCACCAAGTATGGCAACTTCATAAGATGGATAAACCATTTTGCCCAAAAGCATTGCCCAATTGGCATAATAAGCTACTTGCTGAACAATTTCATGTCTTATTTTGAAAAGCATTTCAGTTGCCTTTTGTGTGTAGTCGACCTTCTCAAGCAGAATCCCCAATTTAAACAGTACCTGTGCAAAAACGGAATTGGAGGCAGGAATAACATTGTCTGAAATCTCGTGCTTTCGTGCTATCAGGTTTTCTGCCTGGTCTGAAGTGTAAAAAAACAGTTGATTTTCTGCATCAGCGAAATGATTCCAGACATAGCCTGTTAAAAGTTGGCTCAACTCCAACCAATGCAGATCGAAAGTAACTTCATACAAACCGATATATGCTTCAGCCAAAAGTGCGTAGTCATCCAAAAATGCTTCTGTGGTCACTTTCCCATCTTTGTAAACCCGATAAAGCAATCCGCTATCCTTTAGCATGTTTATTTCAATGAAACGAGCTATACGAAGGGCTCCTTCGAGATATTGTTCCTTACCAAGAGCTTTATAGGCATTCACATAACCCGATATCATCAATGAATTCCACGAGGTAAGAATTTTGTCGTCGGTAGTCGGACGAATGCGCAAGTTGCGTCGTTCGAGCAAAGATGCATTTGCTTCATGTAGCATAGAGTTTAATTCATTGACTGACATTCCATTTTCAATGGCAAAAGTAGCTTTGTCAACCTTGCAATGAAGGATATTTTTGCCTGGTTCCCAATTGCCTTTGGCGGTAATTTGATAAAATCGGATCAAAATTTTGGCCGTTTCGGCATCTAAGACCGATTCGATTTCCTGTTTTGTCCATACGTAGAATTTTCCCTCTTCGTATTCACTGTCAGCATCAATCGAAGCAAAGAAGCCACCTTCAACATGTCGTAATTCACGCTCTGCAAACGCAATTGTTTGTTGCACGATTTCAGCATACAACTGATTGTTTGTCAATTGATACGCATATGCATAAAGCGTGATTAACTGGGCATTATCGTAAAGCATTTTCTCAAAATGAGGAACCTTCCAAAATTGATCAGTTGAATAACGGGAGAAACCTCCACCGATTTGATCATAAATTCCCCCTTTTGCCATTGCATCAAGCGTAATCGTGACGGCCTCAAGCGCTTTCTTATCTCCGGTCAGGTAGTGATATTGGAGAAGACTTTCTAAACCTGTCGGCATCATAAATTTGGGTGCACCGGAATATCCGCCAAATTCAAAATCGATTGTATCGATTTGATTCTCATAGGAGGCAAGGTATTCGGCGGACGTAAATGGCTTCGAATCCGATATTCCGGGAAAAGGATTTGCCTGAATTCCTTCAGTTAGGGACGTTGCTGCCTGTAAAACCCGCGGATATTCGTCGTGAAATAAATGACTAAGTTGATGAAGTGCATCCATCCACTGATCTGGTGGAAAATAAGTTGCTGCATAAAACGGTCTACCATCGGGCAGTGCAAATGCATTAAGCGGCCAGCCCCCTCGTCCGGTCAATAATTGAGCTGCCTCCATATAGATGCGATCAATGTCGGGTCGTTCTTCCCGATCGACCTTGATACAGACGAAATGGGAATTCATAAATCCGGCGATCTCCTCGTCCGAAAACGATTCATGCGCCATCACATGGCACCAATGACATGCGGCATAGCCAATGCTGATAATCAGCGGTTTGTTTTCATTCCTGGCTTTTGATAAAGCCTCTTCACCCCATTCGTACCAATCAACCGGATTGTCGGCATGTTGCCGTAGGTAAGGACTGCTTGCCTGTGATAATCGATTCTGTTTGTTCATATTGTTAGAACAAACCAGATGGAGAATGGTTTGTTAACTGAGGTGTTACCCAGTTTGCAAATAAGTAGGCGTATCACCGACTAGTAATTTCAAACTACTTAAGCAACTGCTTTCACCTAGTGTTTCGTTCTGAAGAAAAGCACATTCCCAGAAATTGCTGAGGTTGCCATGCAAATGTCTTAAAGCACATTTTTTGAGAGTAATTGAACCAAGGGTCCCGCCTTAACGAAGTATACATTTCCCTCTTCCAAAACTAATCAGTCAAATACATGTTATTAAGCAGGACTCACATTGAAAACTACTTAATTAATGAAAAAGACAATGATACCTGAAGTCGATAGCCGATTTCTTTACTTTGCTTTATTTTCAGGCGAAGAATTCTGTAAAATCAAACAGAAACTCAGCAGTTTTTTTTGGTTTTGCATGACAATCAATTTCGTGATACTTTTTTTCTTCTTCAATTTAAAAAGTTATTCACAAACCCCAAATACAAACGAAATGGACAAAATAGGTGTTGGGAGTACGATTCCCTCTTTCTCATTAAAAGATCAGTTTGGAAAAGATTTTGACATCAATTCGGTGAAGGGAAAAAAGAATCTGGTGATTTACTTTTATCCTAAAGATGATAGTCCCGGCTGTACAAAAGAGGCTTGTTCGTTCCGCGATCAGTTTGAAGTTTTCAGTGAATTCGATGCGCTAGTCATTGGCATTAGTGCCCAGTCCGTTAAAAGCCATTTAGATTTTGCCAATAAATACAGATTAAATTACACGTTGCTGAGTGATGAAGGGAACAACGTGCGAAAATTGTTCGATGTCCCTACAAATTTTTTTGGTCTGCTTCCCGGGCGTGTTACCTACATTGCAAACAAAGCCGGCAAGGTGGTATTTATATTTAATTCCCAGTTACAAGCCGAAAAGCATATCGAAGAAGCCATACGTATTCTGAAAGGATTAAAATGATTTTATATCAGCTTTCCTTCTTTTTAAAGTATTCAACTTTACCTGTGAGTGCAATATCTTTTACTTTATCGATCAAGGCCAGCTTTTGTTCTTCCGTAAGTTTGGTAAACGAGCGGGCAAGGGCTATTTTTTCACGCATAAAGGTGGCATTTTCATTTCCTGAAATTAAAACGGAAACCGGCAATGACCATACAAAATGCATTGCTTCTTTAATACTAAGGTAGTTTGGAATTAGTGGATCTTCAGATGTCCAACCAGCTTGTTCTTTCTTCGCGAAGAACCGACCATCTGCCAGTGATTTTATAGCACAAATTCCCATGTTTCTCTTCAACGCCTTGGACATGATATTTTGTGTAAAACTGAAATAAGTCTGGTCCAGCACATTTACAGGCATCAAAACGGAATCGAATATATCGCTTTCATTGGTTCTTTCGAGCATTCGTGCATGAGCAAAAGGATTCTGGTGGCCTGTAAATCCCATATACCTGATTTTTCCTTCCTCTTTGGCTTTTAACAAAACTTCAAGTACTCCTAACTGAATCCGACTGTCAACATCTTCAGGTGTTGAAATAGCATGAACCTGATACAAATCCAGGTGATCTGTATTGAGCCTCCTCAATGTTCCTTCCAAATGCTCCCTTACGGTTTTTGCATCTTTGCCTGTAGATTTGCTTGTCAAAAAAATCAGATCGCGATATTTTGGCGTCAGGTATTTGCCATAACGCATTTCACTTGTTCCATCGGCATAGCTTTCAGCCGTGTCGAAAAACCGGACACCACCTTCAAGAGCGGCTTCAACAACCTCCTGAGCATCGCGTTCTGTGGTCCAGCCAACATGATAACCTCCGGTTCCGAGCATGGTTACATATTCATTTGTCCGCCCAAGTTTCCGCTTTGGGAGCACTTCACCCAGACGGTCACTTTCACTCTTAAGCGCGGGGGCAGCACCTCCCAATGTTAAACCGGCAGTTACACCTGCAATCGATTTTAGAAACATCCTTCTGTCTGTCATAGCTTTTTTCTTTATGATTGTTGCCACTATTGATTGTATTTGAGAACCATTGCTCATCCTAAAAATACACAATATTGAATATCATATATATAACACTCAAAATATTGAATAGTTTAAAACTCTATAATTATAAAAACAAATTAGATCAAGAATGGTTTACCTTTAATTTCATTAAGAATATAGCTCTGCAATTATTTCCCTTAAAATCGCTGAGAGAAGTAGTGACTATTCAACTACCTTCACATTGATTTCTTTTTGAATAATATCTTTAAAATCATTATTCCAGGGTTGGGTTTCATAAAAGGTGATTTTAACCATTCCATTTTTAAGCGCCCTGATTTCGAAAAAAGCACCAATCGAATCACCGGGACGAGGTGGGTTAACTTGATTGATTATCGGTTCAACCCTTTTCACTTCAACAATTGAATCTATATCCATTTTAAATAATAACTGTAAGCCCAATGAACCTCTGCTGACAAGTTCAATTTTAAATACTTCCAAAGGCCTCATCGTTCTGGTTTCAACAATTTGATTTTCCATCGCTGATCCGATTTTAGTTTGACAGTAATTTGTGAAATAATAGAATTCATGCACCTTCAAAAAGCCTGAAACCATAAAGATAACCAAAACTGACAAAAAATACAAATATCTAAAAATCATCCTAAAATATTAATTGGATGACATTTACTAGAAGCAAATGCCATCCAAAATTTAATTTAAACATTCGTTTATTGATACCATTTATGATACATCGAAGAATCGGTTCCTTCGACAAAACAATCAATACGGCCCAACCCCCAGCTGGAAACTCCAACTCCGGAAGAAAGAATTCCTCCCAAATTTTCATCGCCGCTCCATTTGGTACCATCCCACCATTTATGCATCATATTGTAGTGATCGCCTGGGAAGAATACATCAATTCGGTTGGGTCCCCATGAAACAGCTCCGGGATTGTCATATAAACCAGATCCCAAATCTTCCCAATTACTCCAACCATTCTGATACCATTTATGAAATAAATGATTATTAGTGCCCCGTGCAAAACAATCTAATCTGCCCGAAGACCATGATGAGACAGCAGGGGCAGAGGTAATGATACCGCCCAGATCTTCCCATCCATGCCATGCACCATCCCACCATAAATGCCACATCGAAGAGTTCATTCCACGGGCAAAGATATCAATGCGGTTTGGACCCCAGCTTACGCAAGCCGGCTCGGATGATAAAAGTCCACCAAGGTCTTCCCATCCGCTCCAGCCACCCTGATACCATTTATGAAACAAATGGTGATTCAAGCCGACGGCAAAAATGTCAAGCCGGCCATTGCCCCAGGAGCAAATTGCAGGTGCATCCTGAATCTGTCCGCCTAATGACTCCCAACCGTTCCAATGAGCGCCATCCCACCACTTGTGGTATACCGCAGAATCTGTTCCACGTGCAACCACGTCAATCCGGTTTGCAGACCAACTCGTAGCATTTGGTTTTGATGTAATTAAGCCACCTAAATTTTCATAACCATACCATCCGTGCGGAGGTGCAGGTAATATAACTCCGGTTGCACCCACCTTGTCATAGACATCTATGTTGCATTCACCATAAGCAATATTTAAATACCCAGACAAACCCCAGCCAGTACCCCAGGAATTTTTGCAAATCCAATATTGACCTGCTTCTGAATATCCAATCACTTCAATGCAATGATATCCCAACAATACACCATTCAGATGGTGATAAACCCCGGAACCATAGCTTTGAAAGTCCTCATAAACAGCGAATGAACACGAAACAGGACCGGTAGTATTTAAATAATTTTTAACGGCTGTTTGATTACTGCCAAGGTTAAAAATATTCGTTATTTTCACCACACTCGAATTTCTGTCGGGGGCAACGTGGCACACAGGATTGGGAGGAGCATTATGTGTCCAATAATAACCTGGATCGTTATTGGGGAAAGCTGTTGCATATGGAAAGCTCGCCTCACTGCATACGCCCCTACTCTTAATTTGATTGAATCCACTTGACGCATCCCACCCGCCACAATTTGCACCATGCGAAGAACAAAAGTGCTGATCGGCTTCTGAAAGATCCAACAATTGACCTTTTTCAATCGCGGCCATAGATTCTGTTACAGCCACCGTACAAAAAGAAACACAGGATCCACAGGAAAATTGGTTTTTAACCCCTGTGACAAAGTTACCATTGTGATTACGCCAGTCTATAGCTGGAGCAAACCCTGCAATCGGAGCAGCAACAGCCGCTGTTAAATTAGCTGCTGCTGTTATTGTTGGTTCAGTCTGACTTAGCATCGCCTTCACCTTCTCAACTTTTAAAAGACTTATCGGATTCTCTCTGGGAGTCCATCTCGCGTTGGAATCTAATAGTTTTTTTGCCAGTTCTGCAATTTTTAATTTTGCCATATTAGATATTTTTATTCTGCCTACTCTGGGATGTGTTTTCGGCTAACCACAGCCTACTCTTTTAAGGGTTTTGGGCTCCCCCCTAAATTTTTAAATCTGTTTAATTTTCAGCTTAATAAATGAATGCCCGACAGGCGTCAGGAAATTCTGCTCCCACTATTTTGAAATTTCAGGTTTGGCAAAATCAGTCCCTGATTCTTGAGTTTAAGGTTCTATTTTGTTTAACCTGCACATTTGCACCAGATATAAACGATATTTTATCTGATTTTTTTCCATTAGACATTCTAAACGTTGCTATAAATTTTTGGTTACAAATAAAGTACTGAGTTTGTAGTAATTTCTGTTATTTAGAAAAAAATGGACTTAAAACAGCAGATAGCCAAATAAAGAATTGATTATAAGTTTTATTGCTGAACATTTTTTTAGTCATAGCGTTTAATAAAAATGATTTTAAAAATTTAAACAATAAGACAATGAAAACTAATAGTGTTATTCTATCTGTAATATTAATGTCCATGTTCACAGTAAGTTCAAGTTTCGGGAAAATGGCACCTTCTCCAAAAATAAAAGAAGACAAAGTGACTTATTCAATTGGTGATAAAGTCTTTAAAGGAGTAATCGTGTATGATGAAAACCAGGTTGGAAAACGGCCGGCTATTTTGGTTGTCCATGAATGGTGGGGACTAACCGATTATCCCGTGATGAGAGCACGAAAGCTTGCAGCACTTGGATATATCGCGATGGCTGTGGATATGTATGGTGACGGTAAAATTGCGGCAAATCCAACTGAAGCCCAGGAATTGGCTACTCCGTTTTATAAAGATCCGCAGTTGTCAAAAACCCGCCTTGAAGCGGCGCTTGCCAAACTAAAGGAATACAAACAAACTGACAACCAAAATATTTTTGCAATTGGCTATTGTTTTGGAGGTTCAGTGGTTTTGAATTCAGCCAAGTTGGGGGCTGATTTAAAGGGAGTTGTAAGTTTTCATGGCG
>Ga0209125_1003124_pt1 | contig 11798 bp, 8 predicted proteins | sample BarGraIncub1131A_FD_184503 | JGI IMG/M metagenome (GOLD analysis project Ga0209125, IMG submission 184503) | Arctic peat soil microbial communities from Barrow, Alaska - Barrow Graham LP Incubations 11-31A (SPAdes) (version 2) | ecosystem: Environmental > Terrestrial > Soil > Wetlands > Peat... | reverse complement strand
TTCCGACCTTGACAAAGAGTACAATTTCGGAACAGAACCAGGTAAAATCAGCGTAAAACTTTACGAGAAGCTTAGGGGAATACAGTACGGAACGGAGCCTGATCCTTATGGTTGGACAGAAATTATTGGTTAGCGCGAACAGTCTCCGGCTTTTATCTGGGTCCATGTTGGAGAGAACTTATTCAAGCTGATATAGGGTATTCCAGTTAACGTCATACTCTTGATGGAACAATAGCTCGAGAGGTTTGGATTATAATAAATGTCAAGGGTGCTGCGTGCATTCTTTAAATTTTCCAATCCATCCAATGTCTTGAGAGAGCTATTTTCCAGAATCTGAACTTTCCCTCTCACAGTTTTTGTCTGTGTAAACCCACTAAAATCCAGGAGTTTCGCATTATCCTGAACAATAAAATCGCCACCAATACTATCAAGCAGGGGTAGACCACTCATACCAGTAAGACTGTTACACTCTGCAATTCGCATATTCTTCTTGATATACCTCAGGCCGTTGAGTCCGATAAATGAACTAAGGTTCTCCAGTTTGCTCAATTCAACAATTCCCTTAATCGTGTCAATTTTTGCTAATCCTGTCAAAGTTTGAAGATTTGTACAGGAGACAATGCTAAGATTGCCCTTGATGCAGGGAATATTTGTCAATCCGATTAAATTGAGTAAGCCATTGCAATTTACCAGGGACAGAGAAGTGATGGAATCGTTAATTACCGAGAGATTGCTCAGATTTGCCAGCTGGGGCAAGGTTGCCAGTAAGATGCTTCCTTTTACCTCCTGCAAATTGGCAAGACCAGTGAATCCGGAGAATCCGGTATTCTCGCTTAAATTCAAATCCCCTACGATGGAAGTCAGTCCGGTAAGTCCTATCAGATTAGATAGGGCTGGATTTTGGGAGAGTATTAGCGATCCGGACATTGTTGTCAAATTCTGCAATCCGGTAAAAGACAGCAAAGAAGGATTGCCGGTAACATTAATAGAACCGATTGATAAAATTTGTTCCAAACCCGTGCAGGTTCTGAATTTAGGATTCTTATCGATGGTGAGTGCACTTGCGATAGAATACAGGGAAGTTAATCCGTTGAAAGAAGACAATTCCGGGCATGCAGAGACTTGGAAAGATCCCCCAATACTCAGCAATCTCGACAAGAATGATAAATCCTTGTTTGGAACCTTATAAAGGGTAATAGATCCTTCAACTACCTCAAGGTTAGCTAAGTACTTACTGTAATCAATTGGATCTGAGGATGAAAGGACCAGATCGCCAGAAATGGTATTGTAGTTGCCATCCAAAAATCTCTGTAGCGTAGTATCATTTCCACTGGAATAGACATTAATGCTTCCACTGAAAACATTTGGTGCTACGACTACGGGTGGTGTTGTAGATGTATCTTTTTTACAGGAACCCAGAAAACTGAGTATTGTCAAAAAGACGGCTATTACTAAAAAATTATTTTTTCTCATCCAATGTTAAATTTCAAAAGGATTCAAGACCTGCTTAAATCAACTGGACAAAGAAAAGAATTTTTGGCCAGATTTCAGTCAGGTATGTACCTGATTACAATGTTAAAATAAGTAGTTTTATCACTATTTTGATAACTCAAGCATACGCTGGATGGGCTTTCTGGCTTTATTCATCAAATTGTCATCCAAAATAATCTCGGGCTGTTCAAATTTTAATGCCAGGTATAGCTTTTTCAAGGTATTTAATTTCATGAAACTACAGTCATTGCATCCGCAGGTAGCATCGATCGAAGGCGCGGGTATAAATGTTTTACCCGGACATTTTCGCTGCATTTGGTGGAGGATTCCGCTTTCGGTCGCTACGATAAATTTTCCCGATTTACTCTCTGAGACATAATTCAACAAGGCAGTGGTTGAGCCAATGAAATTTGAAACCATTAAGATAGGTCTTTCACATTCCGGATGGGCAATTAATTCAGCATCAGGATGTTCAATCTGCATATCAATGATCTTTTCGAGCGAATATTTTTCATGTACCATGCAGGCACCGTCCCAAAGAAGCATGTTTCTTCCTGTTACAGAATTCAGGTAATTACCCAGATTCTTATCAGGTGCGAAGATTATTTTCTGATCAGGAGGAAATGACTCAACAATTTTTCTTGCATTGGAGGAGGTTACAATAACATCGGAAAGTGCTTTGACCTCGGCAGAGCAGTTAATATAAGAAACGACAACATGATCACTATGCATTTTGATAAAGCGATCAAAATCAGGTCCAGGTGTCGAATCTGCCAGAGAACATCCCGCTTTCATATCGGGTATAATCACTTTCTTACCAGGATTCAGAATTTTGGCAGTTTCTGCCATAAAATGCACGCCAACAAACAAGATGATATCAGCAGTCGTGGATTCCGCCTTTTGTGACAAGGCCAATGAATCACCCAGAAAATCAGAAATGTCCTGCAATTCAGGCGCTATATAATAATGCCCTAAGATGATGGCATTCTTCTCTTTTTTTAACCTGAGAATTTCAGCCTGCAGGTCAATTCCTTTATCTAAGGGCACATCAACAAATCCGCAACGGTCTATTATTTCCTGGTAAGTATCCCTCATCATTCTGATTAAAAAGAAGGTGCAAATGTAGAAAAACCTCCTCAAAACAGATCAAAAACAAATTTAAAATCCTCTTTCGACTCCCAAAATTTGAATCTACCGGTTCTAAAGTAAAAAAATGTTAATAAATAGGCCCAAAAAGTTAATAAATAACCAACCATACCCCACCAACATCATAGAATTAAGTCAACTGCTATCATTATATTTGGTTGCATTTATATCCACTTTTTCACGAAATTCTAAAGCTCTGATAACAAGAAAGAATGAATATTATCCTAGTAATTTATAATTAAAATTTGTAATTAATGAAAAACAATTTTCTAAAACTCTGTCTGACCCTTGTTGTTTACGCATTTGCTGTTGCATCGGTTATGGCTCAGGTTACTACCTCAGGAATAAGTGGTAGAGTTACAGGTAACAACGAAGTGCTTCCCGGTGCCGCCGTCGTTGCCATTCACGTCCCCTCAGGGACTCAGTATGGAACGGTTACCAACGCTGATGGTCGCTTCAGTTTGCAGGGTATGCGTACCGGTGGACCTTACAAGGTAGAAGTATCCTTTGTTGGATATACCAAGGGAACCTTTACAGATATCAATCTGGCACTTGGTGAATCGTTTGTGCTGAATACCTCACTGAAAGAGACTACTACGACTGTTTCGGAAGTTACTGTTGTCGGCATAAAACCATCTGTATACAACTCCGAGAAGAATGGGGCTTCTATGAACGTTACCACCAGACAGATTACCATGATGCCATCTGTCAACAGGTCCATCAACGATGTTACCAGGCTCACACCACAGTCAAGTGGTATGACCATTGGAGGTGGAAACTACCGTCAGAACTACATCACTGTTGACGGCGCCCAGTTCAATAATGCTTTCGGTATCGGAACTAACTTGCCAGGTAATGGCTCGCCGATTTCACTGGATGCTATTGACCAGATTTCGGTCAACATCACACCGTTTGATGTAAGACAAAGTGGTTTTATTGGTGCAGCCGTTAATGCTGTAACACGCTCTGGAAGCAATGAGTTCACAGGATCTGCTTACAGCTACACGGCAAGTGAAAAATATAAAGGCAATAAAGTTGGAGATGCCACATTCAACAAGAATCCTTCTGATTATCAAATGTATGGTTTCCGTTTAGGTGGTCCGATTATCAAGAACAAACTTTTCTTCTTCGTGAACTATGAATCAGAAAAGAACACGGTGCCCGGACCACCAAGAGTCTCCGCAACACCTTCAGCCCCGGCCGATGGCGTAAATATAGCTCGTCCGACGGCTGCAGATATGGATATGATGAGTGACTATTTGCTTAAGAATTACGGATATGAAACAGGTCCTTACCAGGGTTACTCCAATGAAAGCCCTGCCACTAAGCTGTTAGCCCGTGTCGACTGGAACATCAGCAAGAATCACAAATTCAATGTTCGTTACAGCAAGACAACAGCCAAGTCCCCTAGTTATCCAAGTACTTCTGTTTCGCCGTTTTCATCACTTTACACCGGCACTCGCCAGGCAATGGACGCCATGTGGTACCAGAATTCAGGATATTATACAGAATCAAATTTCAGTTCCTTATCGGCTGAGTTAAACTCCTCATTAGGAGGTGGTAAGTACCTGAACACCTTGCGCTATACCAATTCTTACCAGAATGAGCCCCGCAGTACAGATGGCAAGATTTTCCCCTTCGTGGATATCCTTAATGGAGGTAAAGCATATGCTTCATTCGGAACAGAGCTGTTCTCCTATGGTAATCTCCGGGAGGTCAAAACTACTACCATCACCGATGATATTTCATGGTCAATGGGAAAAAACAGTCTGACCGCCGGACTTCAATATGAAACCAATGAAACTAAGAATGGTTTTATGCGTTTTGGAACCAGTTTTTATGTGTTCAATTCATGGGCCGATTTTATCGGTGGAGCCAAACCTGCTGATTTTGGGGTAACTTTCTCCAATACTCCGGGTTATGCCCAGGCATTTCCAAGTTTTACATTTGGTCAATATTCAGCTTACCTGCAAGATGAAATCACGGTAAATAGCAAGTTAAAACTGGTTGGAGGCATACGCTTCGACCTTCCAACTTACTCTCAGCCGGCTGCTGCTCATCCAATGATTCAAAACCTGACTTTTGGAAGCAATAAATATAGTTCTGCCACCTTGCCACAATCCAAAATATTGTTCTCACCACGTGTTGGATTCAACTACAACATCAAGGAAGACCGGTCACTGGTATTAAGAGGTGGAACAGGAATTTTCACGGGACGTGTTCCTTTTGTATGGGTAGTAGGTCAGGTAGGTGATGCAGGAATGGTACAAACAACCATGACTTATGTAGGACAGGCCAACACTCCCGGTCCATTCAAAGCAGACCCAGCCGCTTATTATCCAGCGACACAACCAGCAGTTGGGACCATTCTACCAAGTACGTTTACGATCATATCAAAAGACTTCAAAATGCCTCAATCATGGAAAAGCAGTTTAGCACTCGATGCCAAACTTCCATTGGGTTTAAAAGGAAGTCTTGAAGGCATCTTCAACAAGGATATCAATACTGCCTTCTTCGTTAACGAAGGACTTAAAGGCGGAGCTCCACTGAATATTGCAGGCTATCCTGATCATCGTATTGTTTATCCCGTCACCGCAGCTACGACAAGAGGTCTGGCCTATTATCAAACTGTCAGTACTGACGGCAAGGTTACTACAGGATCAGCTGTTAGCAGCAATGGAGTCTCTCCAATTGTTCTCGAAAACAGAAACAAGGGATATTATGCTTCTTTGACCGCTAAACTCGAAAAAGCTTTTGCTCATGGATTCTCAGGAATGATTGCCTATACACGCAGTGAAGCCAAGAATTTGGTGGATGGAAGTGGAGATCAGGCCTCTTCTGCCTGGAATGGTAATGCCAATGTAAACGGAGCTAACAGCGAGGAATTAAGCTATGCAAGTTATGTTGTGCCAGACAGGATAATTGCTTCTGCTTCATATAAGTTTGAGTACTTCAAATTGGCTGCCACTACACTGTCAGTTATCTATGAAGGAGCCTCTCAAGGGCGCTTCTCTTATGTTTATTCAAGCAATATTGTTCGAGACGGAGCAGGTTCAAATAACCTGATCTATGTTCCTAAGAATGCCTCGGAAATCACTTTTGTTGATCAAACGGTTAAAGATGCTACTGGCGCCAATGTAATTTGGACTGCAGCCGCCCAAAGCACTTCCTTCTTCAATTACGTCAATCAGGATAAATACCTTCGTACCCGCACCGGCCAGTATGCTGAACGCAATGGAGCCCTGGAGCCATGGAGAAACAATTTTGATGCAAAGATCATGCAGGAATTCTTTGTTAAAGTTGGTGGAAAACGCAATACTATCCAGGTTAGTCTTGATGTTCTGAACGTTGCAAACCTTATCAACAAGAACTGGGGTATTGCCGACTATTACAACCAGAATAACATTTTGGTTCAAACAAACAATACCAGCGTGGTTGCTGGTGGAACAGTCAAACCTACCTTCAGACTCAATCCTTACAACACCAATCAAATGCTCCAGAGCACTTACAGGGATAATGTCGGTTACGGTTCAACCTATTCCATGCAACTCGGAATTCGTTATATCTTCAATTGATATTAACTATATCTATTTACCAGAAGAGGGTGCCTGTCAGGTACCCTCTTCTTTTGCGATATAATCATTAAATTTGTTGAATCTTTATTTTAATGATCATGGCTCAGAAACCCTCCATACCAAAAGGAACCCGCGATTTTTCACCCATCGAAATGGCTCGCAGGAACTATATTTTTGATACTATAAAGCATGTATTTAAGCTTTATGGATTTCAGCAAATAGAGACACCTGCTATGGAGAATCTCTCCACCCTGACTGGTAAATACGGTGAAGAGGGTGACAAATTACTGTTCAAAATCTTGAATTCCGGCGATTTCCTGGCGAAAGCCAACGAAAGCGATCTGATGGACAGAAATAGCAATAAAACCACCTTCCAAATTTCTGAGAAGGGTCTTCGATACGACTTAACGGTTCCCTTTGCCCGTTATGTTGTTCAGTATCAAGGAGAAATCAACTTCCCTTTCAGGCGTTTTCAGATTCAGCCCGTCTGGCGAGCAGACCGGCCTCAAAAGGGACGCTACCGCGAATTCTATCAGTGTGATGTCGATGTAATCGGATCAGACTCGTTACTCAACGAATACGAGCTGATACAAATCGTTGACAGAATTTTTTTGGATTTAGGCATTAGTGTTACGGTAAAAATCAACAACAGGAAAGTCTTGGCGGGCATCGCCGAAATCATTGGAGCGGCAGACCGGATCATTGACATTACGGTTGCCATCGATAAGATCGATAAGATTGGTCTGGAGAAAGTCAATGACGAGTTAAGAGAGAAAGGTATTTCCGGCGAAGCAATTCAGAAATTGCTCCCAATCTTGACCTTGTCCGGAGAAAATGAGGAAAAATTGAACCGGATCGAAACTGTGATCGGCCATTCAGAAACCGGTATGAAAGGTGTTGCTGAGCTTCGAATCCTTCTCAGTTACCTGAAACAGGGAAATTTGTCCACGAAGATTGAGTTGGATCTGACGCTTGCACGAGGGTTAAACTATTATACCGGAGCAATTTTTGAGGTAAAAGCCAATGACGTCGAGATAGGATCTGTTACAGGCGGAGGCAGGTATGACGACCTGACCGGAATATTTGGTCTGCCCGATATTTCCGGTGTGGGAATTTCTTTTGGTGCAGACCGTATATATGACGTGATGGCGCAACTAGATCTATTTCCAAAAGATCAGACGGTCTCAACGCGGGTGATGTTCGTCAATTTCGGGGAAAAAGAAGAAGGTTATTGTCTTCCGTTACTGGACAGTCTCCGTCGGGCGGGAATCCCAAGTGAGATATTTCCTTCCGAAGAAAAAATGAAAAAGCAGATGAATTATGCCAACAAAAAGGGCGTCAGCTTTGTGGTTCTGGCAGGTGAGTCAGAGATCAACGAAGGATGTGTCACACTGAAAGACATGGAAAGTGGGGAACAAATTAAGGTGGCTTCGGGAGAATTGACGGGATATATTACGAAGAAAATAAGCTGATACTATTTCTTTCCAGCTTTCTTTTCAGCTTTATCTTCGTCATTCTTCCTCATTTCATGCATCAGATAAGACCTGAATTTCCTTTCGGAATGATATAATTTAACCACTTTTTCGGCAGGAAGGATAGATAAAAACTTATTGTTGTATTCTTCAATCATCTTGCTTTCTTTTAAGTGGAGCGAAACAATTTCCAAGGTGAGTTTCCTATAATAATCGTCTGATTTACCTGATTTAACTTCGGTCGACTCTTCCAGCTCTCTTCTTTTGTCCATCAATGCAGTACGTTCTGTTTCCAGTTGATTGTAAACCGGCCAAAGTTTTTCGCCCTCTTTTGAGGTCAAACCAGCCTGTTCTGTAATAAAAGCGACCTTTTTGCTTTTAATAACTTCAAACATTTTGGGATCCATCTGTCTCTGAGCAAAAAGCTGAATGGAACAAAACAGAACCACTAGGGTAAATAATGTCGTTCTCATGTTAATTATTTGCATTAAGAATTTCAAATTCCGAACAATTAGAAGCCAAGTAATCAGCAAGCTCTTCTTTTGGCATTTTGGAAGCATCGTATTCATCCATTTCGGTCATTGCCGATAACAACTGTCCATCAGAAACTAATGAAGTAACGGCGATGAATATCTGTTCAGATTGATCTGCTAATTGCAAAGTATCACTCATGTCGATTGCAGTTGTACTACCGATGCTTATATTAGTAGGGTAATGCAGATAAACCGTAACGATAATAGCCAGACCCGCAGCTATCCCCAGCGCAGGTTTGAGATAGAAAATAATACCCTTCGACCTGGAAGATTTTTTTTCAGTCGCCAATCTTAACTGCAGGCGCTCACCAAAAGACTCAAAGTAACCATCAGGTACTTTAAATCCGGTTTCCATTTTTGGTAGATCCGGCATGTTTTCACTATTTAAATCGAACTTTTTCATACTCAATAACATTACTAAGACTTTACATAAGGTAAAAGGTTTAATACGGAGGTCATTTTTCTGCTTCGAAGTGGGCTTCAATTTTTTTAACAGCATGGTGATAGGAAGCCTTCAGGGCACCCACGGATGTTTTCAAAATTTCTGCCATTTCTTCGTATTTCATTTCATCGTAATACTTCATGTTAAAAACCAGTCTCTGCTTTTCAGGAAGTTGTAATACAGCGAGTTGTAATTTTTTTTGCAAATTCTCGCCTTCAAAATGAGAATCTGATTCAAAAGCCTCAACAAGATAATCAGATACTCCGTCAATCGATACTATATTTCGTCTTTTTTTCTGCTGAAGAAAACTTAGTGACTCATTGGTGGCAATTCTGAACAACCAGGTAAACAAAGTTGAGTCTTCCCTGAAATTATCTATATTCTTCCATACTTTGATAAAGACGTTTTGCAGCACGTCGTCAGTATCATCATGACTGATGACAATTTTGCGGATGTGCCAATAAAGCCGCTGCTGATAGTTTTTTACCAGTAGCTGGAATGCCATTTCTTTCTTTCCATCTGTTTTAAGGTCAGAAATTAAATCCTTGTCTTTATCAACCACTGATATAACAAATTACATTGAATAGATTCTACTCTCAATACTCAACCTTGCTTGTCATCAGATTTCTTGATGCAACCAATTTGACAAAGTTAAACACTCAAGGTTTAAAATTGTACCTTTGTAAAAATTTAACAAGATTTTTTCAGATGGCACTAAAATGTGGTATTGTAGGTATGCCAAATGTTGGCAAATCCACCCTGTTTAACTGCCTTTCCAATGCAAAGGCACAGTCTGCAAATTTTCCCTTTTGCACTATTGAACCCAATCTGGGTGTTATCACAGTTCCGGACAAGAGATTAATCAGGCTGGCAGAGATCGATAAACCCAAAAAAGTCGTTCCGACCACCATCGAAATAGTAGACATTGCAGGACTCGTGAAGGGTGCCAGTAAAGGAGAAGGCCTCGGAAATCAATTTCTCGCCAATATCCGAGAGGTCGATGCAATCATACATGTTATCAGATGTTTCGGAAATGACAACATTGTACATGTCGATGGATCGATCGATCCGGTTCGCGATAAAGAGGTAGTTGACATTGAGTTACAGCTAAAGGATCTTGAGACAGTTGAAAACAGAATCTCTAAATTGCAGAAGCAGGCGAAAGTGGGGGGTGACAGGGTCGCACAAAGGACTGTTGCGATTGCCGAACGTTTAAAATCGGTTTTGATAACCGGGAAATCGGCGAGAACATTGGTTCTCACTGCGGAGGAAGAAGAGCAAATCCATGATTTCTTTTTACTCACCCGTAAACCTGTTGTATATGTTTGCAATGTGGATGAACCGGCGGCTTCCTCCGGAAATGCTTTTACGGAAGCTTTTAGAAAAAGTGTTGCCAGTGAGAATGCGGAGATCCTCGTCATTGCCGCAGCTACCGAAGCAGACATCGCTGAATTAGAAAGTTTCGAAGAAAAGCAGTTGTTTCTGGAGGATCTTGGATTGGACGAACCGGGTGTTAACAAATTGATCCATGCTGCTTACCGGCTTTTAAATCTCCAAACCTATTTCACCACAGGGGCTGATGAGAGCCGGGCCTGGACTTTTGTAAAAGGGATCAAGGCTCCTCAGGCAGCAGGAATAATTCACAGTGATTTTGAGAAGGGATTTATCAGGGCCGAGGTGATAAAATATAACGAATATGTCACGCTGGAGTCGGAAGCTGCCTGCAGGGAAGCAGGAAAAATTGCTATTGAGGGTAAAGAATATATCGTGCAGGATGGCGACATCATGCATTTCAGATTCAACGTATAATGTCTGTTATAAAATCAAAAAAACCGTCCACACAAAAAAAAGGCAGATCTTTTATGGACGCGTTTCGTCGGAAGGGAAATCAATCCACCTGGAAATTTATCCTGTTTTGGTTTATTAAGATTTTTCTTTTCGGACTCTTTATAATGTCGGTCTTATTTGTATTGGTTTACATTGGAACATTTGGAGAACTTCCAGATGCAGAGACGCTGATCAAAATCAAGGAGCCGGTTGCAACAGAGGTGATGTCGCAGGATGGAAAAGTCCTTGGCAGATATTATGTCGAAAACAGAAGCAGTGTGACCTTCAAAAATATCTCACCAAATGTGGTCAATGCCCTGGTCTCGACGGAAGATGCAAGGTTTTATGAGCACCGTGGAATCGATGAATGGGCGGTACTGAGGGTCTTTGTTAAGACCATCTTCATGGCCAACCGCAGTTCTGGTGGTGGTTCCACCCTTTCGCAGCAGATAGCCAAGAATATTTTCGGGCGCGATAACTGGGGCCCGCTTACTCTGCCGGTCAGCAAAATCAGGGAATCTATCATCGCTTACCGCCTGGAAAAGCTTTACGCCAAAAACGAAATTCTTACCTTGTATCTCAATACGGTCCCATTCGGGGAAAACACTTTTGGAATTGGTACGGCTGCAGAGCGATATTTCAGTACGACGCCATCCAAACTGACTGTACCTCAAGCTGCAACGCTGGTGGGCTTGCTGAAAGCCAATAATGCTTATAACCCCAGGCTCTATCCTGAAAAGTCTATTCAACGGAGGAATATAGTAATCAGACAGATGCAGAAATACAATCATCTTTCTGATGCCGAAGCCAGCCGGTATTGCCAGGAACCACTTGGATTGAAATACAATTATCTGGTATATAATACAGGACTTGCGCCCTATTTCCGGGAGATGATTCGTCCGCAGCTGGAGAAATGGTGTGCCGATAACACCAAGGAGGATGGCACTCCTTACAACCTGTACACCGACGGACTTAAGATTTATACCACCATCGATTCCCGCATGCAGAAATACGCGGAAAATGCGATGATGAGGCAAATGAAAGAATTACAGTCAACTTTATACAGTGATTGGAAAGGAGAAGCACCTTGGGGTAAGAACAATGACCTAGTAAACAGGGGGATGAAACGATCTGTCCGTTACAAAAGATTAATTGAGGCGGGTAAGACAGATAAGGAAATTGCTCAGATTTTCAGGACTCCTGCCAACATCAAACTTTTTTCGTGGGACGGCGAACAGGTGATGAAAATCAGTCCGATGGATTCTGTAAAGGCCTCTTTAAAGCTCCTGCATTGCGGCTTTGTGGCTATGGA
>Ga0209125_1003121_pt1 | contig 11816 bp, 8 predicted proteins | sample BarGraIncub1131A_FD_184503 | JGI IMG/M metagenome (GOLD analysis project Ga0209125, IMG submission 184503) | Arctic peat soil microbial communities from Barrow, Alaska - Barrow Graham LP Incubations 11-31A (SPAdes) (version 2) | ecosystem: Environmental > Terrestrial > Soil > Wetlands > Peat... | reverse complement strand
CACGACAAAACGCGACAATATGCGACAATAGCATTTAGATATCGACTTTCATCCTACAAATCAATATACATGAGAATGTTTGTCCGATGCGCAATTCCCTTTAATAACAGTGTCTACTTTTAATTTATATACACCTTAAAATCTTTCAGAAAAAATCTTTAATATTGTATGTCATTCCGTTTCTTTGAACTATCAAAGAATCAGGAGTGTCAGTATCCGTGGATTAGGGGGCATTATAACCGGAATTTCCAATTAGATAGAGATATGAGCTTTTTTCAAAATACAGTCATCAACAAGCACCTGAAAGCTTTAGATAAGCAAGTTTTAGCAACTGCATATGCAAAATTCAGGGACCATTTTCATAATCCCACTATACAGGAAAACATCCGCAACAGCAAAGAAGAACAATACCAGGGAGAGTTTCTGATCGACTTGTTTGTAAACGTACTGGGCTATACCAAGAGCCCCACGCCAAATTATAACCTCACCACTGAATACAAAAACATAAAGGACAGTAAAAAAGCCGATGGCGCCATCATCATTCATGCTAATGTAAAAGCAGTAATCGAGCTTAAAGGAACAAACACCACAGATCTAAGCAAAGTAGAAGACCAGGCATTCGGATATAAAAACAATCAACCCGAATGTGTTTATATCATCACCTCCAATTTCGAAAAGCTACGATTCTATATCGATAATGCAATTGATCATCTGGAGTTTAATCTGTTTACCCTTACCGAAAAGGAATTTGAACTCCTCTATCTATGTTTGGCATATGTAAATATTGAGAAAGGAATTCCAAAGAAGATCAAGGAAGAGTCCATCAGTCAGGAAGATGTAATTACCAAAAAACTCTACATTGACTATTCATTGTTTAAAAGAGAACTCCATCAGAATTTAGTAAAGCTAAATCCTCAGTTCGATCCATTAACGCTTTTCAAGAAATCCCAGAAGCTATTAGACCGGTTTCTTTTTCTGTTCTTTGCAGAAGACCGTCAGCTGTTACCCCCTAATTCAGTGAGATTAGTTTTAAATGATTGGAGAAAGCTCCAGGATCTCGATGAAGATATCCCATTATATAAACGGTTCAGGAAATATTTCGAATACCTCAACACCGGCTTTAAGGGAAAGAAATATGATGTATTTGCTTATAACGGAGGTTTATTCAAACCAGACGAAATATTAGATGTCATAAAAATAGATGACGAGTTGCTTTATCATCACACCTTAAAGCTTTCCGATTATGATTTTGCAAGCGAAGTAGATGTCAATATATTAGGTCATATCTTCGAAAACTCCCTCAACGAACTTGATGAAATCAAAGCTCAGCTGGAGGGACAGGAAATTGACAAGAGCAAAACCAAACGGAAAAAGGACGGCGTATTTTATACCCCCAAGTACATCACAAAGTATATCGTAGACAATACCATCGGCAAACTTTGTAACGAGAAGAAGACTGAACTTCAAATTATCGAAGAAGACTATATCACTGATAAGAAACGTCAGAAGAAAACCATCCAAACCTTATCAGATAAACTTACAGATTACCGAAACTGGCTCTTGCAACTTACGGTCTGTGATCCTGCTTGTGGATCCGGAGCATTCCTAAACCAGGCATTAGACTTTTTGATCACAGAGCATCGCTACATTGATGAATTACAGGCAAAGCTTTTCGGAGATGCAATGGTGTTGAGCGATATCGAAAAGAGTATTCTGGAACATAATCTGTTTGGAGTTGACCTGAACGAGGAAAGCGTTGAGATTGCCAAACTCTCTTTATGGTTACGTACAGCCCAGCCCAACCGGAAACTGAATGATTTAAATAATAACATTAAGTGCGGAAACTCTTTAATTGATGATCCGGATGTGGCAGGGGAGAAGGCTTTTAGTTGGGAGAAGGAATTTCCACAAATATTTAAAACTGGAGGTTTCGACATAGTAATTGGAAACCCACCATACGGTGCTAAAATTTCAAAAATAGATTTAGACCATATTATCATTAAATACAGCGACTTTGGAATTAGTACAAGCTTGTCGGATACTTATTTTTCATTTTATGCTTTAAGTTTAAAAACTCTTCTAAAAGAAAATGGTTACTTAGGGTTTATAACTCCTAATACATGGAGATTAATCGAAAGTGCGAAAATATTTAGAAACGTTATTTCAAATAAGCCTTATTCTCTTTCCCATTTAAATCAACATTTAGAAAAAGTTTTTGTAGATGCTACAGTTGACTGCGATACAGCAATTATAAAAAAAACAAACACAATATCTGATATACTTATTTCAATATCAAAAATTGAAGGATTCGTAATACAGCACACTTTGAGTCAATCGATTTTATCAAATCAAGAATTTTTCAATTTATTTTTAACAGTAAAAGATTATGAATTAAAAGAGAAAATAAATCTAGCATCTACTTTCATAAAGGATAATTTTATTATTAAAAATGGAGTAAAACCTTATGAAAAAGGCAAAGGGAAGCCAGCTCAGACATCACTAACGATGTCAGATAAACCTTTTACTTCAGTTATAAAGCATGATGACAGTTATTCTCCTTTAATTGGGGGTAGTTCTTTTCATCGATATAAGTTATTGTGGGAAAATGATAATTGGATTCAATATGGAGAATGGTTAGCCGCACCAAGAGATAAAGAAATATTTGATGCCAATGAAAAGTTAATATTCAGACAAACAAGTGACTCCATAATTGGATCTTTGATAGGGGAAGGTTATATAATTAGAAATAATACCCATATTTTATTGAATTTAGAAAATTCATCTTTTGATTTAAAATATGTTTTAGCCCTAATGAATTCAAAAATGTCGAATTGGTATTATTGGACTATAAATCCCGAAAAGGGTGAAGCTATGGCAGAAGTAAAGGCTTTTCATTTGGGTATGCTACCATTTAAGAGCATTTCTAATGCTTCCCAACAACCATATATTGAAAAATGTGACCTAATGCTTTCTTTAAATAAGACATTACAGGAAGCTATCCAAAAATTTCAACGAATAATTCAACGAAGATTTAAATTGGAAGAATTATCCGGCAAGCTTAAAAACTGGTATTTACTTTCATATGGGACGTTTATTGAGGAATTAAATAAAATGAAAATAAAACTTACCTTATCTGAAGACGCAGAATGGGAAACTTATTTTTTGCAAGAATCTAAAATAGCCTTGGATCTAAAATCAAAGATTGAATCAACTGATAAAGATATTGACCTTATGGTGTATGCATTGTATGAATTAACTTATGCGGAAATTGAAATTGTAGAAGCATCATAATGTCAATATACAGGCAGTTAGAAAATAAATATTACAATATATTTAAATCCTTTTAAATAACATCCAGTCTCATGGCAAACAAATCGCATAGATTTTTTCGTAACTCTCAGGAAGGTGTCGCAAGATATAAACAGATACCTCGGTTTCCTGGAATACATGAAGATGATGAGGAAGCTAATATAGAAGTTAACTATAAGTTTAAAAGGGAAGATTACATTCGTTCAATCAAGCAATTCTATGAAGGTAAAGAGTTTCGTGAAATTAACAGAAATCCTGCTTTGAATGTACCTGCAAATGTTGAATTAATAGAAATCACTTTCCACAATATTTTTGATTCATCTTCAATCGAAAATCGGTATAGAGAAGTTTTTGGATTATCACCTGTTTGTTATACAGTTTTCAATACGGTGGGTTTATTTGCCATTATTTCAAAAAAACAATTTGATTATTTCATAACGCAACTTCAGATTTTTATCGTCACAAAAGATCACTTTAATCCCCGATATGATCCATTCATAAAATTCATTAAAGAATTTACTTTTTATACAACTCAAAAGATCATTCAATATGATCAGTTTGAATCTCATATCATTGTTGATCTAATTGAGAATGTGGAACTTTTTCAGCAATATATTCAACCTATTGAGAACAGATTGGTTCAGTACATTAAAGATGAGCGTATTCAAAATTATATTGATCTAACTTCAAATAAAATAGAACTATTAAACCCTACTGAACTTCAAATAAGTGAAATAGCTAACAATTTTGATATCGTTCAAAACATCAATTCATATGCGTCTGGATTAGTAAGGCCAAATGCTTATAACTTACCAGAGAAGGGATATGGTTTTACCATAAAAAACACTCAGGAAAACTTACCTATCATTGGTATTATTGATACCGGAATAAGTTCAGATTCACCTTTAAAAGACCTTATTGTAAATTCAGACAATTCACTAAATATAACATCAACATCTTTAAATTTTGATGAGGCAAATCATGGTACTGGTGTTGCAACGATAGCAGCATTAGGGAAAAGACTTTATCCAAACCATATTGGAGTTTTTGAGGCAGATGCAAAATTATTAAATATAAAAATTCTAAACAGCCCTCAAGGAATAATAGTAGAAAGCGAAGTAATAAGGTTAATAAGAGAAGCAAATAAAAACTACGGTGTTCAAATCTTCACACTTACAATTGGTTATAAAAAGTATAAAAAAAACAACGAAGTTGTATCAGATTACGCTTATGCACTGGATAAACTTTCGAATGAATTAAATATACTAATATTCATTGCAATTACGAATAATAATGATTTGCTCCAGAATGACATTAAAATAGTTCAGTATCCTTTTCACTTTGAAAATGAAAATGCAAATTTGTGTCCTCCGGCTGAAAGTATGAATAACATGACAGTTGGTGCAATTGCTTCAAATCTTGAAAACAATGACCGTGATAGAATTTCTCCGGTAGGCACAGTACCCGCTATATATACCAGAACATTTCATGTTGATTGGAAACATATTTCCATGTTAAACAAAAAAGGGAAGACAAACTGGTTTAGGGCAAATAAAAAAATCTTTAAACCTGATGTTTGTGAATGTGGGGGGGATTTTGATAAATCGCTTGATCCAACACAAACCGGATTAAAAGTACTCTCAAATCAAACTGGTTTATTCTTTGAACGTTATCCGGGAACCAGTTATTCAACTCCTTTTGTTGCAAATTTAGCAGCTAAGATTTTAAGAACTTATCCTGAAATGCAAAATCAAATGCAAACGGTAAAAGCATTAATCATCAATTCTTCAAAGAAAGATGAAATGGGTGATGCACTGACAGGGTTAAAATTTTTGTCACCCGATGCCATTATGGGCCATGGAGTGCCCAATGAGGCACGATGTATTTATTCCTCGGAAAATTTAGTCACAATGATATTGGAAGATAGCATTCTACCGGGTGACATAATATCATATCCTATAAACATACCAAAATATTTAGTAGACTTAAATCACGCATTTGGTGTGCTTAATGTAAAGGCAACACTATGTTTTACATTTGAGCCATTAAAACATCACCATATTGCTTATTGTCCAATACATCTTGCTTTTGGCTTTTTTAGAAATAGAGAACTAGAAAATTACTTAAAAGACAATGTAGGCAACTACATAAAAGGAGATAATAATAAGCTTATCCCAACCGGAATAAATAATAACAAGAAAGATGATATTTCTTTTTCCGAACCCTGGTCTCAAGATTATTACTACAGAGCAAAGATGTTAAGTAATACTCAGCAAATAAATTTCTCAATTTCTAAAAAGGTAATAACTGAAGAAAATTATTGTTTAAAAATAGCTGTGAATTCTAAACTTCATAAATTGCTTAACGATCTTGATAAGAGCAAACTCAAAGACACACCAATCTCATTCTCAATTGTATTTGTAATTGAAGAAAAAAGCTTAAAAAACAAACAGACAGGAAAACTTTATAATGAAATGGTTGCTATAAATAATCTTGAATCTATTAATGTTATTGATGCTACTTTAGAAGCAGAAGCCTGATCTTACTTATCCAGCGCCTCTTTTTCCTCAAGAATTAACTCTTTCCAAAGGGCGGTACTGATTTTAATATTCAGTGATTTTATCTTTTCAACATTGTCGAAAATGCTTCTTTTTATCGCGGTAATCAATGTTTTCTGTATGCTATAATAAGAAAGTCCTTCAGATAATTTAATAATCTCTGAAACTTTACTTTTACTATCGAAAGCAAACTGGCCATTTTTCAAAGTAAGTGCAATCAATTCCTCAATTTGCATTACCGTTGGAAGGTCGAATTTTACATTAAGATCAAATCGTCTTAACAACGCCGGATCAACCATCTCTTTTTGATTGGTAGCTGCTATAACCAGACTATTTTGTGGCAGGTAATCAAACAACTGTAGTATAGTATTCACAACCCTTTTCATCTCCCCATGGTCCTGACTGTAATCTCTAACTTTTCCCAGAGAATCAAATTCATCGATGAATATAATACACTCTTCTGATGCAGCTCTCCGGAAAATCTTTGCCAGATTCTTACTTGTTTCTCCTAGTTTTGAAGATACAATAGCCCCCAGATTAATTACAATCATCATTTTCTGCAGCTCGCCGGCCAAAACATAAGAGGCTAAAGTCTTGCCGCATCCGGACGGACCATAAAGCAATACCTTATTGGCAATGGGTAAATCAAATTTACGTAATACATCTGCCGTTTCATGCTCCTTGATAAAATACCCAAGTTCTTTTCTCACCCTACTATCACAAACCAGGTTTTCAAATGAGTAATCACTTGTCAGCTTTTCGAGTATGAGTTCATTGACTTCTCTGTCTTCAACGCTTTGAAAGTAATTTTCAGACCCAACCTTTTTCAGGCCACTGGTCTGTTGTTGCCGGATGGTATCTTTTAAAATAGATTGGAGTTGCAAAGCAAAATTTATCTTTTTGCTTTTCTTTGAATGTTCAATCAATTCGTTCAATACCGACAATAGCTTTTCCTGGTCGTTTTCAAGACCATACTTAGCTATTTCCTTTATGTAATCGAACTGACTCATTTTGATAGTATTATTAAGATACAAATTAACAAAAATTTCTCATTCAAAGTTACGATTTTAAAAAATAATCCCACAATAATCAATTGTTATGAAATTCATTTTTCCAATTTGAATAATTGATCAGAAGAATTAAATTTACTTTTAAAAATCATCTAATAATTAAACTTCAATAAGTTATGATTGTTCAGAGATAATGAATGTTAAGTTTTCAAATTACTTCGAAAATTAAAGGTTAATGATGATTTAACTTACTTTTGTCTTCAATCCAAATTAATTCAGAATCTCAAAGAAAATGCCATCGCACTTCTGCATATTGTTTGCTTCAAGCCGTCCGGAAATTCAGGAACAGATTTCCATTGGCCTCCTGCTTGTGGGTAGCAATTCTGTCTTCTTTGAGATTTCAAAAACAAAGCTTAAAATAGCAGGTAAGCTATTACCGCCCCAATCATATTGTTATTTAAAAGATACCGTACGACAAATATCTCAGTTAGTTGAAGCAGAAAACACGAAAGTTGGAAGTCTATTATTAGAGCCAATGAATATTTCCAATAAGTTCAGCATAGGTTATATGGAGTATCTCAGTCGATACAGCAATAATATTCTGACATTTAGCAATCCGAAAATATTTGATTTGGATGCTGATAATGCTTTATTTGAAATGCTGTTTAAAAAGTATGTTGATGTTTTTGTTACAATAACCGGTGTTGTTCCTTTGAAATAAATTAAAACTTTCAATTTGGAAAGTTAAAATTTACTTTCAATTGTTCAATAACTAAAGATAATAACCTCCCTTGCCTCTCTCTGATGCACACTTGGGGGGCCTTTTCTTTTTGTAGATCAATAATTGAGGGATAGCTAGAATAATTCTTAAAATTCGAATTAGTTTTAAGAAATTAAAAGGTGAAATTATAAGGTGACTGTCACCATTTATTCTTCACTATTTATTCTTCGAGATTAGATAATTAATAAAAGCACTACAAGAAATCAACATATATTTTGCATCCTCAAAATCTGGTTCAATCCCATTTTCTATCATTGCATGTCTAATTCCGGAATCTTTACTGTTTGTGTAGGCATATAATTTTTCAAATCCTTGTTTTAATTGGCTATTAACATTTACACCATTTTTTTCAAGTTTGTCTAACGCCTTTCCTAAAGTATTTTCACCGGTTAATATTCTGCAGCAAGCTTCAACACTTGATATTGATTCTTTAATTGAATTTCTATAATCAGGATTTTTTTTATCAGATATCTTTTTTAAGGCAGTATGTAAATGAATCTGACAAGATTCGAATCTTTTGGTCTTTCTATTTAGTGCATTCTCAATTGCTTTGATTTCATGTTCATTGGTTATTTTTACTATAGTATTATCGATTAGTCTATATGCCGAGAATTCTCTTTCAAGATAAATATTAACATTTTCACTGAACATTTTTAAGCGCTTTTTGGTAAAGGAATCACCTTTTGTGAAATAACCCAAATTTGATATAAATTCAATCAAGTCATAAACCTCGAACCATCCAAGTTTAAAAAACTTTTGTTTTAAATTATTTAATTTTGGTTTATTACTATCAAAAAAATCGAAATCATTAATCTTTATTTCTAATGATTCTTTAAAAAAATCACATATTAAGTCATCATAAAATTCATCAATAACATTGTCAAAGTTTTTATAAATAACGTTCCATAAAGAATTTCTCAAGTTTGTATCAATTGATTCAGACTGTAATTCTTGCCTAAAACTTTTAAAACCATTTCTCTCTGAAAAGCTCATAATTATTAGTATTTTTTAAAATCTGCATTCTAAAAACATTGAACAGAATACTATGTACTGTTATTACTCAATATTCATTAAAAAACCTTATTCTATTTTGCAAGTAAACCTCAAATTCACTTCTCCAATAAAGTCAAAATCATTAATGCACCTCACCTTCATGTTTCTACAAACATTAGGTATTTTTATTTTATCGGTATTTACAGCCGTTACCATTTCTTCTTTGGTAACAACACATGCATCTTCACTCATGGCATGAGCAATAACCCAGGGATCAGCTAATGAACGTTGTTTTGTATTATCGGAAAGATTTATATGGACCGGATTTGCAGTATATATACTGGTCAAACATTTTGCTACTGCTTCATTTATTGCACGAACAGGGATTTTACTTTTCTTAATCCATTTTGAGAGGTCATCTTCGGTACGGGTAATTTCTTCAAATACTACTTTAGGAATAAAAATCCTGTTTTGAATTCCTAATTCATTCAAAACCTCCCAATAGGAAGGACAAATAGCTGGAGAATAATATTTTTGCCAAGCCTGAATGAGTACGTTTGTATCCAGACAGTATTTCTGTATTTGAGCACTCATCCGTTCATAAAGGCTTCGAGTTTTGGAAATTTATTTACCTGTGTATTTAGCAGACTGCTTGCCAATGTAGGTTGAATATTCCCGCCTCGAAAAGCATCCAGGACAATTTGTGTAAATAACCGACTGTTTTTGTTTAATCTCAGCAAATAAGGATTGGGTCCACCTTGTTGTTCTTTTTGTTTGGCTTTCTTTTCTGCTTCACGAAGCAAAAAGGTTTTAAACTCCAATTCAGCATCAGCTTTTAACTTCCGGTATGTATTAAACGAGATCATCTGCAAATTATAGGCCCTGATTAAAAATGCAAATGAACTTACTCCAAACAATTTAGTTATTCGGAATATATCAGATGACGAATTAAACTCACTTTTATCCAATTCTTTCATAATACTTATTGGCATAAGCGCATTGGCAGCAACCTCATTGCAAAATAATTCCACCGGATGCAATTTGTCTTTATTTTTTAAATCAGGCTCTATTTCATTTGAAACTCCTGATTCAGCAATCCATATATGCGCTAACTCATGCACCAAAGTAAAAAGTTGCGGTGCATTCCAGTCTTCAGAATTCACGAAAACAAAAGGAGCGTATTTATCTGCAATTGAAAATCCTTGTAATTCCTTGCTGTCAAGCAATAGTCTTGTATTGATAAAGCTGGTTCTTGAGATGAAGATTCCTTTCTTTTCAGATTTAAGAATCCACTCCATTATTGGGTTTTTGGTAGTATAATGTAATGGAGAAATTTGAAGTGTTTCCAGGATATCATTGGCAACTTGTTCAGGGTTCGATTGTATATTGTATCTCCCTACAAATGCCAATGGTTGCTCTTCATTATCATGAAATAAGTCGCTAATCCAAGCTTGTTTTTGTTGGATCTCACGAATCATAAATATTGATGCAGTGCTAAGTGGTATTGCATTCGTTTTGCGGAAATCCTGCAAAGGTTGGAAATCACGAGGTATTTCAGGAAGAAAGAATAGTGCAAATGGTCTTCTGTAAGCTTTGGCTAATGTTTCACCCTGATGAATAGTTGGTTGGTCTGTACCTTCTTCCCATTCCTGAAGACGCACAGGATCAACTGAAACTTTTGCTGCTGCAGTTTCAATACTCATTCTTGCCGATTCCCTTGCCCATTTAAGAACTTGTGGCGTTATGTAGGCTTTGTCTGCCATTGATTCTTATGTTCTTTATTGTATCAAAATTAAGCTAAAATTAGTAAAAAAGTTTCCTTCGAATTCATAAAAGTTAAACACTATTTGATTTCTATCTGCATCGCAATAAGATATTGCAACCAACTCAGGATGAAATTATACATTTCACCAGAAGCCTGCTAACAAATTATGTCAAATAGTTAATCTCCATCTTGAAATTCATAGGTTGAATTATTGACTGATATTATATAGCTTCTACAACCATTTGGTTATCTTTTACATCATTATAAAAATTCGCCAGGCCAACATGCATATAAGGAATTAGCCACAAGAAACCAATTCCTAAAGTCAGAATACAAAGCAATGACAATAGAAAAAATCTCAGACACAGACAGAAATACTTCCATTTGTATCCATCCATCATTCGTTTACTTTTATCTATTGCGTCCATTGAGCCAATATGAGGTTCGTCAACAAGAATAAAAAATGTCATCGAATAGGATATAGCTGCTATAATTCCTGGTATTATTAACAATAAGGACCATAAAACTATAAATACCATCATAAGTAGGTAAGTCCCCAAAGTAATTCCAAATCGTTCAAATCCTTTAAATATTTGTTCAAATTGTGCATCTTCATTCCTTGATAAGGCTAAAGTAAAAACGGCCATTCCATAAGCCATTGGACCACTTATAATTAAAGCTATTATGTAGACAAAATAGTGATGATAATGGATAGCGACCTGCATCCCTCCAGTTATAAAAAGATATACAAGAAATGACCCTATCGCTAAACCCCATCTGCCTTTTAGCGATCTTTCAGCCATATCCATTAAAGCACTATTCGAAGTATTCATGTTTGTCCCTTTTAATATTTTTTATCCTAATCGTAAGGCTTTTCGGTCGCGCCCCGTTTTATGGTGGTTTCCGGACTCCACTTTTTTTAATAAACTGAACTTTAAGATGAATTCCCGGTAAATATTAAAAGTTTATTTAATAATTGCAAGTAATTACATAGTTATTGTATGAATACCCCTCTTTTCTGGATAAAAGCATATAAATGGATGTAAAGGATTTCCCGGAAGAACGCTGATATTAAAAAGATTTCACCGAAAGCTTGACTTTTTAAATATCAGCGTGCATCCCTTTAACATCAGCGTAATTCAGAGAGAGCCTAAAATGGATTAAAACAATATCTGATAAATCCAGGATTAATAGTAGAAATTTTACGGCGTAACGCACAAACTTTTACCCCTTCAGAAGAATGGGTATTGTTGGTGTTTCCTTCGATGGTCAGGATGAAGCCGTCCTGGATGCCGGTAACGATTCCGGTATGGCCTTTCCCGTCGCCGCGGGATATGATGAAAATCATGCCCGGTTCAAGGAGCGTCGGATCGTTCATGGCTTGTTTTGTTGTAATTCTT
>Ga0209125_1003120_pt1 | contig 11823 bp, 14 predicted proteins | sample BarGraIncub1131A_FD_184503 | JGI IMG/M metagenome (GOLD analysis project Ga0209125, IMG submission 184503) | Arctic peat soil microbial communities from Barrow, Alaska - Barrow Graham LP Incubations 11-31A (SPAdes) (version 2) | ecosystem: Environmental > Terrestrial > Soil > Wetlands > Peat... | reverse complement strand
GTAATGTAAATATAATATATTGGCATATAAATAGTAGCTAAATTTTTTTAGTGTTGCCAAAAGTATGCAATAAACTTAATAATTTTAATTTTTGATGGCAATTTTCAGATGGTGATATGATGAAAAGTTAATGCCCAGATCGAACAATATAATGCTAAATTAGCGGGGATACATGGCAAAGCCAACGAGGCTCATGCTGATATGAAATTGGAGTATCTTAAACAAGTGGAGAAGATTGAAAGTAAGAGGGATGCTTTGAAGGAAAAGTATGAACAACTTAGAAAATCCAGCGAAAGCTCATGGGGAGATATAAAAGAAGGAACTGAAAAGGCTTTTAATGAGCTTAAAGAATCTTTTACCAAAGCAACTAAGCATTTTAAATAATCGTTGTAAGTTGTATAAAAAAAGATTCTATAGTCTTTAACAAGTAGAATATAAATAATTGGAGGAAAACAAATGGAACAAGATGAAGTTAATAAATCGCGTGACAATAATTCTAAACTTAGAAAAATAGTGTATTATATTCTTGGCATCCTTGAGGCACTTCTTGCATTCAGAATTATTTTTAAGCTTCTTGGGGCTAACCCTAGGAGCGCCTTTGTATCATTTATCTATAATATCTCGGGAGTTTTCCTAGCTCCTTTTAATAGTATTTTTAGAACTGCTGTAACTAAAGGGATAGAGACGAAGTCAGTTCTGGAGCCAAGTACTATTATAGCCATGATTGTTTATGCACTTATTGTATATGGAGTAGTAAGGCTAATAAAAATTTCGGAAACCTCTAAGAACAAAGAAATACGATGAGTTTAAGACCAGGAAAGTATATAGATATTTTCCTGGTCTTACTTTATATAATTGCGTAACTGTATGAAATTAACATTTTATGAACCCCCCTCAATCAAGGGGGTATCCTTACGCAAAACCAATATCAACGCGTATCAGTATCAATTTATTTCCTACACACACGTTGAGACGGTGGTGTTGATAGAGAAAAAATTGTAGCCAATGAAAAAACCATTGCTACTTTGAAGAAACCCTTGCCACTTTGAAAAAACCTGTGCAAAAGCATGAAAAAGAAGCAAGATAGAAACAATAATTAAAGAAGAACTAAGTAAGTAGTGATTATTACTGGCGAAGCCAGTAATATCAACAATAATCCCTGCATTCCCGACCTTAATGTAACTAGGTTGGAAATGCAATGTCCATTACTTCATAAAGTTCCAATTGCCGTTTAGTCATTTCACCTACACGTAGTTCCCGTCCTTGTTGCTCGAAGCATTCGATTATATCAAATTCATCAAAAAGTTCCTGCATCGTGTACTTCTTAAAAAGATTCTTATCTTGCATCTTCTTTTTTATGTAAGAAAGATATATAAGGGCTATAAACTCCACGAATAGTTTTCCATCCAGACTCTGGTCGGAAGAAACAGCCGGTCGACTGAAGTTCAGACGTTCCTTCAGGTTCCCGAATGCCTTTTCAACAAGATCTTTGTTACGATAGATTTCTATGGCTTCGATAGGATCCTTTACATCATTGCTGAGTAACACAAAGTATCCGTAATTCTTCTTTGCTTCAGAGATGACAACCTCCTTGGCGGTTACCTTAGTTCCTCTTACTGGTGTGGTCTTTATATCAAAATATTTAGCATACTGTTTTTCATGATCCATGTTATTTCTACCACTTTCTAATTCTCCCTGGAGTGTACAGAGCAAGGTATTGAGGTTCTTTTCATCCTCCATTGCCTTTTCGCTGTTGAAATAGATATGAAGGTACATGCGGCGTTCAGCTTTCAGTGTGTCTCCCTTATATGGGCGTTCCTGCGAGTAGGCCCAGTTTATGGTGGATGAGCAGGCATAAAGGTCATGCTTCTGGCTGTAATTTGTCCATGTATGGATGGAAGCGCGCACTTTATCTAGCTCTGCTTTCACAAACTTCAATGATACCTTAGTAGCAATCAAAAATTTAAGACGGTTTTTGTACAAGTCATTGATGTTTTCTTCACTATAGAATCCCCTATCCATAACCAGTTTGATTTTACTATATCCGAAGAAATCCATGTCTGCCAGTAGGTTCTTAACAGTTTTAACATCTGGTATGTTACCCGCTAACTTGCGGTAATAAAATGGAAGGTTAGATTCCTCCCCAAAGAGCAGTGCTATGTTAATTTGCGGTAATGGATCATGATCTTTGTTCACACCATATCTAATCTGACTCAGACATTTAGAATAGCTGGATATAGAGGTAGTGTCATATGCCCAGTATTCATGTTCCACTCGGCGTTTACCCTGAAGACGAAAGAAATACTCTCTTGAATCTTCCGTAATGGAAGCAAACAATTCGCTGCTCCTCAGAGAAGGAATGTTTTTACCGTGAGGATGCTTATGGGTGGCTGTCCATTTGGGAAAACGGCTCAAAGGGTTAGTATCCTCTAGGATGAGATAGTATGCGATTGACAGTATTTGATTATATGTATCGGGGAAACATCTTTTCAAGTCAACTGTAATACCTAATTTCTCGCCTATGGAGTCAAAAAGGTATGTAGCCCCGTAAAAACTACGGAATGCGTCTATTGTTGAGTCCAATCCTGTCTTAGTTGAGTCGCCCTTATTGGTAGAAAAGCTTTTTCTTGTCGGGATGATTTCCTTTGTTTCAGGATCAACCCTTCCAATGCATCTACGTTTTGCTCGAGACTGCTGCTTTTCCTTATCCCAGTAGGATACCGATTCATAAGCATATGTAATTCCAGTTTGTTTATTGGTCTGATATACGATTGCTGCCATCTCAATTCTACCTTTCTCGTTACACTAATTCGGGAAGGAAGGTTAATCCTATTTTTCTGTTCCTGTTTTGCCTTTTTACCCAAATTCAGCTTGAAAATCAACTAAAAAATAGAGCCATCTCCTGTATCACCTTCCTGTATTTCCCCCATAAAATAACCACAACCCCCAGCCTAATAACCTCCTCACGAGTAGCTTTTCCTGTTTCATTCACGACTAAAGTCCCCACCAAAACCAGATAAAAAAGCCAGAATTGAAGCATGATAAAACAAATAGGCAGGAAAAAATAAAGATATTAAGCCAGATAAATCAAGGGTTAGATAAGGATTGAGTAGAAAGGTATCAATTAAAGATTGAATAGGCGGGTGAAGGAAAGATTGAACTTTGCAGGAGAAAAAATGGATTGATGCAGGAGATAAATGAAAGAAAAAAAGGTTGAAGGAGCTTGGTATAGAATTGAAAATAAGTTGGAGTTATAGTATGATTTAGAGAAGGAAATGATAGATTTATGGATGGATTTCAATGCAGGAGTTTAATGGCTTCTTTGCAAGACTTTCTTCAAATTTGAAAATACTTTTGCGTCCGAAGGGGTTATTATTACTGGATAGAAAGTCGGATTTGGTAGCAAGAGTTTCTTCAAAGGGGACGCAGGAATGCGGGTTTGAGGGGCGCGATTTAGCAAGGGTTTATTCAATGCATCTATAAATTAATAAATTAAAGGGCAGTCAAATAACTTATAACTTATTAAGATAGTAAAAGAACCTAGGAATTGAGGTAAGATTTGAAAAAGAAAATATAGAAACAATGTCAGGAGACGGTGAGCTAATGCTTACCGTCCTTTCTTCTGAGTAATATTACTATGCTGAGGAAGAAAGCAGAAGTGTAAGTGAAAACCTGAAGTGGGGGTATCGGAAGAAATTTGAAAAAGGTGAACTGGTTATAAACACTAAGCGTTTCATTGGGTATGACAAAGATGAATATGGAGATTTATTAATAAACCTCAAGGAAGCTCAACTTGTCAGCCGTATATATAAAGAGTACCTGGCGGGTAAGGGGTCATTTAAAATAGCTAACTCCTTAATTTAGATGGAATACCATCAGTTACAGGTTTGAAATGGAATGAAAAATATAAGGATGACGCGATCCTTCAAAAGACCTTTATAGAGAATCATCTTAGTAAAAAGAAAAAGAAGAATAATGGTGAGATTAATAGTTATTACATTGAAGATAACCACACAGCTATTATTGCAAAGGAACTTAGGAAGAGGTTCAGCTTCAAATACTAATGTTACTTTACTGCAGCATATGTGGAACACTGTAAAAAGATTGTATGGCAATGCAGCAATTATATTAAAAATGGTAAGGAAGCCTGCTCTGGAACTAGTATTGCTGATGAGAAAGTCAGCAGGTTAAATATAAAGGAAGAAACAATTGTGAAGGAGGAAATAATAGATGGCAAGAAACATTACAGTTATTCCTGCAAGAGCAAACAGAACGAACTTAGTCCTGAACCTAGAGCCACAAAGAAAGAGAATGGCAACTTACTGCAGGGTTTCAACAGACCAATTAGAACAGTTATCAAGCTATGAAGCGCAGGTTAATTATTATACTAGCTTTATAAATAGCAGTCCTGAATATGAAATGGCAAAAGTTTATGCTGATGAGGGCATTTCAGGAACAAACACTAAAAAGCGTGAGCAGTTTAATAAAATGATTGAGGATTGCAAAGCTGGAAAAATAGATGTGATTATAACCAAGTCCATATCGAGATTTGCTAGAAATACTTTGGATTGCTTAAATTATGTAAGACTGCTCAAAGACCTTGGCATAGAGGTGATATTTGAAAAAGAGAATATAAGAACCCTGGACTCAAAAGGAGAGGTTTTGCTAACAATTCTTAGCTCCTTAGCCTAAGATGAAAGTAGAAGTATTTTAGAGAACTCCACCTGGGGAATAAGGAGAAAATTTGAACAGGGAAAGGACCTAACAGGATAGCAAAGGAGCTTGAAGAAGAAGGCATTATAAACTGGAATGGAAAAACAAAATGGTATGAAAGTAGACTTAGAAGAATGCTGAGTAATGAAAAGTACAAAGGAGATGCCCTGCTTCAAAAGACCTACACCGTAGACTTTCTTTCAAAGAAAAGAATAATAAATAATGGCGAGGTCCCACAATACTATGTAGAAGAGAGCCATCCTGCAATAATATATAAGGAGATGTGGGAAGCTGTGCAGCTTGAACTGGAGAGAAGAAGAGCTTTTGCTGAAAAATATAATATCAGTAAACTTGATTATGCATCAGAAGAGAATCCCTTTGCCGGAAGAGTTATTTGCGGACACTGTGGTAGGCCCTACGGACGAAAGGTATGGAACTCAATGGATGAAAGGCTAAGAAGAATCGTGTGGAGGTGCAATAAAAAGTATGAAGTAAAAGGTGAAAAGGGATGCGCGAATAAACATATTGATGATAAGGTTTTATACCAAGCTTTTATAAACGCCTTTAACGCCTTGATTGAAAACAAGGATTACTTCATTGATAAGTGGAAGCTAGAAGATAGAGATATATTGAAAAAGTATAAAGCAAAGCAGTTTATTAATATAATTGAAAATACTGAAATTTTACGAGAATTTAATCTGGATTTATATTATAAGGTAATTGAGAAGATGACTGTATATCAAGATAATAAGATTATTGTTACATTACTTGATGGGACTGAGGTTGAGGTAATAATTGAATAAGGGTTACCGTTAGGTTGAAGCTATTCTTAGATTCCTGTTCGTGTAACTCGGAGAAATATTGGCGGAGCTCCTTTAAGCACAGAGAAAAAAAGAAAGAATTTTTTAAATCCTTATAGAATCCTTAGAAATGTTGTTTATAGTAGTCTATGAACTCAAGAAAGGAGGATGACTATGGACAACTATATTTTACAAACTAAAAATCTTTGCAAGACATTCAAAAAGCAACGTGCAGTAAACAATATTTCGCTCTCTATTAAACAAAATTCTATTTATGGTCTGCTAGGCCCAAACGGGGCAGGAAAATCAACTATATTAAAAATGATTACAGGGATGCTTCGTCCGAACTCTGGCGAAATTATATTTGAAGGACATCCTTGGGTTAGAAAAGACCTTTTGAATATTGGAGCGCTAATTGAGGCTCCACCTTTATATGAAAACCTGACAGCAAAAGAAAACTTGAAAGTTCGCACTACTTTACTTGGAATTCCTGATTCACGCATAAAAGAGGTGCTCAAAATAGTGGATCTAACTCATACTGGGAAAAAACTTTCGGGGAAATTTTCTATGGGAATGAAACAACGTCTTGGAATCGCTATTGCGATTTTGAACCATCCCAAACTGTTGATTTTAGATGAACCCACCAATGGACTTGACCCAATTGGCATTCAGGATTTACGCGAACTGATCCGTTCATTTCCGGAGCAAGGTATTACTGTTATACTCTCAAGCCATATCCTGTCCGAGGTGGAACAAATCGTTGACCATATTGGCATTATTGCTGGTGGGGTGTTAGGATACCAAGATGTAGTTACCAAGGGACAGGATCTTGAAACACTGTTCATGCAGGTAGCACGTGAAAATCAAAAGGGTGGTGAATAGTATGCTACGTTGTATAATGGCGGAATATCAAAAACTTAAACGCACATTTACAAAAAAAATAGTATGGATTGCACCGATTATTACAATGCTACTTTGTGCTGTACTTGGGGCTGGAAACTCATTCCAAAACGGAAGTTATAACTGGTGGTATGTCATGATTTTACCTGGTGCTCTCACCATGATTTGTGCGGGCGTCATCCAAAAGGATATGAAAAAGCTAAATTACCGTAGTATTTTAGGGCTTCCAGTTGATCTATCTCAACTATGGATTGGGAAAATTGGTGTTTGCTTATGGCTTTTTTTTATATCATGTCTAATTTTCTTCATAGGTGTAACGTTTGGCGGCTTCGTTTTCAAAAGCTCCATTTCATTTGCACATAGTACTGAAGGAAGCTTAATTCTCTTCGTGACATTTTTATGGCAAATTCCACTGTGTCTGTTTCTCACCGACCGATTGGGGATGTTTGCGACGATTTTTATCAATCTTGCTGGAAATATGCTAGGTACCATTTTCGCAGCAAAAGCATCCCTCTGGTGGGCTTTTACTTACGCGATTCCGGCCAGAGTAATGTGCCCAGTGATAAAGGTACTTCCCAATGGACTGCCTGTTCCTACAAATGATCCATTAGTGGGACGTAGCGTGATTCTTCCTGGAGTGATGATTTCTATAGTGTTATTTATTATTCTATCGGCATTCACTTCACTATGGTCTCGTAACCTGGAGGTCAAATAAAATGACAAAGTTTTTTCGCTTTTTACAATCAGATGCTCTGAAAATCAAAAGGCAGCCAATACTACTCATCCATCTTCTAGTTCCGCTTGTGGGAATGACACTATTCCTTGGGTACTATTCCTTTTCACCTCAGGCACCAATTTCCAAGGTGGGAGGATTTTTACAGGTGTTGGCGGTTACATTTCCTACTTTGATTGGAATTGTTTGTTCGATGACGGAGGAACAAGAATCTTTAGCTGGAAATTTTCAGCAAATGTTAACCGCGTCGGTAAAACTTTTTCCATTTTTCAGTAAGCTACTCTTACTTCTTTTATTGGGATTTGGTGCTGTCTTGCTCTCAATTGGAGGTTTTGGATCAGGATTCCTGTACATCTTGCACGGGTCTCCATATGATTTTGGATTCTATTTGTTTGCTGCCTGTATCTTGTTTGGTAGCAATATATTTCTTTATATTTTACACTTTATTGTTAGTCTTCGATTTGGTAATAGCATGTCCATAGGTATTGGTATTGTGGAGAGTCTATTATCAGCTTTGCTTCTTACAGGCTTGGGTAATGGAATATGGCAATTCATACCTTGTGCATGGGCAGCACGCTTTATCACAATTTTCACGCAATATATGACTGGCACCGGAAGCCTCTCAATGAGCATTTTGGAACTGCACTCAGGTATTTGGTTTTGCTTGGGTGAAACTATGTCCATTATTATATTTGCATATATGTGGTTTTTGCACTGGGAGGGCAGGAAATCAGAAGAGTAACAAGAGATTATTAATGAAATTGCTTCATTTTCACTTTTAGGCTATACTGATAAATAATAAATAAAATGGGGTGAAAAAATGGCAAATATATTAGCTGTTGATGATGAAGTAGCCGTCTTAGCACTAATAAGAAACATATTGCAAAAAGATAAACATGTCATTACTACCATTTCTAATCCGGATAAAGTTTTTGAACTACAACTTGGGGAATTTGAACTCATTTTATTGGATGTGATGATGCCAAGTGTTGATGGCTTTACTCTCTGTCAGAGCATTCGAAATAAAGTGGATTGTCCTATCTTGTTTCTTACAGCAAAAGCAATGGATAATGACATTATGTATGGATTAGGGGTAGGAGCAGACGATTATATTTTAAAACCCTTTGGAGCGGGTGAATTGCGTGCACGTATCAATGCTCACCTAAGGCGTGAAAATCGTACAAAACGTAATGTGCTTTGCATTGGAGATACTCACTTTAATCTGTCTGGTAAAGAAATAACAATTCATGATGAACAAATTTCATTAACGAAAAGTGAATATGAAATTTGTGAATTTCTTGCTTATAATCGCGGACAAGTGTTTTCAAAAGAGAAATTATATGAAGCTATTTTTGGATTTAATGGAGAAAGTAATTGTTCTGCAATAGTAGAACATATTAAAAATATCCGAGCAAAATTTGCAAAGTTTCAAGTATCTTCAATTGAAACAATCTGGGGGATAGGCTATAAATGGATTTAAGAAAAACACAAAAAATTAAAAGGCCAGTAAAACTGCGTACCATTTTTATTAGGTATTTATCTGTGTTTTGCATAGCTACACTTCTTATGGTAGCAATATTGGTAATTTCTTTTTCTATTCTATTATCATCTGGAGCAGTATATCCCGCTAATTACACTGAAAAACAAGTTCTAGCAGTGAGAGAGGCAATTCTCACAAGTGAAACAGTAACTTCTGATTCCATTCCAAATTCTTGTAAGTATGCACTATATACAACAGATGGGAATATGATTTCTGGAAACCTTAACCTTAAGGATGCAAAAAAAGCATGGAAACTGTTACAGCAAAGTGAAAAAGGCCAAGATTTTTCTTACTTCTACTTAAAAATACCTCGGAAAAATGAAGTTTATATTATACGCTACTCTATAGTAGCACAGTTTAGTTCTCCTACTTTACGAACTTTTTTGCCGAATCCTGAATTGCTGGGAATTCTTTTATTTTGTTTTGGATTCCTTTTAGAGGTTATTATATTAGCTTACACTTTTGGAAAGAAATTTACTCAAGAAATGAGTAGTTTGCAAAATGCAACTGAGAAAATACAAAATCAGGATTTAGATTTTCTAATAGAATCTAGTGGCATTTTTGAGATAGATAATGCTCTTTTTTCAATAGATAAAATGAAAGAGGCATTAAAAGTTTCTCTGAAAAAGCAATGGAAATTGGAACAAACACGTCGTGAGCAAATTTCCGCGTTGGCACATGATATAAAAACGCCCATAACAATTGTTCGTGGGAACGTAGAATTATTGATTGAAACAAATCAAACTGAGCAGCAAAAGGAATATACGAATTATATTGTTGAAAGTACCCATCAGATGGAGCACTACATTAAGACTCTGATTGAAATTTCAAAGGCAGAAATGGGATATGATATTTGTCATGAGAATATTGAAAGCAAAAAATATTTGGATGAAATTTGTAGTAATATAAATGCTTTGACCGCCATAAAAAAGTTAAAAGTGGATTTTAGTATGCGAAACCTTCCTCAATTTTTTAGTGGGGATTCTGATTTGTTACAAAGGGCTATTATGAATGTTGCGTCTAATGCAGTAGCATATTCTCAGGAACACAGTAAAATCGATTTTATAGCAGAAGCAACAGAAGATTGTATCCGATTTTGCATTATAGATTACGGCAAGGGCTTTTCTTCAGAAGATCTGAAACAGGCAACTGAGCAGTTTTATATGGGCAATCTCGGTCGGAGTTCCAAAAGCCATTATGGGATGGGTTTGTATATTACTAAATCAATCATAAAACTGCATGGTGGAATGCTATATATCACTAACTCACCTGTCACTGGTGGCGCACAGGTAACAATTGAGCTTCCAATTTGTAAGTGAAGTAATGATATTGAACCTACACTTATCTATACAGATAAAAAGTACTATGAAATATGTAGCTACCAGCATAAAAGAATACACTGAATGTATAGTTGTTATTGCGAAACTGTATGAAATTAACAATTTATGTACTCACTACAATAAGGGGGGTACATCTTTACACAAAACCAGTATTAAAGCGTTTTAGTATCATCTTTCTATCAGAACACACGTTGAGACAGTGGTGTTGATTGAGAGGGAATTTTAAATGGCAGCATATAACTTATGAAATTGAATAGAAGATTTATATTCCGGTTAGGGTGATTAGACATCGCCTTGACCGGTTTCTTTTTATATTTAATTTATAAACTAAGGATGGACGGGTAGGAACTAGCCCTGTAAATACCTATGCTGACAATTCAGCAGGATATAGGTATACTGATGCCACTGGCAAAGACAAGCTAACAAGCTATGATGGTCACCCTTCAATATGAATTAAGTTCAAATGAGTGTTCATAATACATATATTGCATAATTTTTATACCAATAAAAACGAGAGGATTAAATGTTCTTTATAAGATTAATTACAAAACTTGCCATACTATTCATTCTGTTTGTTTTGATAGACTCTCTGCATAGTGAAGCCGAAAAAGATATATTCCGCATATGGAAATTTGTAGGAATTGAGATTATTATATGTATATTCTTAAATATAGTGAAATGGATTTATGATAGCTTAAAAGTAGGCACATTTAGAAATGTCTCATTACTTATAGCAATATTGTCCTTAATAGGTTATGTATTCACAGCTTCATTTTGGCTTTATTATAAGAACAATAAGGAAAAATGTGAAGCGTACTCGTCTTCACAAATTAAAGCTATGCCAAGTAGATTTGCATCTAATAAATTTAGTACATCGCTTAAAGCCAGTATTTGCTTTATAATTTCGGCGAGTGCATTTTGATTCTTATAACAACAGTTTTAAATATTTGTAATCTCCTATTTTTTGCTTTAAATTTGTAGATGTACCTGTACGTATAAATTTTAATGGAGGGTCTCTATATCGTTGGGCATATTTATAATTCATTACCATTTTTAAACAGTATGGTTATTAAAGCGTTTGTAGCAAGCGTGGCAAGATCTCAATCAAATTTTATACTCTGATTAATTAAAAAGTATATATAAGGAACTGATTAGTTTCATGCAATATGGTTACCATATTATTAGTTTTTCTGGGTTGTTTGCATTGTTTGTTTCTTGCTTTATTTTGAACATCATACCAACTGCACGACTTGGGGCTCCAGATAACCCTCCCATTAACTTTATGATAAACATAAATAGATTTCTCTCGCTATTTCTATTTTTACATATATTTAGACGAAAAGTTACTGTATGGGCAGTGATAATGCAAATATTAAATTACCTTATGATACTCATAGCTATCATCGTACACAAATTATTATATATTAATTCCCCTTATATTGATAAGCTATTTGTGATATTAACCGTGTCATACATGGGATTTTTTACAGTTGTTATTATGATAGATGGCATTATATATGATATAAGAAACAAAAAAATAAGAAGAAATGTTTAATATTGTTTTGCCTTTATTATTTGATGTATTTTACACATATTTGTCTGTTACAGCTACTATAAAGAGATTGAGATATAAGTTCGAAGAGATAATATGAATGTTTGTGTTCTACGCTTTGCAGTGCTAAAACTCAACGAGTGAAGAAGCCTAATTTGGTTCGTATTGAATCTCTTCACTTTTTGTGTAGAGATTTTTTTATTTTAAGGAGGTGATTGGCATGGATGATGGCCCCGCGAGTAGTA
>Ga0209125_1003118_pt1 | contig 11831 bp, 8 predicted proteins | sample BarGraIncub1131A_FD_184503 | JGI IMG/M metagenome (GOLD analysis project Ga0209125, IMG submission 184503) | Arctic peat soil microbial communities from Barrow, Alaska - Barrow Graham LP Incubations 11-31A (SPAdes) (version 2) | ecosystem: Environmental > Terrestrial > Soil > Wetlands > Peat... | reverse complement strand
AAAGCGGAAGCTCCACTATAAATAGCAGGAAGATCCAGATTGGAAATATATCCCGGAAAAGAAAGTAACGGTTTGATATCCTGAATTCCTCCTTCATTCAGATACTGGTCTATTACCTCTTCTTTCAAATCGGCGATAAGCAAAGGAAGAGGGCGAACCGAAGCTTTCACATACTTGGAATAGGCGACTAAAGTGCGTAGCGTGTTTTTCTTTGGATCGGTATTACCCAGAAAAAAGAGATAGTCTTTTTCTTTGATATACTTTTGGGTAGTTGAAAAAGTCTCTTGTAACCTGCAAAAACGGGTGTTAAAGCCGTTATAGACAGCGACTATCTGTTTCTCAGGTAGATGAAGCTGCCCCATGATACGTCTTCGTTCGAAATTAGAGACAGTAATGATTTTCTCACACTTGGGAAGAATGCGAGGGACAACCAGCCGACGATAATACCATCCCATATTCTGATAGAGTGAACGATTGGTACTTTGTCGTTTTTCTAAGAATATGATGTCGTGAAGAGTCACTATCAAGGGTACCTGACAGAACACAGGAGCTGTATTGCTGGTGCAATGGAGCATGTCAGGCTTGATTCGTTTGAGTGCAAGAGGCAGTCCCACCTGTTCCCAAAGAGGATAGGAGGGCATCTTTATCTCAATGATATGAAAGTTGGAGGTTGGTTGAAGGCATTTGTCCTCTCCGGGGCCGACCAAGATGAAGTATTCGTTTTCCTTGTCCATCTTTTGCAGCTCACGAATGCTTTCCAATGCGACAAAATCCATTCCATGCTTGTTGGTTCGGAATATGCGCTGTGCCTCAATTGCTATTTTCATATCTATATATTGTTGAGTTAAACGAATTATTTTCCCTTATCATCTGCGTGGATAAATTTCTTATTTACACCTCTCAAATGGAAAAGATTCAAAAACATCTTGAAGGCTAATAAAGGTGCTTTCATCAGAGCTTTTCGAAATCTCTTGGTCACTAATTCATCCGGAATAGAAAACGAGAGTGACACAAACAATACGATCAAGATAGCCCACCACTTCAGGCAGATGGTCCATTGAAACACCGTAATCAGAAGTGTGATAAGTCCTGTAAATCCAACCAGAAGTACCCGGGGCATCATAATCCATTGAATAATCTTATCGGCATAATCAAAATTGCCGCTGATCAGCGCCGATGGCAGTTGTGGTAATGTGTGAATCATGGATCCGACTTGAGCAGCCATCCATCTTCTGCGTTGTTTGCCGAACTGATCTTCTTTCCGTGTTTTCTTGTCATACACAGGTACATTGTCCATGAAGTCAATATAGATATGGTCTTTCAAAAGCAAAGCTTCCAGTTCCTTGTCCTCTCCAGCAGTGGTCAACTTGTCCATATTCTCAGAGAACCAGAGGTAATCGAATCCCATACCCGATCCGATGAGAGCAGAAGAAAAGCCCAACCGCTCGTGACCACGCCGAAAAATTGAATTGTTGATTTCTTCACTGACAGCATCCAGCAATGCGACATCGCTATCTATATTGGCAGCTTTTCTATGCGCTTGAATGGCTTGTGAACCAGCTGCAAAGCAATTATTGAATTGAGTAAGGAAGTCTTCCTCTACCTGATTGTCTGCATCCATTACCACGACATAATCATAATCCTTGCGGGGAAGAGAATGGATGGCAAACTGCATAGCTTTAGCTTTGGAACTGTTTTCGAAGTTAACCTCCAAGACAGTCACCCGGAGTTCTCTCAGTTGTTTTAATGTATAAGCCTTCATCTGGTCAGAAATCACGACAATCTCATATTGAGCTGTCGGATAATTCTGACTAAGCATGGAATGAATAGCATCCATTATGACGTCATCCTCTTTATAGGCCGGATAAAGTATCACAAAGGACTTTTGCTTTTTAGCTGTCGGATAATTATCTCTTCTTCTGATCAGGTTTGCAGTGGCGAATATAAATATATAAGCTACCTGTAATGCAAAGATAACAAAAAGGATCGTATCCAAATAGTCAATGATAGTACTCCAATTCATGTGATTAATTATTTTTGTTTTTAACTTGAAAGAAATGAGCGACACCCCGAAGTGTTGCAGAGGCAAGATTATACTTCTTTTTCAGAAGAAACAGAATGATATCTTTGGGAGTTACAACAAATAGCTGATAAATTATGGATAGAATTCGAGTCAGCCCCTTCCTGTTTCTCCATGCAAAAAGTAACCGGTTTCGGGTCAGATAATAGGTGCGAAGCGGACTGTTTTGTCCGGTGCTCTGGCTTTCCTTGTGAAAGACAGTACACTTTGGTTCATACCAAAGTTCGTAGCCGCATGCACTGATATGTGCACACCAATCCAGCTCTTCATAATACAGAAAGAAAAGCTCAGGCATCAATCCTGCTTTTTCAATGACTTCTTTTTTCAGTATCATTGCCGCTCCATGTGTAAATGGAGTCTGCCTGGCAATTTCATGTTGTCCATGATCAGCTTCACCAAAACCGATCAGTGCATTACGGATCGTAATGCCGGATAACCGAGTATATCCTGCGAACTGGATATTCTGAGGAGGAGCCGCGAATTTAATTTTAGGTGAAACCACTCCGATAGAAGGAGAGGATTCCAGGCGTTCAACGAGATACATAAAGGTGTCTTCCGTGACGAAGGTATCATTATTCAGTAGAAAAATGTATTTTCCTTTCGCTTGAACAATTCCGAGATTGTTACCTCCGGAGAATCCCAGATTCTTCTCACTCCGGATTATTACAACGTCAGGGAACAACCCCTGCAAAAGAAGAGCCTCATTCTCCCTGGATCCATTATCAACCACAATAATCTCAAGAGGCAAAGAAACATGCTTCTGCAACGAACGAATCAATTCAATGGTATCTTTCTTTCCATTGTAATTGACAGTAATGATGGATATTTCAGGCTGGATGTCTTGCATTTTCTAATTTCTTTTGTGATTCCAGTGCCACATTATCTTCTTCAAACAGCTCTTTGTCCAGTCTTGGACCTATAAACACGTATACCATAGCCATGTAAGAAATTATTCCGTTCGGGAAGCCTAATATTGCGTTACCATAGGAGGCGACGAATAAGCCGAGTGATCCACAATATAATGCGATAAGAATTCCTCCTAATTCTCTGTTTTTTATTTTGAAGACTATTATATAAGCTCCCCAGATATACATTAGAGCATTCATAATCATATAGATGGTAAGACCAACGATACCCGTTTCTGTCCAAACCATTACCAACCATGAATCAGGAGGAATATCCGGTATATCAGATTTCTCTACCCAGCGTAATGCTTGTCCTGCACTTAGTCCCAATCCAACACCAAAAGGATGATGAACCATATATGTCTTAATAATTGCTTGGTTCTGTTGTCGTAAAACCAAAGATGCATCATTTGAGTCAAAAGAAGTACGCATCCGTCGAATATATCGATTATCGGCTCCTATTGTTGTATAGTTTAGGAAGATGAAAGCAGCAGCTACTATTATGGTTCCAGATATAATTGTTTTGATATGTTTGGATAATACAATAAAGCAAGTCAGACCAACAAAAGGGATAGCAGTAGCTGTTCGTGTCCCGGAAATCAACATTCCATATAGACTTAGCATAGCTATGAAAAGAAAATAATATTTGCTCCATTTTTTCTTCACGAAAAAAGCTGCTATAGCATAGACAACGAGAGAAAAACCATTGCTGGTTCCATAGTTGGCAGCATCTGTAAAAATTGAGAAATATCGGATGCCAGTTCGTAGAAAATGAGTTCTAGCACCTCCTTCTCGAATGAGCCATTGCAATTCCCTTGAATCAAATCCGAAGTAGTTTTGATAATACCCTTTCAAAGTAGCAATAATAATAAATATAGACCAAAGAAAAAGAAAGAGCTTCAGATCTTTAAAACGGTAGAAAAGGAGCGGGAGAAAAATAGCAATACATATTGGATAAAATGCATATGTCCCGATATTAATTGCCCAAGCCTCAAAAATAACATCTCTTCGAAATAGTTGGATGATAAGATAGATCATCCATACTATCCAAAGATACAAAAAGGGAGTTCGAACACGTTTCCATTCTATCTTGTTGAAAAGGGAATATACCAGCACAAAAAGAAGAAAGGCAATAGAAAAACCCAACATAATCATCCCTGGCTTTTTATTCGGTACATAACGGTCGAATGTCATGACGAAGTAGTTGAGTGTGAAAAAGAGAATGAATAAGTAGTACGGCTTACTCAGTACCAATGTGATACCCATTAAAATCAATGGTAACAGGGCAAATATGAAAGCAAAAATAGGTGCTTTATGCAAAGAAAAGTAAAATAGTAGATATACACAAGCACATAGTCCACAATAGACGTAAATGTTTGAGTAAAGAAGAGTTACGATGTTACGGTATAATCCTTTGATAATATGCATAACAATTATCTATGATTTGGAGCACTGCTTTCTGTGAAACTCAATTGAGAAAAACGATAGATCAAGTTGGTCAACAGATTGTATGGAGGCAATTGGCCAGTAAATTCTTCCACAACATTTCTACCTGACTTGTTTAAGACAATAGATATATTGTTATCTGAAAGAAAGGTTACTTTTTCTAACATTTGCTTGTCCGTGTCTTTCAAACCTCGTTTTGCATTTGCAACAAACAAGTTAAAATCGGCATTCTTTAGTAAATCTCCAGAAACAAAATTGCTTTTCAAATGAGGATATTCAATAATAATAATATCCTCATTTTTAGGATGATAGAAACTAGTATAATCCTTTGCTAACATATATTCTTTTGATTCCGGATCAAAATCCTCCTGATCGTTTAGGATTTTCACTTCAAGTCCTTTAGTAGTCCAAATATCAGCAAGCTTTTCAGCAACAAAACTCTTTCCTTCTCCCTTTTCTGAACTGAGAATATTCAGAATTATCGGACTTTTCGATGTTTTGAAGTGAGCAAAAAGAGCGTTTCCTAACGCTTGAGTTGCCATCGCGTAACAGATAGAATCATACCTCCGGTAACTCAAGTTACTTTTTGTTGGAAAAGCACCAATAACTTTCCCATTTGTAAGTCTTTCTGTACGAAATCTATCACGAAGAGTACGGTCTGCAATTTCCAATATAAAGAAGAACCCCATAATAAAAAGGAAGGTGCCTATTCCGGCACTGGCTATCATAAACTTACGTTTGGTAGACTGTGCATTCAATGGATAGGTGGGAGGATTGATTATTTTGAGTGTGGCTGAGGTCATCTGTAGCGTTTTCTGTCTTAATCGTGCCGCATTCAACGCTTCTAATATCGAAGTGTATACCCTTTCGGTAAAATTAACTGCACGTTCTTTGCGCTTGATAGTTGAGCCAAGCGGAGCAAAATAAATGTACTTTTCATCAAGTTCGGCCTTTCTGCGTTCCATTTCTGACAGTTGGGCTTTTGTACTTTCAAATTTAAGAACTTCTTGCATCCAAGAATTTACAATTTCTTTGGTAGTTAGTCCTTCTTTCGTGTATTTTCGTAAAGCAAGATTGTCTGTGAAATTCGCAAAGTCACTTTCTGCTTCTTTTAAATCTCTTTTTAGCTTTTCAGTTTGAGCCGTACCTCCTTCAGTAGCATTTTGAAACGTCTCAGCTTGTGCTATATTGGCATTAATGGCAGAGATACTATTAAGCTTATCCATAAAAACAGTGTTGTCGCGAAGTAACTTTATCTGATCTCCCACCCTTCTTTCAAGATAATCAACCAATTGCTGAGCACTTTTATTATCTTTCAGTGTCTGATCATAATTCATCTCAAAATTTGCATTCATGGTAGCTACTGCCTGAGTTTCAAATTCGTAGTTGATCACGTGATTGTCTACATAATAATTTGTTAACGAATCTTCTTGAGAGCGCAAGATTCTTCCATATCTGGCTAGTTCGCCTTCAAAATATTGTATAACCTTGTTTGTCTCTCCGAAGCGGATTTCCTGATATTGATCCACGAATTCTTTCATCAGGATGTCCAACGTGTTATATGCAATGCCTGGATCGTCAGCCGAATAGGATATTTGAAGCATATCACTACTTGGGATTCGCTCCACTTTGATTTTTTTGAGAGAGTTATAACTGTAATGCGGATGGAAATAGTTGAAAAGACCATACACAAAGTTGTTTTTGTCGGGTTTTTCGTAAGCAAGCAGATTGGCAACAGTTAAGTCTTCACTGGTTTTGTCAATCAGACCCAACAAGTTGGAATGGTCAATCGGACGTTTACTCCGGTTGTAGATTTCCCGGTACTTCGAGGCAGTAATGTAATTATTGTCTTTATTTGGATCACCATTGATCATAGATCGAGCATAAAGTCTTAAGGAAACTTTCTTGAGAGTACTTTCAGCTGTAATAATATTTATCAGATTAATTAGCAATGTAGTATTTTCAGATTGGTTCCTTGCAACACCGTTCGACTCTTCTATACTGTAACCAGTGATGATGCCCGTATAGACGGTGGTGTTTACATCGTACGTTTTTCCCATATTTCTGGTTTCCCATATCATCAATAGAGAAACCATCAATGGTAAAATGATGATCCACCAACGGATCCGGTAAAGAAATCGAAAAAAGTATCTGATGGATTCCATAGTTTGCTATATTATTTAGTGGATTTATTTACAATAGGAGTTTTAGTTAAAATTTCTAATTCTAGTAAGGAGGTCAATAATCTAGATTTAGTGTTCTCATAAAACTCAAGAGCCTTTGATTGATTTGATTTGGCAATACTTATGTCTGATTGGTCTTTTTGGCCGTTGAGAAAATCCTGTTCATTCATTTTAAACATTGCATTTGCATAAATGACTGCTTGCGCTTGTAATTTGAGTAATGATATCTGAAGTTTTGCATCCACATATTTTGTCACCACTAAGGCACGTAGTTCATCTAAAACTGCTTCGCGTTGCATCTCAGCCATCTCAATAGCTATCCGTTGCCTTTTAATTCTTGGTCGAAGATCCAATAACGCTTCCAATGACATATTGAAATTTGCGCCAACTTGCCAACTGGTATTAGTTTGTCCTGTATACTGTGACATAAGAGGAGTGGTAGCGTCGGAATAAGAAGAGTACATTCCCATATTCCCGTAATGATACCCTGTACCTACGTTGAAGAAATTTGCCCAAGCTCTTTTTTCCTTGTTTAAGACTAATTTTTGCTCTGTTACTTTTAAATCAGCAAATCGAACATTAGGTCCTTTAGCAGCATTCGCAAATAAAACCTCTAATGGCGGAAGTGCCAAGTCTCTAAATTCGTCCTCGTTAAAAACAACACTATCTTTCGGAATAGCTTGAATAGAGTCAAGGTTCTGTGCCATAGTTCTTGACATTCCACATAGGAATAGCACAACTATAAGCGATACTTTTATGGTTTTGATAGTTCGTTTCTTCATAAATTATTCTTTCTTAAACATTCTCTTTCTGAATGAAAGCAGTAATTGTTTGCAAAATTATTTTAATATCCAACCAAAAGGAAAAGGTCTTTGCATATTTAATATCCAGTTGTTTGCGCTCTTCCGGAGACATTCGTCCACTTTCTCCACGTTTCTCAACCTGCCAAAGGCCAGTTAGTCCGGAAGGTCCCATAAAACGATCGATAGCATCATCACTGGTCAGTAGTTCTGCTTCATAAAGAGGGAGCGGGCGGTTACCTACTATGGACATATCTCCTTTCAGAATATTAAACAACTGAGGTAATTCATCAATACTGTATTTGCGGATAATACGCCCTACCTTTGTGATTCGGGGATCATTTTCCAGTTTGACAAAGGCATTGGACTGTTCTGTGTTTTTCTGTTGAAGAAAGTCTTGTTCGTTAATTTCAAAATCATCAGAAATGAGAATCACTTCTTCTTCCTCTTCATTCTGGGTCGTTTTATCGTCTTTGTTATTTTCTTTTTCGGTTTCCTCGGCCTGATATTGATTTAATGAAGCCAAATCTTTCAAGTGTTTGTCAGCATTCGTATACATGGATCGGAACTTCAGAAAATCAAATATCCGGTAATTGCTTCCAACCCGTTTCGATTTATAGATAATGCTGCCCTTACTTTCTATGCGAATGGCAATAGCGGTGATAATCAGCAGAGGGGATAGACACAGAATAGCACATGAGGTAAAGAATATATCAAATAAACGTTTCCACAAAGGAAGATGGAATTGTTTGATCTCTTGTTTCTCTTTCAAATACTTCTTTAAAAGAGATTGTTTATTCAATATATAATCAACTACACGGTGGAAGGCATCCTCATTGATATCGGAGGGCAGCGTGTGGCATATTCCGCTTTTTAGATACAAGATGCTCTCTTCTTTTTCCATTTCGTCGGCTATCAGGACGATAGATACATAAAAAAATTTCTTATGAAGATAAGTCAGATCTGAGATGTCTTTGCCGGCATTTTCTTTCGAATAGAATACAATGACAGGAATGTTGCTATTAAGTGTGAGGATATACTGAACCGCTTCAGTAATGTCAAAAAATGACATCAACGTACTGTCTGATATCTCCATCAGACGACTGCGGGACTTCTTATTCCTTCCTATATAAATCAGGTGGTACATGAATCAACCGATTATTTTTTTTATACGTATCTTCAATTCGAGGGGGTTGAATGGCTTGACGATATAATCTGCCGCTCCTTCCTCTAATAACCGGATTCGTTCGGAAGTACTATCTTCACTGGATAGCATAACCACTGGAATTTGATTAAAGAGAGCATTGCTTTTTAAGTAATGCAATAATTCATCTCCTTTCATATCAGGCATTCGGATATCTGATATGATTAAATCCGGAATGTTTCCTTCTTGTAACCAATGTATTACTTTCATGGGATTATCAAAATATGTAAATTCATATTCTTTTGAAAGATAGATGCCTACAACCTTTCCAATTGATTCTTTATCATCCACCAAAACAATTTTCTTCATGCCGATTATTGTGTATTAGAGTTAATATTTTGCATATATAACTTTACAGTTACGTAAAAGTAATGTTATTTATTTGAATACTACGATTTGGAATATTTAATTTTATATCCGGCCTCACTTTTTTAATAACATTATCCAGAATCAATAGCTTTTATCGATAGACTTTACCCAAATCAACCGTATTGTACCATCCTTCGTAGTCACCTCGAGCGTCTTTCAAGGCTTGTGCCCAAGATGAAAACAATGAATAGGCAGTAATAACACTAGTTGCTTCGATAGGATATCTGAACTCAGGTACACAAACAGCCCAAGTATAATTGCTTGTAATAGCTAAGACCTCGCTTAGATCGATGCCAACTCCGGACTTGATATCTCGGAACTCATACAGATGTATTTCTACTCTGTTTGTAGGTACTTTAACATTTAAATTATATGTAATAAAGAAATCTAAGTTTTCGTTTAAGAGAGGAGAGCTGATTTGAGGAGTTGCAAAATTCAAAGTGATGTTCATCGTTTTAGTAGCAACTACATTCTTTTTATTTTTATTTACATCAATGATCGTGTTAAACGCTTTTCTTTCTGCACTTAATACATGATGGGCATCCCCAAATATGGGAATAACCAAATTGGTATTGTTATTTTCATATCCTCCAACCGTCGCGTTGAACATGGTGCCGGTCAGTGTATTCTGAAAATCAGAGATGTTTGCACCTCCAAATGCAACTGAAGAAATGGATGACTTGTTAACACCGACAAGTCTTAATCCGCAACCTAATATCTTGGTAGCACCAACAGCAGCTAAAGTAACGTGATAAGTTACAGCAGTAATCTTATTATCTGTGTTCTTGGTTTCTTCAGAAAAGACATCCAACACAACATCATTAAAGTCATAATCCCCCATCTTAGTAAAATTATCTTCATAAGCATAGGTGTAAGTAATAATTGTTGGAATGACAGGTGGTACATAATCGGTCGGAGTATTTCCACCACCGGAACAATGATTGTCTGCGGGAATGTATAAGGGTGATTCTCCAAAATTGGAAACAGATGCACGTCCATTACCAGAACTAATCATTGTCAACAATTTGGAATAGTTGGTGGTATTCTTTATTTCGAGGTAGAGATTATTATAGATTCTCCCTGTTCCGGAAACGCTAGATATATTATAGATCTTGAATAATGCATACCCATTAGTTGGCCCGGTAATAGTCGGGGAAGTAAACGTTGCATTTCTCGTAACGGACAATATTGAGTTTTCCGCCAAATAAACCTTGCTGTTACTGTATGTGTTAAAGTCATACGCAATGACCGAAGAGGAGGCTCCTAACGAAAGATATGAAATGTTTAATTTAGAAGTGACTGTCAGTTGACACCCATTCTCAATAATGGGTGTTCCGGTAACCTGGCTGGCGGTAATCGTGCCATGATTGATGAGAGTATGATTAAGGGACGTGTTGTTTGTGCCGTTAATAGTGGTGATGGACATGGAAGCATCATTGGCATTATAGGCGGTGGACGCAAGATTATACATAGATGCCAGATTAACAGATCCTCCATTATAAAAATAAGCTCCATTTGAAATATTGAGCCGAGATGCTGAAATTTTCCCATTGGGCATGACCAGCAGATCGGAGGCATCCTGAAATTGGATTGTTTTGTTTGATGAAATAATCTCTCCTCCATCTGCTATAATAAATTCTGTTCCTTTGTTAAATGTACAATCAGCCTTGTAAGTCCATTTTGCCGCGACAATAAACTTTACATTTCCGGTAATTCCGTTTGAATAAATCTTGCCGATAAAGTCTTTGGTTAATTTGATAACTCGTCCATTGGCAGAGCTGTTCCCGTAGATAGTTTTCCCTGTCTGGTCTAGAGCCGTGTTTGCCTGGTATTCGTACGTGCCGGCACTATTGAGCATTGATTGAATCTGTGCTTCCGTGTAAGGAGCATCCATCGTTGGAATTGTACCATCTGTTGCGGCTATGGAACGGGCAGATGGACTGGTACTTTCACCAAAAAGAGTTTCTATACGCCCATTAGTGATTGGCACCATTTTTACTACCTTTCGATAGTTCGGATCAATGCGGCATACATAAACAGTATCCAAAGCTGTTGGATAGTCTATCTCAGTTGCAAAAGTCAGATTCGTTTTTGCATATCCGGACGTTAGTAATCGGGCATTGACAGCAGAGTCCAGGGGGTTTTCATCATAAACCTGAACATTATAAAGAATGCCATAGTCTTCTGATACAGTGATTGATACAGATGCTTTTGAGGTGGTCTTCCAATCCATGTCACTGGCAACATTCTTTATTGGGAAAGTCTCTTCATACATTCTTTTTGTATAAGCAGCATCGAAAAGGTCAGTCTGCTGACAACCGACAAACAGACTTGCTGCACAAGCAGTAAGTATTATCAAACTATTTCTGGTTGAGGTTTTCATAATCGGGAAGATATATTGTTTGGACAAATGTATTATTAATTCATATATTTCACAATAAAAGAAGAACCAAATACGGAAAAAAATTATTCTAATAAAAAAAACAATGCGGAAGTGGCTTTTTGTGACTACTTCCGCATTCTATATAAATAGCAGGTCAGATACCTATACTCTTATTCTATCTGAATACTTTCTGATCAGAGGAAGCTGTTTTGTACCAACCTTCATATTGTTGACGTTCTTCTTTTGGCGCTTTTGCCCAAGAAGCGAACTCGTCATAGGCAGAAATAATACTTGTTTGTTCAATCGGATAACGGAACTCCGGTACGGATATGGCCCACGGGCAATTATCCGCAGCAGCAATGTATTGGCTATTATCCATTCCAACAGGAGACTGTCTGTCCCTGAATTCATACAAGTGGATTTCATTTCTACTAGTTGGGACTTGTTTACTTGTGTTATAA
>Ga0209125_1003117_pt1 | contig 11832 bp, 10 predicted proteins | sample BarGraIncub1131A_FD_184503 | JGI IMG/M metagenome (GOLD analysis project Ga0209125, IMG submission 184503) | Arctic peat soil microbial communities from Barrow, Alaska - Barrow Graham LP Incubations 11-31A (SPAdes) (version 2) | ecosystem: Environmental > Terrestrial > Soil > Wetlands > Peat... | reverse complement strand
AAAATTAAAAATTCTAATCTCATTGTGCGGTCTAAATAACATTTTTATAGCCAACCAATTGGTTATATACCCGATAACAGCTCCAACTAAGGAACCTATAAAAAACTTCATAATTGTTTCCTCCTTGTAATTCTTCCTAGTAGTCATAATAACTTATTATAAATCTATACATATTAAAAATCTATAGTACTATATTATTTTAGCTAAGGCACGTTGAATGGCAAAAGCATGAAGTCTAGTTTGCTCGCACTTCATGCCTTTAACTATAAATTATCTTACTATGCTTCCAGTAGGCAATTCCCCTGGCACCGATATAGCAAATAGCTTGCTATCATCCTGCGACGCTGCTGCAATTATCATTCCCTGCGATAATTCGCCTCTTAACGTAACAGGCTTTAAATTAGCTACTAATACTACATACTTTCCAATTAGATCTTCTGATTTATAATGCTGAGCTATTCCTGATACTACCTGCCTTATTTCTCCACCTAAATCCACTTTAAACTTAAGGAGCTTTTTAGATTTCTTCATTGGCTCGCAATCTAATACTTTAACCACTCTCATATCTATCTTGTCGAAATCTTCTATAGTAATTTCTTCTTTGACTTTCTCCATAGTAGGTTTTCGTGTTAATTTTCTTTGCGCTTCTAGAAGTGCATCAAGTTCCTCTATTTTAGCTTCTACATCTATCCTTGGAAACATTACTTCTCCTTTATTTACTTTTGTCCCCGCGCTTGTTCCATCGAAGGATGCTAAACTATCCCATGTAGTTACGTCTGCATTAATTTGAGAATTTATTTTCTCACTTGTAGTTGGTAAAAAGGCTACTATTAATACTGATGTTATTCTTAATGATTCTACTAAATTGTACAATACTGTACCTAATCTTCCCTTTTGTGCTTCGTCTTTTCCGAGTATCCATGGCGTTGTCTCATCTATATATTTGTTAGTCCGCCTAATAAGTGTCCAAACATGATCAAGCGCTTCAGAAATTTTTAACTCTCCTATAGCTTTCTCTACCTTGCCAGGCACTGCAAGTGCAAGTTCTATAAGTTCGTTATCAACATCAGCTTTTTCTGATGGTGCTGGAATGATCCCATTAAAATATTTTTCTATCATTGTTACTGTTCTTGATAATAAGTTTCCTAAATCATTAGCTAAGTCTGAGTTTGTTTTCTTTATGAATATTTCATTAGTAAATATTCCATCAGAACCAAATGGTATTTCATGAAGCAAATAATATCTTACAGCATCCACTCCAAAGTGATTAACTAATATTACTGGGTCTACTACATTCCCTCTAGATTTTGACATTTTGACTCCACCATCAATGAGAAGCCAGCCATGACCAAATACCTGTTTTGGAAGAGGTAAATTTAATGCCATGAGCATTATTGGCCAATAAATTGTATGAAATCTTAATATATCTTTACCTATTAAGTGTACATCTGCTGGCCAGAATTTTTCATAAAGAGACGTATCTTCTCCATTATATCCAAGTGCAGTTATATAGTTAGACAAAGCATCAACCCATACATATATAACGTGGCCTGGATCAAATTCTACAGGTATTCCCCAATTAAAAGTTGTTCTTGAAACGCATAAATCTTGAAGGCCAGGTCTTAAGAAGTTATTTATCATTTCATTTTTTCTTGATTCTGGTTGAATAAACTCTGGGTGAGTCTCTATATATTCTATAAGTCTATCAGCGTATTTTGACATTTTGAAGAAATATGCTTCTTCCTTTGCTTTCTCGACGGGTCTTCCACAATCAGGACATTTTCCATCTACAGCTTGAGTTTCTGTCCAGAAAGATTCACATGGGGTACAGTACCAACCTTCATATGCACTTTTGTATATATCGCCTTGATCATATAACTGTTTAAATAATTTTTGAACTGCCTTTTTATGATATTCATCTGTAGTTCTTATGAATTTATCATAGCTTATATCCATCATTTTCCATAGTTCTTGTATGCCTGCTACTACTTTATCTACATACTGTTTTGGAGTAACTCCTTTTTCCTGAGCTATCCTTTGAATCTTTTGACCATGCTCATCTGATCCTGTTAAGAACATTACATCATACCCTGTAAGTCTCTTAAATCTAGCAATTGCATCCGCAGCCACCGTTGTATATGTATTGCCGATGTGTAAATTTGCTGATGGATAAAAAATCGGTGTAGTAATGTAAAAAGTTTTTTTAGTCATAGTTTTCTCCTACCTCTCGTCAATTTAATTTGTTATTTAAGATACCTCATTAACTTATAATAATAATAAACAAAAACTATTATTTCCTGGAAAATAAAAAAAGTCTCTAAACAGAATAAACATTCTGTTTAGAGACGTATTTAACGTTTTACCACTCTAATTTATCAATACATCACTATAAAGACCTCACTAGGTGACCATCATCACCTGTCAATATAACGGTTGCTCCCGTATTATCTTTATAAATATCTTTAAAAGTATTTATTAAAATAAGCTTTTAAATATTTTACTCGGATAATCTGCTTAAAGGCCATCTTCATAAGCTAGCATGCTACTGATTTTCACCATCTTCAGTTCTCTTTTAGCATTTAGTCTTATTACTCTTCTCATCATTGCATTTATTTAAAATAATTGTATTGCAAACAAATCACTATGTCAATAATTTTATCCTAAAATTATAAAAATATACTTATTGTAAGCATATTTTTATTGCCAATTACTCTATTTTCCTTAACATTTCTACGCCTTTTGTACCTACAAGGTAATACAGCATTATATCTAAAAAACCATACACTATTAATATTAAAGTAAAAGCAACCCATTTAGTTATTTCAAACTTTATAATTATAAATACTGTAAGTCCTCCCAAAGCTAAGCAAATAATAATACTAATCATCACATTAAAGTTTCGTTTAACTGCCTCTTGTTCTGTATTCCACTGAAGTTTAGGAAAATTCAAATCAATAAATATTCCTATAAAGGATGTAAGTAATATTCCCACGATGCCAACTATGAGCATTAATAAAAGTAAACCTAATGATATTTTAAATAATATTATACCAAGTATACTTACCATAATCATACCCGCTATGCCTAAAACTACTGCTGATAATACCTTTGCCATTAGCTGCTGCTTATATTTCATAGGTATATATTTTAATACATATAAATTTTTACCTTCTCTTGATATTGCTGTAGTTGAAATTCCATTACTACAAGATGCAAAAACCATAAATGCAAAGAAAGCGGCTAATACTATGCCTGCACTTCTGCCATCTTGTAAAAGCTTAGTTATTGTCTTAAGCTGCGATCCACCGCCCTTTTGTGTGAAAACTGGTATCATAAAAAATATTGGCCATAAAAAATTCATAAGTACACAATTCATAAAATAAATTGGCGTCCTAAACAAAAGCTTTAATTCTTTTAATATGTATATTTTAAGTGAAGAGTTTTGCGACGTACTTTTTATAAGCTCAAGGTTACTAAGAGTTTTTCTCTTTGATGTGGTTTCAGATACTCCCATTACACCTTTAAAATACAATAATTCACCTAACATTATAAATATTATTAATGCAATTACCGCTATCATTATAAATAAAATCAAATTAATAAAACCTTGAACATTAGTAGTATTAATAAGACTATTTACAGCTATCTTAGTACTAGGAAATATTTTTGTTGCAAAAGATAGTAACGAATTATTTCCCTTTGCAAACATTTCAGTAATTGTAGATTGACTTACATTTTGCGAGAATCTTTGGATATATATATTAATTCCTACACCAAAACACATAGCTATAATCCCACCTAATAACCTAAACCTATCCTTATTTTTGGCAATATTAGTAAATCTCATTATAATCATATTAATTACAGATGCAATTACTAAAGGAACTATAGGCAATAATAAAAATATAATAACTCCATAGATATAATACAATACTCCTCCACTACTCTTTATACCGTAAGAAATTAGTGTGGGAGCAAAAAATATAATCTCTGTAAGATATTCATATATTAGCACTACAGTGAATTTAGCCCCCATAATATGCCAAGGTTTAAAAGGTAGTGGCAATAAATTTTCCACATCCATAGAAAAGTAAAATATGCCCATAGCATAAAAAATTCCGAAGAAGAATATAACAATGCTAACAACAGATAATCCAAAACCCAATATAACTGCTTCTTGCCCTATAGCATGTAACCCATCATATGCCTCTGATAAAAACTTTCCAAATCCTACTGCCATAGGCGTGAATGCTATAATTAAAAGTAGTCCAAGTAAAGCCCCTTTTATCTGTTTTTTGTTTTTCTTGTTACTAGATGACTGCGTTCCTGTTTTTAATAATATTCTAGTTAAAGCTATAAATTTACTCATTTTCTGTCATCTCCAAGAAGATTTTTTCGAGAGACCCACTATCTTTAAAATGATTCCTTAGTTCTTCTAAAGTTCCAGAAAATAATATTTTCCCCTTATTTATTACAGCAACCCTATCACATATTTTCTCAGCTACCTCTAAAACATGAGTTGAAAAAAACACACTTTTCCCACTATTTGCATGTTCTCTCATCATTTCTTTCAAAACATATGAAGATTTAGGATCTAATCCGGTCATTGGCTCATCTAAGATCCAAACTTCAGGTTCATGGATAAGTGCTCCCATTATAATTATTTTTTGCCTCATACCATGAGAATAACTCTGAATCTGATCCGTTAGAGCATTATCCATTTCAAATCTACTTGCTAAGGCTTCAACTCTCTTTTTTCTAAGTTCACTAGGCACTTCATAAATATCTGCCATAAAATTCAAATATTCAATGCCCTTAAGTCTTAAAAACATATCTGGGTTATCCGGTACAAACCCAAATTGCTTTTTAGCCTCTAAATCATTTTTCTCTATATCAATTCCGTTGATGGCTATTTTTCCACTATCAGCACTTAATATCCCTGTAATCATTTTTATGGTAGTAGTTTTACCTGCTCCATTGGGACCTAAAAAACCAAATATTTCTCCATCCCTTATAGTTAAGCTTAAGTTGTCTACAGCCTTGTATTTACCATTGTAACTCTTATTTACACAAGTAATCTCAATCATATTTCATCCTCCTCGTACTTCTCGATATGGAAAATAACAGATATTTATTATTATCTTTCATATATTAATACTGTTTGTCTACTAATTTATTAGAACGTAATTAAGTATACTCAATTATATTAGCATACTTTCTATCTTCTTACAATATATGTTATAACCATGCTAAACAAAGGTTACCTTGGCTCTAAAATAATATTAAAAGAAGAACTTAGCTAGGTTAACTGCCATTATAACCGCAGTAATATCCGCGAGTATTGCCGCTATTAGTGTATGCCTAATGTTTTTTATGCCTACCGCGCCAAAATAAATCGTTAATGTATAAAAGATGGTTTCCGTTGAGCCCATTATTATAGATGCGACGCACCCTATATAACTATCTGGACCATATTGCTTTATTATGTCGGTAAATACCCCTAAAGCTCCACTTCCCGAAAGTGGTTTTATTAATACTAAAGGTACTAGTTCCGGTGGAAGCCCAATAAACTTAACTACTGGTTTTACTAGATAGATAAAAAAGTCTAACACCCCTGAAGCTCTAAATACATTAACTGCTATAATCATAGCTAGAAGGTATGGAAAAATTTTCAGACAAATAGTTATTCCGTCCCTCGCCCCTTCAACAAAACATTCATATACCTTTACCTTCATAATGACTCCATATAGTACTACAAGTACAATAATAATTGGAATTATTCCCTTTAGAATATATGATACTAAATTACCCAAAATCACTCTATTTCACCTACCCTTAAATTAATTTAAATATTTATACAGATATGTTTTCTCATCAGAAATATCTTTCCAAAATCCTACAGTACAGTATACCTAAGGCTGCGGCCGTACCTGTTGCTATTATGGCAGGTATTATAATAATTGCTGGATTTTGGGAGTTATAGGCTGCTCTTATAGATATCACTGTTGTAGGTAGAACCTGAATGCATGCAGCATTTAGAACTAAAAATAATGACATATCATTACTAGCTGTACTTTTTTCTTTATTAATCTTTTGCATCTCTTCCATAGCATTTATTCCAAAAGGGGTTGCTGCATTAGAGAGTCCCATCATATTAGCTGTTAGATTCATAGTGATACTTGACATTGCCTTCTTATTTCTTCCAGCTTCTTTAAATAAAATTTTTAAAACTGGCTTGAGTAGCTTTGCCAAATTATCAGTTAATCCACTCTTCTCAGCAATTTTCATTATCCCACACCAAAGACACATCATTCCAAGGAGCCCCATTACCAATTCAACAGCACCAGTTGTTGATGAAACAACCGCCTTTGACACAATTTCTACTCTTCCTGTAATAATTCCAACTATTATTCCTAATGATAAAATTAAAAACCAGATGATATTAATCATATATTTCCCCCCTAGAATTTAAATCGAATTATCATTGTTTCGTTAATATATATGTGACTATTAATATAAACTTGCATATATTAATATTTTATTCATCCCATTTACTATAAAAAAAACACTTTTTGTGTTATCATTTTCTTGTTAATATACTATAACCATAAAAAAAGGGAGTTAATATATGATTAATATAGCTTTACTAAATTCCAGTGCATATACACTTTTTTATTTTTTTATAATTTATTCTTTTATGGGCTGGTGTCTTGAAACTGTATACACTACAATTATTAAAAGAGAATTCGTTAATCGAGGCTTCCTCCATGGTCCCTTTTGCCCTATTTATGGTTTTGCTACTTTATCAATTATTGTTTTGCTGAAACCTTTTGAAACAAATTACATTTTTCTTTTTTTAGGTTCAGTATTTTTAACTTCTATTCTTGAGTATATAACAGGGTATGTTTTAGAAACTGCATTTAATAGCACTTGGTGGGATTACAGTGACAAACCATATAATCTTCATGGAAGAATATGTTTATCTTTCTCAATAATATGGGGATTCATTTCAATATTAATTTTAAAGGTGATTCATCCCTACATCATTAATATGGTAAATTCAGTCCCGCCCAAACTAGGTATAATATTTTTTTATATTACGCTATTATATTTCATTATTGATTTTATAATTACTGTAATTACAATCTTTAAGTTAAAATCTCTTTTAAACCAATTAAATACTGTATATTTGGAATTAACTGATAAACTTTCAGATTTTAAAATTAATTTAGGGAATACTAAAAGTATTCCAGAATTAAAAATCAAATTGGATCAATTGATAGAAAGTGCAGAAAACAAAATGAGTAAGAAAAAATCTGACATTGAACATCTGATAAAAGAGTTGAAAATAAAATATGATTCTTTATTTATAAAAAAATGTCCTGATTATTCAAGACTTATAAAAGCATTTCCTGATTTAAAATTTAAAGGTTTAGATTCTATTTTAAGGAATGTTAAAAATAAAATTCGTAAAAGCAAGAAAAATTCTTAAATGTATTTATAAAAATAACATAAGTTAAAGGAGATTTAATAATGAGACAAGATAATCTTAAACTAGCTCAGAAAGGCATTGATGATGCACTATATACTATTGAAGCTTTAGAACAGACTATAAAGGAAACTCCTCTTTCAAAAAATACACTAAAAGAGAGCTTTTATAACCTTGCTAAAAAAGTGGATGAAATTGAAGATATATTAAAAAGTGAAGGAATATTATAATTTTCATATTTAGGTTAAAAAATATAAAAGAGGCATATAAGTTTATACTTATATGCCTCTTTTATTACATAAGTTCATTAAAAAACAATCTCAAGTTCAATTAGCCCACCTACTAAATGTATTATAAATTCAATATCTTTAGTATATCTTAATAACTAACCTCTTCTAGAAATAAACCTTTAGCTGGTGCAATATGTCCAGCATATTTTCTTTCTTTTTTATCCAATATACTACTAATTTCATTTGCATCTCGCTCGCCGAGTCCCACTTCAATAAGTGTTCCAACTATTAACCTTACCATATTTTTCATAAATCCATTTCCTTGAATACTAATTTCTATATTTCCATCATTATTATCAAAATTAATTGTATATATAGTTCTTACAGTCGATTTTTTCTTGGTTTTAAGTGTTGTAAAACTTTGAAAATCATGTTCACCTATTAGAAATTCTGATGCTTTTCTCATCTTTTCAATATTTAGAGGTAGTGAAACGTGGTAATCATATTTCCTGGTAAATACATCATGCGCTTTATTATTGCAAATATTATATACATATTTTTTAACTTTAGCATTATATCTAGCATGAAAATTAAGGTCTACTTCTTCCACTGACTTAACAACGATATCTTCAGGTAAATATTCGTAACAATAACTACGCATTTTATGTTCGGACATTGTACATTCTGTTCTAAAATTCGCTACTTGATTTGACGCGTGTACTCCAGCATCTGTTCTTCCAGAACCGGTAATCTCAATATTTTCTCCAGCCATCTTACTTAAAACTGACTCTAACTTGTGCTGAATAGTATTATCACTATCTCCAAGTCTCTGCCATCCTTTATACCTAGTACCATCATATTCTATTACAATTTTTATATTTCTCATATTTATTATTTATCCTACTTTCTATTTTAGAGTTTACTATTATTATACCATAGAACTCACTAATCCTTTAATAATATAATTTATAAAACTTAAATATTTTAATTTAAGTTAAAAGATCGTTAAACAAAAGTTAAAAAGCTTGATTTTTACACATATTTACTGTTTTTTTATTGACATTTATATGTATACTATCATTATAAGATAAAATGAATTATTTGGAGGGCTATATGTTTGGAAGTGAACTATTATTACGATTTTTCAACTTATTATTTGTTATAAATATCCTCTTCGCCTTTGCAGTTGTATTTCTTGAGCGCAAAAATCCCGCAAGCACTTGGACTTGGCTTATGGTTTTGCTATTTTTCCCAAGCATAGGTTTTATTCTATATTTATTTCTTGGTCAAAATTTAAAAAGAAAAAAATTGTTTTCACTAAAAAAAGAAGAAAAAGAAAATCTTACTTCAATTATCAATAAACAAAAGGAATTTTTAAATAATAAATGTTTAATTAAAACTAACCCTTTTTTAAGTAAATATTCCGATATGATGAAACTTAATCTTTGTAGTGATAATTCCTTTTACACTAACAATAATCATGTAACTATATTTATTGATGGAAAATCAAAATTTGATCAACTTAAAGAAACCCTAGAAAGTGCAAAAGTATATATTCATATGGAGTATTATATATTCCAAAATGATAATTTAGGAGGTATTATTCTTGAAATTCTATGTAGGAAGGCTAAGGAAGGAATAGAGGTAAAATTGCTTTATGATGGTATGGGATGTCTCAAAGTGCATAAGTGTTTTTTTGCTCCTTTAATTGAGTCTGGAGGGAAAGTTGCTTGTTTCTTCCCTCCCTTTCTTCCTTATATAAATCTTAGGGTAAATTTTAGAAATCATCGTAAAATATGCACCGTCGATGGAAAAAATGCATTTACAGGTGGTTTCAATATAGGTGATGAATATTTAGGACTTTCTAAAAAATTCGGATTTTGGAGAGATACTCATTTGTTTATACAAGGGGATGCAATCGACGCCTTGGAACTACACTTCCTAATGGATTGGAGATTTGCTGCTAATGAAAATTCAGTTTTTGATAACAAGTATTTCCCTCATAGAACTCAAATCGGAAAAACTGGTCTTCAAATAGTTTCAAGTGGCCCTGACTCCACCTGGAATTCTATTAAAAATGGTTATTTAAAGATGATTAGTAAAGCCGAAAAAAATATTTATATAGAGACCCCTTATTTTATTCCAGATGACAGTATACTCGAGGCCTTAAAAATAGCATCCTTGTCTGGAGTAGATGTACGTATAATTATACCAAGTAAACCAGATCATCCATTTGTATATTGGGCCTCTACGTCTTATATGGGAGAGTTACTCGAATCAGGTGTAAAATGTTATACTTACACTAAGGGATTTCTTCATTGTAAATTTCTCTCTATAGACGAATCTATAAGTTCTGTAGGTACCGCAAATTTAGATATCCGAAGTTTTACTTTAAACTTTGAAATTAATACTTTTATTTATGATAAAAAAATAACTTCTGATTTAGATAATTATTTTATTGAAGATTTAAAATTTTGCAATGAGTTAACATTAGAAAAATATATTAATAGAAGCTTTATTGTTAAATTCAAAGAATCAATTTCAAGATTACTCTCTCCTATACTATAATAAAAAATCCCACAAACTTTTTATTGTTTGGGGGATTTTAATAAGTTAAATTCTAAAAATAGGTAGACTAAATGAAAAATCAGTTCCTTTTTCAATTTCACTCTCAACCCAGATCTGTCCTCCGTGCTCCTCAATAATAAACTTGCATATAGCCTATAACATTTACTATCCTACTTTTATTATATGCCGCCTTTTTTTGGTTTAGCATTATTACTACCCCATATGTTTTTTCTTTATGGACTATTGGGATTATAAGTGCGCTTCTCATATGATATAATAATAATTGAAATCTAGTCATATAATTTATATATTTTGACTTATTTAAATTTCTAATATAATAATTTGTACCGAACCCTATAATCTTTTTAACTAATTTAGTACAATTATTCTGCTGTAAATAGTTATTTAAGTTTATTTTGTCTCCATTCCCACAGAGAGCCATTAGTTCAATTTCATTATCATTACTTAATATAATTATGCCCGTATCATAATCTAAAATTTCATATAGATTTTTTAATATTTCATTTAAAACATCATTGATCTCTGTTGAAGCTTTAAATATATTAATAGTAGCATTAATTTTTTTATCATTGAAAGGAGTGTCTTTATGCGAAAAGCTGGTAAAATAATTAACATTGAAAAAGATAAAGTTTATATCATAACTGCAAACAATGAATTTGTTACTCTTGAAAAGCATGCAGCTGAACCTATATTAGGTGAACTATATGTAGGTGAAGAATTTAGAAATGCTCAAATTTGGAAATATATTTTAGCAACCTTTTGTATTTTATTGCTCTTATTTTTACTAAGAAAATTATATTATGATAATAGATATAATTATTCAGTTATAGTAGATATGAATTGTTCTCTAAAAATGGATGTAAATGGCTCAAATAAAATTACAAATGTTGAAGGCATTAGCTCCGGCGGTTATAAAATGAAACAACTTCTATCTTTAGAACATAAGTCTTTAGATGAAGCGTTGCATTTAATTTTAGATGAGGCAATTAAGCAAAACTACTTAACTAAAGCACGTGCAGATGACGGCTTTGAAATTTATATAGCTATTTCTGGCAATAAAAATAAAGCCCCTATCGACTTAACTGAGTTTAATAGGTATGCTGGCACACATAACTTTAAAGTTTTATTAAATAACAATGGACATGCTGTAATTAACTAGTTTACTTCATAATTCCAAAGGACGGTGTGAAATGAAAACAATTCACAATAAAAAAGAACTATATACTACTGGTCAGGATGAAAATAATGCTTTAAAAATCAGGTTAAATAAATATATAAGTGAAACAGGCTTTTGCTCTAGGCGAGAAGCTGATAAAATGATTGATCAAGGCGCAGTTACCGTAAATGGCAAAATACCTGAACTAGGCACTCAAGTATCTTCAACTGATTATATCGAAATACATGGTAAGCCATTAAAAAATAGGGAAAAATTAATTTACATAGCATTCAATAAACCTATTGGAATCACCTGCACTACAGAGCATAAAGTAAATGGTAATATTATAGATTTCATAAACTTTCCAA
>Ga0209125_1003116_pt1 | contig 11833 bp, 22 predicted proteins | sample BarGraIncub1131A_FD_184503 | JGI IMG/M metagenome (GOLD analysis project Ga0209125, IMG submission 184503) | Arctic peat soil microbial communities from Barrow, Alaska - Barrow Graham LP Incubations 11-31A (SPAdes) (version 2) | ecosystem: Environmental > Terrestrial > Soil > Wetlands > Peat... | reverse complement strand
TCCAAATGGAGAATGTGATTGTAGAGTAGGTAAGTTTGAAAAATTACAAAAAGCAGCACAGCCATTAATTGATTATTTGCAAGAAAATCATAATATGATGTGTTATGCGTTAGTATCAATTGGAAACGTTGAAATTCTTGAAAATAAGATTGGTATGCCAATAGAAATTAATGATTAATTCGAGTGAAATTTAGCATGAAATTAAGATTTTGACCTAAATAAAATTAAGGAGGATACTAAATGGCATTTTACAGTTTACCACTTGAAAAAAGAAATGATAAAGTAGATGAAAAATTTCTTTATTTAGAAATTGCAAAATTTAATGATGACTATTTAAAATCTGATAATGGTAAGAAATTATCAAAGGATGAACTTAAAACAAGAAAAACAAACGTGGAAGCACAAGTAATGACTCTCAGACAATTAGAAACTGGACATTTTAATTCTTACAATCGTCCAATTGCATTAGAAAGTATATTCGATTTTTCTTTTCCTTCAGCAATAAACAATATGGATAAATATGTAATATATAGAATACAACCAACTGCACTAATTCAAAGTAGTGGAGGATACTATAGTAATCTTAAATATGATGTATATGAATTTAATGTTGTTGCCAAATTAACTACAAAGGAGCAAGTTATAAAGCAAGTTCATGATGATGGCTTATTAAAGGAATTTTCTGCTAATTATTTTGACCAGTATAACTATGGAAATGAAGGATTCAAAGAAAATTTGATTGATTATTTTAAATATATTAAAGAGAACTATCCTGACTTCACATTTACAATTAGTGATCTATTACTTAATACAAAAGAATATGGTAATCCAGCAAGAAGATTTTGTAGTAATATGTATAATAATACAAGAGAAACAATTAAACACTTATTAGATAATGAATTTATTGCATATTATTATGGTGACTGGTATCCAGAAAGAATATTGAATATATTATTGGATTGTGAACTTTATGAGATTGCATTAAATTATGTAATGTTAGTTAAGGATATAGATTACAAATTGAAAGTCCAGAAATCCAAAGAAATAAATCTATCATTAAAAAAATGTTCTACCAATGAGTTTGTTAAACAAATTATTTTATTTTTAGAAATTCATTTAACTGGCGTTACATTAAAGATTAAAAAATATGATGAATGGCATGATGATACATTTGAAACTAAACAGTTTGAAAATATTGGGCAAGTAAAGCAATATCTTATTAAAACCTATGATGTTTCATTTGAACAGGCACAAAAAACTGATATATCTGATATTAGAGCTGGAGAAGATTTTGAGGGATATAGTTTTAGTATTGAGTAAAATTGACATACAACATATAGTGTTTAATAAAATTATAAACCACAACATATTGTGTTGAAATGTGCATAAAACTTCTATTTCATTCACAATTAAAATAATTAGATAGGAGAAATTAAAACATGAGTAATTCAAATAATTCAAGCAATGCAAGTGGTGGTATAGGATTCACAGGTTTACTTACAATAGTTTTTATCGTACTTAAATTATGTAAAGTAATTACATGGTCGTGGTTGTGGGTTTTATCTCCTCTATGGATTTCAGTAGCATTGGTAGTTTTTATTCTGTTAATAGTCGGTATTATCTATTTAATCGCAGCGATAAACAGTTAAAATAAATAGTAAAAGAAAGAAGGAAATAAGATTATGAGTTACGCAAGAAATGTAAGAAGAAAAGCAATAGCAAGAGCAATCAAAAGTGTATTTGGTGGTGTCAGTTATCAAGATGATATTGTTCACCCTGAAACTGGTGAGGTTTGCAATTATAAGAAGATTAATAATCGTTGGAAGTTGTTTGTAAAAGATACAGGAGAATTACCAGATAGTTGGACAGTTAAAGCAATGAAAATGATAGCTAAATAATAATAAAATGTTGCTTTTGAACAGAGTATAAAAATAATATAATATGAAAGGAAAATAAGTATGAGTATAAACAAAGACAATATCACTGAATTAGCTAATCAAACAAGGAGATATTATTTTCCTCACAATGAAGTTGTTGAAATTAAAGGAATATTTGAATTAATAGTAAGTAGTTCCGGTAGCCACAGATTAAGAACGAATGATAAAAAATTACATATTATACCTACTGGATGGCTACACATTGAAATTGATGCTGAAAATTGGACAGTGTAGTTGAAATTTGAATTTTATAATGATTTAAAACAAGACAAGTAAAATAAAAGGATGTGAAATATATTTGGAAAATTGGGAATTAAAACAAATGCAAGGACTTCCATTAGAAGTTAAAATAGCTAAGACAAAGTTAAGAATTAGAGAATGGTATGATCATTGGAATGGAGATGTATATGTTTCATTTAGTGGGGGTAAAGATAGTACAGTTCTATTAGATTTGGTGAGGCAAGAACATCCTGATGTTGAAGCAGTTTTTGTTGATACTGGACTTGAGTATCCAGAAATAAGAAAGTTTGTTGAAACAAAAGAAAATGTCAAATGGTTGAAACCTAAAATGAGATTTGATGAAGTTATAAAAAAATATGGGTATCCAGTCATAAGTAAAGATGTAGCTTTACGTATATATTATGCTAAAAGAGGTAGTCCTTGGGCAATCTATGCTTTACAAGGATTAGAAAAAGATGGAACTCAGGTAGAAAATGCATTTAAGAAAAGATATATAAAATATGCATATTTATTAGATGCTCCTTTTGATATATCAGAAAAGTGTTGCGGTATAATTAAAGAAAATCCCATGAAAGAATATGGGAAACAAAGTTGTAAAAAGCCTTTTACTGGTATTATGGCTGAAGAAAGTCAACGTAGACAACAATCATATTTGAACAATGGATGTAATGCTTTTGAAAGTAAAAGTCCTATATCAAACCCATTAGGATTTTGGACAGAACGAGATATATTAGAGTATTTATATACATATAAAATTCCATATGCATCAATTTATGGAGATATAGTTTTAGAAGGCGAAAAATATAAAACTACTGGTGCAGATAGGACGGGTTGTATGTTTTGTATGTTTGGGTGTCATTTGGATAAAGGAATAAATAAGTTTCAAAAAATGAAAGAAACACATCTCAAAATGTATGACTACTGCATTAAATCAGTTGAAGATGGTGGGTTAGGATGTGGGAAAGTATTAGATTACATAGGTGTTAAATATTAGGAGAGTAAAATATGAAAATTTATTATGCACATCATCTTTACAAGTATAATACAAAAGTCGAAAAATATGAATTAGATTTAATTAAGAGAGAATTTGATGAATATGAGATCATAAATCCTAATGGGGATATTATTCATGAAGATATGACCAATGAAACAAAAATAATGGAAGAGTGTTTAAATAAGGTTACTGATTGTTATTCTCTTGTGTTTAGTAGTATGAATAATGTAGTTGGTAAAGGTGTATTCGATGAAGTTGATCACGCTTTAAAAATAGGCAAAGCAGTATATTATATTACTGGGAACTCCATAATTAAATTCGATAAGGGGTTATGGATAATTATAGATGAAAGTCGTAGTGTCTATGCAATTCTGGTGTAAATAAAACTACCATTTTATAATGAATTTTAGGAGGTGAAAATATGAGAACAATTAAAATTGTAAAAGACGGTAATGCATTTATAGCTTATGATGAAGATAATTTTACTAATTTACAGGAAAGTTCGGCAGGATATAGAGATACTGAATTGGAAGCAAAAGAAAATTTTTATGCATTACTTGAATGTGAGGATTAATACATATGAAAAATTATCCAGATAAAGATGAAATATTCTTTAGCAATTGTGAAAACTGTCCATATCCAATTAATGTTGGTGATGAGTATTATGATATAGATGGAAATTATGTACATATTGATTGCTTAAAAGAATATCTCACAGAAAAGAAAGTTGCAGTTAGAAAAACTGCTGTATTAGAAGAAAATTGGATACAAACACAAATATAAACAAATAATATAAAAGAATAGGAAATAAAATAAATATGGTAACTTTGTACTCAAATCATTGTCCTAAATGTAAAATATTAACGCAAAAATTAAACCAAGCAGATATTCAATACGTTGAAGTAAATGACATAGACTTAATGATTGAAAAGGGATTTATGACTATGCCTATATTAGAAGTTGATGGTGTAGGAATGAGTTTCGTGGAATCAGTAAACTGGATTAATGAGAGGAATAATTAATGGATATAAAATTAAAACTAAATAATAAATTTATCAGTTGTCTTTATAAACTAAATGAGAAGTATGGTGAAAAATTCCAGTTAATGAATGGTTCTCATAATTCTAATTTAAATTTCACTGACTTTATAGACCATTTTATTGATAGTAAAAATGTATCAGATGTTTCAATTGATGCAAATGCCAATAGCAGCACAAGAGATGTACGAACCCTTATGTCTGATATGATGAAACCACATACAAAACTGTTAGCATTTAATAAGATATTTTATGAACTAACTAAGAAATATGGACTTGCTGTTGCTGAAGAATGGTTAGAAAATGAATGGAACGGTGCTTACTACTTACATAATTCTTCAACAAGTACATTATTCCCTTATTGTTTTGCATATGACTTGGATCAAGTAGTGGAAAAGGGATTGTTCTTCATTGATAAGTTTAAATCAAGACCTGCAAAGCACTTAACTACATTTAATGATCATGTTCTTGAATTTGTTAGTTGGAACGCTAATAGAACCTCTGGGGCAGTTGGTTTGCCAAGTTACTTAGTATATTCTTACTACTTTTGGAAGAATGATATTAAGAATGATTTTTACCTTAAAAGTCCTGAATATTACCGTAAACAATGTTTTCAAAAGTTTGTATATGATTTAAACCAACCATATTTGAGAGTTACAGAATGTGCCTTTACTAACCTTTCAATTATGGATAGAAATTATCTTACTGAAATTTTTGGAGATAGAGTTTTCCCAAATGGAGAATTTGTTATTGACCATATAGAAGGAATCATTGAGCATCAAAAAATATTCATGGAAACGGTTGCAGAAATTAGACAAAAACTTTACATGACATTTCCTGTATTAACTTTTGCATTACTTTATAAAGATGGAAAATTTGTTGATGAAGAATTTGCAAGATGGTCAAATAAACATAATATGCTTTGGTATGATTCTAATTTTTATGTTGGCAATGATGTTAGTGTTTTAAGCAATTGTTGTAGACTACTATCTGATACAAAGAAATTGAATGGATTCATTAATAGTATAGGTGGTACTTCTTTACAAATAGGTAGTGTTCAAGTTAATACAATTAACCTTCGTAGAATAGCGTTAGAATGTAATGGAGATAAGGAAAAATATATACCTATTCTAATACAAAGACTTGATAACTGTATTAAGGTGTTAGACGTACTAAGAGGTATTATTGTAAGAAATGTTGAAAAGGGATTATTACCAAACTACACCTTTGAATTAATTAAGTTAGAAAAGCAATACAATACAATTGGTATAACTTCTTTTTATGAAACTATAAGAGAATTTGGATTGATTGATACAGATGAATTTGGTAATAAATCTTATTCTGATGAGGGTATGAAATTTGCAAGTTTAATTCTTAATACTGTTAATGAAGTTAAAGACAGTTATGATTTTGATTATAGTATCAATGTAGAAGCAATCCCTGCTGAACGTGCAAATGTTGTTTTATGCAATAAAGATAATGCTTTGTATGACAATAAGTTTGATGATTTTATTTATAGTAATCAATGGATACCACTAATGGAAAATTGCACTATTCAAGAAAAGATTAGGTTGGGTGCTATTCTTGATAAAGAGTGTGGTGGTGGTCAAATATCCCATATTAATTTACAAGGCAGATTTGCAAATGAGGAACAATCATGGAGTTTGTTAAATACGATTGCTGAACATGGGGTTATCTATTTTGCTTATAATGTTAAAACTTCTGTTTGTGAAGATGGTCATGGCTTCTTTGGTGAATATTGTCCTACTTGTGGAAAGATTAAAGCAGATGAATTTTCAAGGATCGTAGGATTCTTAACTGCCAAGTCTACATATAGCAAAGAACGTAAACAGGAATTTGATAAAAGAAGATGGTTTAATATATGATGGTAAAAGACATTATTGATGAAGATTATCAAGACTATAAAAAAACATCAATGATGATTGCAACTTGCTTATGTGATTGGAAATGTTTAACTGAAACTGGTTTATCTTTAGATATTTGTCAAAACTCTGAATTAGCCAAACAAAAAAATATTGATGTATCTATTGACTTAATTGTTAATAGATACATCAAAAATCCTCTGACACAAGCTGTTGTATTTGGTGGATTAGAGCCAATGTTACAGTTCAATGATATATTTAAAGTTATACAAGGTCTAAGAATGTGGAACAATGATGACATTGTAATTTATACAGGTTATTATCCAGAAGAAATACAAGATAAGATTGAAACACTTAAACAATTCTCAAACATAATAGTAAAATATGGTAGATTTATTCCAGATAGTGTAAGTAAATTCGATGATGTTTTAGGAGTACAACTAAGTTCAGCTAATCAGTTTGCTGTGAAAATAAGTTAAGAAAGGTAAAATAAAAGATATGGAATCAACAAGAGATGAAGTAAGAAGAGTCTTAGCTGTAGTAATTGCAAAAGCAATTTATCAAGACTTAGTAAAACTTGATATTGATAGTTATATAGATCAGATTGAGGAAGTTTATAAAGTAAAAATAAGCAAGGGTACAATGCGAAAAATAACCCAAGAAGAAATAGATGATATTTCTCTTCAATTTAAAATGGATAAAGTATTAAATAATTATATACCGAAAGGAGAATGTTGATGGTAGGTAAAAAAGTATACTTTGCAAAGGTTAAACCAGATGCAACAATTCCAAGTAAAAGAGATGAAGATGTAGGGTATGATCTATATGCCTGTTTTGATGAAGATTACATAATTATTGAACCTTTTACAAGTAAGTTAATTCCAACAGGAATAGCAAGTGCTTTCAGTAAAGAATATGGACTTATTTTTTATGAACGTGGTAGTACAGGAGTAAAAAACTTAAAGGTAAACGCAGGTGTAATTGATAGTGGATTTAGAAATGAAATTTTTGTGTGTTTATATAATGCTAATGAAAAACCAGTGATGATTACAAAAAGTGATAATAAAGATGCTTTCTATTATCTATATGGAGAAGATTACATAATTTATCCCTGCACAAAAGCAATTGCACAAGCTATTATAATTAATGTTCCAAGAGTAGAAGTCAATGAAATTTCCTATGATGAACTGAAAAATATCAAGTCTGATAGAGGTATGGGAATGGTAGGAAGTAGTAATAAATAGTTTCAAAATGAAGGTTTTATAAAGAATGGAGAAAAAATATGAGAATTAAAGGATATAGAATAACTTATGTATTAAAAAGATTTTTTAAGAAATTTGGCAAATACAATCCTAAAGATAATCATAGGTGTATGATACAAAACCAATGCAAAAATAAATATAATATAGCTGAATGTGGAACTTGTTGGAGAGCAGATCGCTATAAAAGTAAATATTAACTTTAAACGAAAGGATAAAAAATATGAACGAAGTTACAGGAATTAAAATGGCAAAGATAATCAATATGCAAAGTGACATAATTATAAAGCAAACAGAAGCTATGAGATTATTGTTTGATCGTAAAGCAATTGATGAAAATTACATTGATATAATTACAAATCTAATGACAGAAATAGATAAAGTTTCAAGTCAAGTTAATATATTAATGGATCAAGTCGAAGATGATACAGCACCAAAACGTTAAAATAAAATAATGGAGAAACGAATGGAAATTAAAAAAATCTACATAAACTGTAATTGGAATTTTGTTAAACAATTAGCTTTATCTACAATAGGTAAAAATATCAAAAATGAACCAACTTCTCAATGGAAAAAACAAATATTGTTATGTGAGCATTCTCCTATTAGAAATATTACTTTATCATGGTGTTGGGAAAATCTAAAATCATGGGTTTCAGTACATTTAGTGAGGCATAAAATTGGAATTGAGCATTATGTTAAAACACAAAGAACTGATAGGACAGGTATTGATAGAGATAATCTTCCTCAAGGCAATCTAGTAAGTCATACTTGTGTTGCAAATGCTCAAGCAATAATAACTATATCAAGAAAAAGATTATGTACTTGTGCAAGTGTTGAAACAAGAGAAGCGTGGCAAGAATTTATATTTTCATTCAAAGATAATGAAAATGAACTATATTCCGTTTGTGTTCCTGAATGTATTTATAGAGGATTCTGCCCTGAATTTAGTTGTTGCGGATTTGTAAACACACAAAAATATCAAGATGATTTAATTAAATATAGAAATGTTAAGGAGTTTGAAATTGAAGTTTAAAAGATTATTAATGTATATGTTGAGGTGGCAAGCATCAAGTTTGATTCTTGCCCCTTGCATCTTTCTAATTCCAAATAATGCAATTATTGCTGCAATTGTTTCAAATTTTTTTGGAAGTTTACTGTTTTTCCAAGTTGACAAATTTATATTTAAGCATAATAAAAATCATAAAAGTGAGGATAAATAAAATATGAATACAGTATTTCTAATATGTGGGGCTACAGCTTCGGGAAAGGATTGTATAGCAAACAACCTTGAAACAAATGGATACAAAGTATTAAAGTCATATGCAACACGACCACGCAGAGCGAATGAGGGCAACACACACATATTTATTAATGAGAATGAAGTTGATAAGTATGATGACCGTATGATTGCTTATACAAAAATCGGAGATTATTCATACTTTGCAACAAGAGAGCAATTAGACGATTGTGACATTTACATAATTGATTATGAGGGAATTAAGTATCTCAAAACAAAAGTAAGTGATGTAAGGTTTATTACTATTTTTATTAATGTTCCTTATGGTGAAAGAATGGATAGAGTTCGTAAGCGTGGTGATATTCCAAATGAAGCACATAGAAGATTAGTTGCTGAAGAAGAACAATTTACAGAATTGAAAGTTAATTGTGCATTTGATTATTCTGTATGTAATATTGATTTAAAAAAGGCAAGTGATATTGTTCAGTTTATTATTAAGAGGGAATTAGTATGAGGAAGATTAAAATAGGTGTGGATTTAGATTCCACACTATCAGACTTCCTTCCATATTGGATAAACAAATATAATATTAATTATCAAGACAATCTCATAGCTTCTAATATAACTAAATGGGAAACACATACATTTACAAAACCAGAATGTGGCACAAAAATATATGACATTCTTTTGGACAGAGGTTTCTTTAGACACGTTCCTGTATTACCAAAATCACAATTAGCAATTGAATGGTTATCAAATTTTGATGATGTTGAAATTTATGTTGCTACTGCATATCACCCTTATGTATGTAAAGACAAAGCAGATTGGTTAGCAGACTTTTATCCTACAATTGACCAAAAGAATATCATATTTTGCAATAATAAGAGTTTGCTTGACCTTGATTACCTTTGGGATGATGCAATACATAATGGAGAAGGATTTAAAGGTAAGTTTCTTCTTATGGATTATCCACATAATCAATCTTGTGGAGATAAATATACAAGGGTTAAAGATGGACAAGAAGTTATTAAATTTTTCAAAGACGAATTTAAAAGACTTGGGTTAATATAAAACATATATTTTATAATGAAATTTAAGGAGTGACAATATGGAAGTTACAAATATGCAACTATTTGGAATCATAATAGCATCTCTTACAATTGCTGTATTAATAGTTGGCTTTGCATGGTGTCTAATTAGAAGTTCGAGTATGAGTAGGACAGAGGAAGAAATTGAAGCTGATGATGAAGATCAGATGGAATATTTTAGGAATAAAGATAAGAAATAATACATATATTAAGACATATATATTGTAAAACTGTTGAAAGGAATGTTTAGTATGGCAGAAAAAACAAAAGATGATAGCATTTATATATCAAGAATACATAATCCTAATACTCCAGAGCAAGCCGAAGCCTTTCTAACAAAATGGATGGCTAAAATAATTGCTAACAATATTAATAAGACAATTAAATAATAAATACATATAAAACATCTTAATAGGTGTTTTATTTTTTATTGCAATATTCACCGTTCTATTGTATAATACAGTAGTAATAGAAAAATGATATGTAAATAGAAAGGTTAAGGATGTTAAAATGAATGTAGTAGCTTATTGTAGGGTTAGTACAGATACAACGGATCAGTTAAATAGTCTTGAAGCACAAAAGAACTTCTTTGATGATTACGCAAAAAAGAATGATTATAATTTAATTAAAATCTATGCTGATGAGGGTATAAGTGGGACGAAAATAAAGAATCGAACAGAATTTTTAAACTTGATGAAAGATGCACAGCAAGGAATTTTTGATACGGTAATAGTTAAAGACATAAGTAGATTTGCAAGAAATACAGTTGATTTTTTAAATGGAATTAGAATGTTAAAATCCTTGAATATTGAAACTATATTTTTGACTTCTAATCAGACAGTCTTGGGTAATTCTGAATTTATATTAACTATTTTTGGAGCTTTAGCACAAGAGGAAAGTGCTAATACATCAAAGCGTGTAAAATTTGGCAAAAAGATAAATGCTGAAAAAGGTAGAGTTCCAAATATGGTTTATGGATATAATAAAACCAAAGGTGATTATTTTAATTTAGAAATCAATGTTGAAGAATCTGATATTGTCAAGCAAATTTTTAATATGTATGTTAATGATGGTGTCGGTGCAAATAAAATATCTATGTTATTAAATGCTGAAGGATATAAAACTAAACGTAATTATAAATGGTCACAAAATGCCATATCTAGAATTTTAACAAATCATATCTACACTGGTAAAATCATCAATGGTAAACAAGAGATAGAAGATTTTTTGACAGGTGTGCGAACAGTTAAAGACGAAAGAGATTGGATTATAATTGAGAATCCTGATTTTAAAATTATAGATCAAGAAATATTTGATAAAGCACAATCTATACTAACTTCAAGATGTGATAGTTTTAATGTCCAACATGAAAGACTTAGTAATAAACATTTATTCAGCACTTTATTGAAATGTGATTGTTGTGGATATTCTTTTAGACGATTTGAACGTATTTATAAAAACACTTACATTAGATGGGTATGTAGTGGTAGAAATTCATTTGGTACAGAAAGTTGTGATAATAAAACAGTTTTGGATGAAGAAAAAATATGGAGAACTGTTCAAAATGATTTGACTGAACTTTTACAAAATAAAGAAATTATAACTAAAAATATCATCAAAGAATTTAACCAAAATTTAAAAAAAGATATTAACAGTGAAAAATCTGAAAGAGAATTAATTGCTAAATTAAACAAAGTTAATAATAGCAAGAAAAAATATATGGAAATGTATGAAGACGATTTGATTACAAGAGAAGAATTAAAAACTAAAGTTAGTGAAATAAATATGGAGATAGATAAAGCTAATAGTGAATTAAAAATTTTTCAATATCATTTGAACAAGGGAAATAACGTTGAAGATTTAATTAGTAAATCATTTGATAATATTAATATGATATTATCACAAGAATATATTACTAATGCTATGCTGAAAGAAGTTATCAATAAAATAGTTGTAAATTCAGATGGCACTTTTGATACTCATTTTAAACTGTTTGATATTCTTTAAAACCGTTCTGTTATATGTCATCTGTACATAAAGATGTCACATAAGTGAACGGTTTATAGTTGAAATTAAATAGTATATAACCCTTGACAATGCCAATTAAACAGTCTATAATAGCCTTGTGATGTGTGTATTGTGAATCTATTATCTT
>Ga0209125_1003114_pt1 | contig 11836 bp, 9 predicted proteins | sample BarGraIncub1131A_FD_184503 | JGI IMG/M metagenome (GOLD analysis project Ga0209125, IMG submission 184503) | Arctic peat soil microbial communities from Barrow, Alaska - Barrow Graham LP Incubations 11-31A (SPAdes) (version 2) | ecosystem: Environmental > Terrestrial > Soil > Wetlands > Peat... | reverse complement strand
GTCTTCCAAAACTTCAAAAATATCAAACGTAAAAAATCTATGTTTAGCTTTGAAATAGCCGAGTTGCAGAATAAAATAGGCTTGAGATTTGACTGATCTTAATACTTGTAGTAGTTCTTTTTCGGGGATTGGAGAGGAAAAAATAATTGCAACGATCTTCATACGTAAAATGAGGCCTTCCATAAATGGCCTCTAATTCATCATCACCGAAAATTCTCAGGCGTTTTTGTTCAGCATTAATCTGTGGTTCAGTCATAGATTCCCCTTCATTCGTAAGGAGCAATTAGCTACCTAACGCTAGTCTCTCTTATTCCTAATGTCACACAATCAAATTGTGTAACATTAGGAATTAAAAAATAGCTTAAAATAAACGTATTACCCTATATATTTCAGTATAGGACAAAGTTTTTGAGATTGCCCCAGTCTAATATACTTTTTCGGGGGGTAAGTCAAAAACACCCAAATGTAAAATATAATTATAAAGGAGCTGTGTTAATATGAACCTGGATGAAGAAGAACAAAGAAGACTTAGGATGGAAATAGAGATACCAATGGCAGTTGAAGAGGAACGTCAGGAACTTGACCTAGCAATTATAGAAGGTACTGTTGCATATCTTCCAAGGTTTGATATATAATAATCTTAGTGCAGAGCATTAGAGCTTTGGGGTTGATAGCTAACCTAGACCTTCCCTGTGATGCCACGAGGGGACAATAAAATATTCGTGGGTTTTTGGAGAGGTTAGCACCTTTTTAAAAGAAGTTTGATGATACCTGTAAAAATCATAGGTACTTAATTTTAAACGGAAAACCCTTGCCGAATAGTAGGGAACTAAAAAAATAAATGAAAGCAACTTGGATATAGTTATCCAAGTTGCTTTCTTATTGTTTTTAGAATGAATAAAGAAACTAAAATAAATATTAAAAGGTGTAATTCTTTATTTTTTACTGTTTTCCTTTAGAGTAAGCATAATTAAGACAGTACTGCCAATAATTAAACCTCCCAATAAAAATATTCCTACTTGTATCATAACTATATCCATGGTAGAGCTATTGACGCTTTCAACAATTTTTATGTTTATAGATCTAAATATATAATAACCAATAGTTCCCGAAACAATGGCTATTATATATTTAATGTATCGGGGATAATTAACCATAATATTTCTCCTCTCTTTATTTAATTAAGCAAAAAATTGTGAAAAATAAAGTTACACTAAATTAAAAATAATAAAAGTTAATAAGTATTAACTTATTTAATACTTATTAACCTCATGCTTTAATTATAATATTTAAACCTACCCTATTATAGTTCCTGAAGAATTATATAGATGTTGAGTATAAGCTAATGAAGAAACAACGCTATATGGAGTAAATGTAATAGATACAGATGGAGCTGGTCCATTAACACTAATAGATGGTGAAACGCCACTAGAAGCATGTCCATATTCAAATCTTGCTGCCATTCTCTCCATAGCAGTGTAATTATTAACATGTGTGGTTCCGTATCCGCTTTTTGCCCAACATGGAATTACCTGTCCATTTCCATATACATTATAAATGTTTTTTTCCATAGGTATTGTAAATGCTGCAGTTGGTATATCTGGTCTACTCATGCTAAGACTACCATATCCACCAAATACGCTTGAGTCATTATATACATAGTATTCTGCAGTAGAGTAGGAACCGGCTGACATAGTAGCATTTGCAGCTACTGCTCCATTAGTAGATCCCGAAGCACGAAATCCTATTACATCAGTGTATAAATTAAAAGGCTGACTGCTCCAATTCCAACTAAAATTTACATAATAATCTTTTCCACCATTTTGGGTGCTAAGAATACTTGAGCTGATTGTTACAGTTGATGATAGAGCTATCATTTGGGCCTCTGAACCATCAAAACTTTTTAATGCTGTAATTTTATCATCGGTGTAACCCATGTTTTTTAGTTGTTGAGACTCTAGTTTTGATCTCCTTGTCATTTCAACTTTGAAATCAAGATTTCGCACACTAGTAATTTCATCATCACTAAGACCTTCTTTTTTTAGTTCACTATTTGATACATTTTTTAATGCTTTAATAGTTTCATATTCAGAAATAGTTTGACGTGTTGTAGTTGTTTTAACTGTTTCCGCCTTTACAGGTAAAGGTATAATACTCATTGCTAAGATTAGTAATGCACTTGTAAGGATAGAAGTAAATTTATTCATCAATAATTTCTCTTTTCTTTTTAGCTAGCTTGTCCGTGTCAACTAAAAATATATACATGTATGATTGTATAATATATCTTTAATACTCAATTTGCAACATACACATACCTCAGTAACGATAAAAGAACACCTAATAAAAATATTTTAGATATATTCTAGGAGATTAAATATAATCATGTAACAATAAATATAAATTGGTAAAGTCCATCTTTTGTACACCATAATATTATTGGACATAATATAAAATTATTAATGGTAGCATCTCTGTGCGAAAAAGGAGGTGATAAGTTTCTATGATACTTTATTTATCTGCTGTGTTCATTGGAATAATCCAAATAGGGTAGTTTTGCCTATCCCGCCAAAAAGGTATATTAGGAGGTATATTAGGGGCAAAATATTTTATCAATGTGGATTTTAAGCATTTTGAATGTTACACAATGCACTTTTGTAACATTCACTTTCCTTATTTAGCAACGATTTTTGGTGTTTTATATGAGAAACATAAATTGGATGTTACATAATACTAATATTTGATACTATTATGTATCATATTTTCTACTTTGTTTCTAACTCAAAATTTCAAATATGCTAATATACCTTTTTGGCGGGTAAGGTAAAAACACCCTACCTATTATTAAGACTCGATTACATATCGAAACTATGCTATAATTAGGTTAAGAGGTGGTAGAGGAAATGCCTTATAAAACAAGACCACAAACCTATGATGAAACTATAAGAACACTGCAGAAAAAAGATTATCGTGGAATTGCAGAATTCATTTTGCCTGTCGTAAAAGATGCAGATGAAATAAGTTTAGAGCATACAAAGTTATCTGTACCTGATATGAGAGAAATGGACTTTTTAGCTAAAGTTAGTATGAACAAAGAAAGTTTTATTCTTCATATAGAATTTGAAACAGTATATAAAAGCAATACAGAAATGGTAAAAAGAATGCTTAGGTACTATACCTATATCAAATGGTATAATGACTTACCAATTTACCAGGTGCTTATGGTATTAAAGAAACCAGATAACGTAAAAAATATTAAAGGAAATTTTGAAAGTACAGTCCAAGATTTAGAAGTAATGAAATACAATTATAAAGTTATAAAGGCTTACGAGATTGATAAGAATCAAATATTAAGGGAAAAGAGTATAGTATTATATCCACTTAGAATATTTATGAAACATGATGGAGAAACCGAAAAAGAACATATACTAGAATGCTTGTCGGTAGTGGAAAAAATAGAAGATACAGATTATTATTTTTTAACAGTAGAATGTTTGAAAAAGCTTTATCAAACAAGTAAATATGAAGATTTTGTAAAGGAGGAGATTTATATGTCATCTGCACTGTATAGGGAGCCTTTTGAGAAGGGGATAGAAGAAGGTGAATTAAAGGGTGAAACAAAAGCTTTTGCAAAGACTGCAATAAAGTTTTTAATTAAGAAATTTGGTATAATACCAGATGATTTAAAACAGGGGCTACAAAAATTAGATGCTCCAACGTTAGAAATCATAATAGATAATATATCCGAATATGAAAATTTAGACCAGGTGAAGAAGTATATTCAGTAATGGGACTAAGCGGCATTTACTATGAAGATTAATACTTATAGGGGTATGAAGAACATAGCTGTAACCAGAAGCAATAAGAAAGTTCCGAATTTCATTTTGGGTGTTTTTGCCTATACCCCCGAAAAGGTGTATTAGTATATTGGTGGTACGTATTTGTGTAACCAAGTGGAATATATGAATTATGTTACATAGATATATTATTTATTAGTATTAAGTAACATTAATTTAAACAATTTCATACAAAACTCTGAGAACTATTGATAAATAAAGAACTTGAATGTTACTTAATGTACTTTTGTAATATTCACTTTCCTTATTTACCAACGACTTTGGAAGTTTAATATAAAAAGGATAAATTGAATGTTACTTAATATTAATATTTGATACTGTTATGTAACATATTTTCTGCTTTGTTCCTAACTCAAAACCTCAAATATGCTAATATACCTTTTTGGCGGGTAAGGTAAAAACACCCTTAATGAATTGGTGCTTAAATTTAAAATTTAAAGGTTAAAGTTTGTTTTACTTTCCCCCAGATTTATAGTCTGGGGGAAAGTTTTTGGGAAAAATAAACAAAAAACATGTTGAAATATGTTATAAATCAGTGTAAACTTGCAGATAGAGAAAATAATGTAAAATAACATGGCTGCAAGAACATATTATTAAAGGGAAGAGAAGGGATTGTATGAAATTCATAACAAATTTAGGTGTAAGAAAAAAACTTATTATAGTGTTTGTAATATCCTATATTTTTATGGTTTTAATTGGAGTAGTGGGGATATTAGGTTCAAGCAAGATAAGTCAGGGTTCTAAGGAAATATACAGCAATAACTTAATAGCTATTAAGGGTTTACAAGAGATTAAAGGAAATTTAATCGACATTGGAGATAAATCAAAAGTAGACCAATTAATTAGTGATAATGAGAAAGCCACTAAGGAGTTAAATTCAAATAATATAGCTCAGTTTAATAAAGTTAGGATTACAATAATAATTTATATAGTAGTAGCAATTTTACTTATAATTCTTATTTCCTCTACAGTAGATAAAAACATAATGAAATCCTTAAACAAGATAAAAGATAAGGCCTATAAATTAGCTTTATACGATCTTTCAGAGCCTATTGCTATTACAAGCATGGATGAATTTGGACAGGCAGCCACTGCCTTAAATATAGCCCAGGAGAATATTAAAGGGTTAGTAAAAGAAATAATGAATCATGCTTCAGACATGAGCGCATCCTCAGAAGAACTGTTAGCTACAACTCAGGAAATAGCAGCTAAAATAGAAGTTATAGATGGATCAACAGTGGAAATAAATAAATCCGTGCAAGAAGCAAGTGCTACATCAGAGGAAATAACTGCATCAATTGAGGAAGTTAATTCAAGTATGGAGGAGCTATCTTCAAAGGCTATGGAGGGCAGCAGTAATGCTGATCAAATTAAAGAAAGAGCTGGAAAAGTTCAGATATATGCTAAAAATGCCTTGGAAAAAAGCAATAGTATTTATGAAGAAAAGGAAAAAAACATATTAAAAGCTATAGAGGACGGAAAAGTTGTAGATGAAATAAAAGTAATGGCGGATGGAATTGCTGCTATTGCAGAACAAACTAATTTGCTTGCTTTAAACGCAGCTATTGAAGCTGCTAGAGCTGGAGAACAGGGAAGAGGCTTTGCAGTAGTTGCAGATGAAGTGAGAAAGCTTGCAGAACAATCTGCAGAAACCGTAAATACTATTCAAAGCACCATAATAAAAGTTGAAACCGCATTTAAAAATTTATCCGTAAATAGCAGTGACGTACTTAAATTCATTATAGAAAATATCAAGCCTGTTTTAGAAGAATATTCAAAGTCAGGAAGACAATACGGTGAGGATGGGGAATTTATAAGTGCTATGTCAGAAGAGATTGCATCCATGTCAGAAGAAGTGGAAGCCACAGTAAGTGAAGTTGGCAAGGCGGCTGAAAACCTAGCAGAAAATTCACAGCTTTCCGCAGAAAATACAGGAGATATTCAAGTTAGTATAGAGGAAACCTCAAAAGCTATGGAGCAAGTAGCACAAACCTCACAAGTTCAAGCAGAACTTGCACAAAAGCTTAACGAACTGGTACTAAAATTTAAGATTTAAGGATATATTTTAAATAAATGGGGGGAATTATAAATGGCTGATTATAAAATGGAGCTTACTACTGAAGAGATGGACATCTTAGAAGGAAAACAGGGTGCTACACTTCAAAAAGCAATGAAATCCTTAGTGTTATATGGAGAAGCCTTTGGAGCAAAACGTCTGTTAAGTATTGATGGACCCATACATCTTGTAACATCCTTTGGAATTCCTATATTAAAGCCTGTGTTTGATATGATGGAAGAGCTGATCTCAAGTGGACTTGCCACAGAAAAGAAATTTACTGTGGATCCAAGACCTATTGACTATGCAAATGTGAAATGCAGCTTACCAGAAAAAGTTGTATTTAAGATCATGTATGGAAAACAGAAGGAATATGAAGCACAGCTTAAGAAAGTAGGGCTTAAGGATGAAAACGCTTTTACTTGTACATGCTATCTTCCTCAGGTAGGTAATGTTCCGAAGAAAGGGGAGATATTATCCTGGGCGGAATCCTCAGCTGTAGTTTTTGCAAATTCAGTATTAGGGGCTAGGAGCAATAGAAATTCAGGAGTTATTGAGCTTCTTGGAGGGATTGTTGGTAAGGTTCCAGAGTTTGGTCTTTTAACAGATGAGGAAAGAAAGGCAAAGTGGTTAGTTGAGGTGAAAACATCCAAAATACCAGAGGCACAGATTTTAGGAAGTGCAATCGGTATAAAGGTAGTTGAGGATGTGCCTTATATAGTGGGTCTGGATAAATATCTTGGAAGTGGTATTAGTGATAACACCATTGACTATCTAAAGGATATGGGGGCAGCAAGTGCATCAAATGGTTCAGTGGGACTCTACCATGTTGAGGGCATAACTCCCGAGGCTGTAGAACAAAAGAGAGAACTTCTCCAGGATGGTTATAATACATATGTTATTGATGACGCAGAGATAGAAAGAACATTAAAGTCCTATCCAATGCTTTGGAAAGACAAGGATTTAAAGCCTAAAATATGCTTTATTGGTTGTCCACAACTAACCATAAACCAATTATATGGTTGGGTAGAGAAACTGGCATCAGCATTACAGGCTGAGGGGGAAAGCAAGTTAGCTATAAATACGGTTTTATGTGCCGCACCAAATGTTGCTGAGGAGTTTAAAAAAGATAAGGATATCTATAAAAAGCTAAAGGATATGGGCGCAAACCTTACATCAATTTGTCCACTTATGTATATGAATAACCCACTTTGTTCAAAAAAGCCTGTTATAACAAACTCAAATAAGCTAAGAACCTATACAACTGCAAGATACTTTGTGGATGAGGAAATATTGAAAATAATAGCTAGGGGGAGAATATAATGGGAAGGACATTTAAAGGAAGGGTTGTTTTGGGTGGAAATATTAAGGGTGAGTGTGTTGTAAGCCATGAGGGTGTAAATACCCTTGCTTCTTTTCAAAAGAGTGCCCTTAAGAAGGCTAAAAAAGTTATATGTTCTGATGGAAATAACAAAGATCTATATAATAAAAACTTAACAGATAAAATAATGTGCTTACCAAAGACTATAGGCTCAACAACAGGGGGCATGGTACTGCAAACTATTGCTCAAATGGGTATAGGACCACTAGCAATGTTGTTTTCAGAACATATAGATTCTCTTGCTGCGGCAGGAATAATACTTTCTGATGTTTGGACTAATAAAAGAATTATAGCTGTTGATGGGCTTGGGGATGAGTTCCTTAAGTATGTACATGATGGACAAGTAATTGATATAAAAGATGATGGCACAATATTTGTGGAGGGGGACTAATAATGGAATATAATAAAATATTTGAGCCAGGAAAAATAGGTAAATGTAAGCTTAAAAACAAAATTATAATGGCACCTATGGGAAATATCAATATGTCAGATCCAATTGGAAGACCTCTTCCTAAAATGATCGACTATTTTGTAGAGAGAGCAAAGGGAGGAACGGGCCTTCTTATTACTGGACTTATTCCTGTGTCCTTTGGCATTGATCCTACAGTTTCTGAGGATAATGATACTACATATTTTCCTAGAATAGACGGTTCCTCAAGAACTAGGCTATCTGGCTGGAGAGATCTTACAGCAGGGGTTCATTCCTATGATTCAAAAATATTCATACAACTTACAGCAGGACTAGGACGGGTGGGTTCTCCTGAACCTGCATTAAAAGGTAAGATGTTAAAATCCGCTTCCATTAATAAAAATTATTATGTACCACAATTGCCACATCTACCTTTCACAGATAGGGCAATTAAGAAGATAGTTAAAAGCTTTGGACAGAGTGCAATAAATGCAAAGGTGTCAGGCTTTGATGGAGTTCAGCTTCACGGACATGAAGGATATCTTATGGATCAGCTTACTTCAGCCCCATGGAATAGAAGGAAGCTTGGAAGGTATAGCAATAAATTTCAGTTTGCACTAGATGTTGTGGCTGAAATTAAGAAAAGATGCGGCGAGAATTTCCCTATAATATATAGAATCGATCTTACCCAGGGGCTTAAAGAGTCCTATGGTGAAAAAGTATTTAAAGAACGTTTTAAAGGAATGGAAAGAAGTATGGAGGAGGGACTTGAATTCTGCAAAGTTCTTGCAGAAGCAGGAGTAGCTGCCTTCGACGTGGATAAAGGTTGCTATGATAATTGGTTTTGGCCACATCCACCAGCATATTTTGATGATATACCCTATGTAGAGGAGATAGCAGGAACACTTAAGGATTACTTTAAAAAGAATAATATAGAGGCTAAGGTTATAGCAGTAGGAAAGCTTGGTAAACCTGAAAAGGCTGAGGAGGTTCTTGAAAAGGGATGGTGTGACTTCTTTATGCTTGGAAGACCATTATTAGCGGATCCCTATTGGCCTCAGAAGGTTAGGGAAGGAAGGGTTAAGGAGATTACCCACTGCATGGGTGATCAGGAGGGTTGTATACAATCCTTCATTCTTGGTGGACATCCTTGCTGTGCATTAAATCCTTACACTGGCTTTGAAGATACAAAGAAATCTGTTAAAGCAGATAAAATAAAAACTGTAGCAGTAATAGGAGGAGGACCTGGAGGATGTGAAACTGCAAAAACAGCCTATCTTAGGGGTCATAAGGTTACGCTATTTGAAAAAAGTTCTAAATTAGGTGGGCAGTTAATTTACGGTGGTAATATGAAAATAAAACATGATCTTTTAAGATATGTAGAAAATCTTCAATATCAGATGGAACTTTTAGGTAAGGCTGGTCTCCAAATAAAATATAATACCACTGTAACTCCAGAAAAATTAAAAGGAAAATATGATGTTATAATCTGCAGCAATGGCATAAAGCCTTTTATACCTAATATAGAGGGCAAGGATACTATAAGGTTTAGTGAAGCTAGAGAATTTTTAAGCACAGACATGAAACTACCAGAGAATGTTAAAAAGGTTACTGTTGTTGGAGGCGGCGTAGTTGGCTGCGAAGTGGCATACTCTCTTGCCTATGAAAAAGGATTGGAGGTTACTGTAGTAGAAATGCTTCCAAATGTAATGAGTGGAGTAGTACAGGCCAATAGATCCATGCTTTTATGGATGATGATGGGAAATGGAGCTCCCTCAGGGAAAATTCAGGGCGCAATAAAAACTCCAGTAAAAATATATAATGCATCAAAGGTTGTAAAGTTTCAGGAGGGTAAAGTGTCCATCAAAGCAAACAAAAAGAGAAAAGAGCAGTACACGCCTTGGCAGACCCTTGTACCTGAAAATATTCATAACCCCTTTGATAAGATTTTAGATCCAAATAACACAGAGGATATATCAATTGATACTGATTATGTAATATTTTCAACTGGAGGAAGTGCTGATGATTCTCTGTATTATCAGCTTCTAAAAGAAAAGGCTGCTAATGAAATTTATTGTATAGGTGATGCAAAGCAGCCAGCAAGAGCTTGGGAAGCGATTAGTTCTGCAAATGATATAGCTAGAAGCATATAAAACAAAGTGTGGTTAAATTCCCTCAAACTAATAATTTGAGGGAATTGTTTTAATAAAGAAATTTATGTAGAATAAAGGAATAGGGGTCTCTGTAGTAATGGTACTAAGTTGTAACTTTCTGTTCCATTACTACAGAGACCCCAACCTTAAAGGTAAGATTCTTGAAACAAAACCAAAGGAAACATATTGGGCTATGGCTGAGAAAAATGGTTTTAATTTTGAGAGAAAAGGTAGCAGGAAGGTAAATGAGAATGGCTCTAAACATAAGCTAGACATCACGAATCGAATTGGTTGGACTGAAATTGTGTAGAAGTATTCAATGGTTTATATCATGTCTAGATTGGGGTATTAATTATTTTTATCAAGCATATAGACTAGACAAGGGGCACCCTAAGGGTGCCCCTCTCTTTGCTTGGTAGTATAAGTTAGATAAGTGTGGTAGAGGTCAAGGTATGAAATTAAAAGGTTGCGAGTAAGCTAGGTAAGGCTATAACCTTGAGCGTGTGGTAGTAAGCTTGAGTACTGATAATTGAAGTCTAAGTGTAGAGAGGCTTTTAGAAACCATCAAAATGTGGTAATTGGTCAGGTGTATATGTTATCTATCCAAGGGGTAAACAAAAAAAAACCTAATATTTCAAAAAGATAATAAGAGGTTGAGTCTCAACTCGACAATTCAGACATATCAAGCAATTCAAGCATAAGACTATTAAGAGGGAGCCGCTAAGCGGCTTCCTTATTGCTTGGTATAGAATAATATTGTTTGGTAATGAGATTCATGCTTGGTAATTGCCTGTGATTGGAAACATTTCTTGATATTAACTCCTACCAAAATAGCAACAAACCCTCACAAAAGCTCAATACATCTTACATTTTCATCACTAGCTTACTTTACCTCTACAAGCCAATTTTACATGCCACAAGTGCTTACAACCTCTCAATCCCCTCCGTCAGGTTTGAAATTTAATACAGCCTCCCCAGAAATACTAATAGACTAAACAACACCTCTAAAGCATTGATATGGCTAACTTATACCTCAATCCATGAATTAAAACACATTAATTTTGATACAGCTATAATAGTTAAAACACACTTCTTAAATCACACTATCAATATTAAGTATAATTCTTCAGCTAAGTATCTTAATCCGATTATTTGTAGTGATCCTTATCTATAGAAGTGGTTTTCTATCATGGTAATCAGGAGTAAGGTTAATCAGCTGATCAAGTATCTTATCGAGGGGTAAACAAGCTAAAAACTTTAATCGCAAAAGAAAGGATTATGAAAAATTTATATAATTAATACTAGAAAAAGGTTAATGAGCTCAAAGTAGTGATTGAGGTAGGTTGATAACATTAGGAAGCTGTAAGGTATGTACATGGAATGAATTCCTAAATGGGTATTGCAGAAAGCATTACTTGCTAGATAAGGCTATATTTGAAATCACGGGTTGTATTGTAAGGCGAGAATTGTTGTTTGGGAATAAATGAGTAGGTTAGGTCGCTTCTTTCAGGTCGAGGGGTAGTGTGACTTTAATTTGCTCATATCAACATATTAGTCAGTTAAGAGGGAGGCCTTTAGCCTCCCTCTATTATTGTCTGACGTTAACCAGTATAGAATGATGATAATAAATATAGCCTGAAACTAATTAATATAGCATGACATATCCAAACATCATTCGGAAGTTGGAAGCATCTAACATTATCAATATTATTGAGAGATAAGTAAAAATCATATTATTGATTGATATCTGTAGGTTAACCAACTAGAAAATTCGTAGTTTGCTAGTCAATATGGGGTATACAGAGGCCCGGCTTAAGCTTGTAAAGAAAGGAACTCAGGTCCAGCTCGACTAGAGTTGGACTTCAATTACGGACTTTAGTCTGGTGAGCTTGCGAAACAATTAACCACCTGCTATGCGGGTGGAGTCAAAACGTTATACAAAAAATCACCTTTCAGTTAAAATAGAGTTGTTCAAGCTACTAA
>Ga0209125_1003112_pt1 | contig 11837 bp, 4 predicted proteins | sample BarGraIncub1131A_FD_184503 | JGI IMG/M metagenome (GOLD analysis project Ga0209125, IMG submission 184503) | Arctic peat soil microbial communities from Barrow, Alaska - Barrow Graham LP Incubations 11-31A (SPAdes) (version 2) | ecosystem: Environmental > Terrestrial > Soil > Wetlands > Peat... | reverse complement strand
TCCAAGCCTCCTAAACCCGGGATATTGTCACTGCTGAAATACAGATAACCGTCCTGAGTTAGTGTTGGAAATACTTCATTTCCAACTGTATTCATAGTTTTACCAAAAGCTTTAAGAGTATCCCAGGGTTGGGTAATAGTGTTTCGACGAGAATAATATAAGTCGAAACCACCTTTTCCGCCTTTTTTATCACTGCTGCAAACCAAAAGAGTGCCCTCGGCATTAATGGCCGGATGCATTACTGAGTAGGAATTTGGATTGCCAAAAGGTAATTTATGAATCATGGTTATTCCTGAGATTGAATAAAGCCCTTCCATTAAACAAATACGATTAATTCCCTTTTTATCAGCCTTTGAATAATTGGCGGAAAAATAAAAATGATTATTCTTATCCATAGAAATTGCTCCGGCATTATACTGAATTGTTTGGTTAAGCCCATGAACTAACTCCCCGACTGGTTTTAAATCGCCTGGTATGAAGGGTTTGCGATTAAAGCGCTGTTGTATGCTTTTCATTGATTTGGTATCCCCACATTCGTAAATGCCGGCCAGGTTTTTCTTGTAGTAGTTCGAAGATTTATTGGTTGAATTGCCAGGAGTAATCTGATACGGTTGGATAGTATCAACATTCGAAAGTGATATTTCCCATAAATGTGCAAAGTTATTACCATCCCAACCATAGGCTTTCTTTTTTGCTGGAAGGGGTTTGTTGCTGCTAAAAAATAACGTGTTTTTTGCAACAAAAGGACAAAAATCCCTGTAAAAGGTATTGATATTCAAGAAACCAAACTTCCAGTTTAATGAATCTTTTTTCATGGCATTAAGGGACTCGTTTTGAGAATAAACCAATGCTTTTAACGTATACCCCTCCACATCGGTTAACCACTCAGATGCTTTTTTATATTGACCGCTTCGGGCATATATTTCAGATAGTCGAAGTTTAACCATGTTATTGGTTGTTTGATTTGCATTGCTGTATAGAAGTTTATATACCCGCAGGGCATTGTCGTATTCTCTCATTTGCCAATAGCAATCGGCAAGTTTAAGTTCAACCTCCTTTTTCGTGTTTGCCGAATTTTTTAAACAGGCTTCGTATAAATTAGCAGCAATTGAAAATTCGGCAGTTTGATAAGCAAGATCTGCCCGGATCAATAATGTACCGGACTTTGACTTTTCAATTTTATTTTTAATTTCCCTGGCATGGAGAGTTCTTGTAGTCATTGAGAGGATACAAATTACCAACAGTACCGGTTTTATTATTGAATGTTTCATTTCAGTATAAACGTTTATGTTCATAAATTGCTAATAATAACGGGGAGATAAAATGCGTTGATTCTTCCTCCTTGTAAATTCATATCTCAGCATTAGTTCATGAGTCCCCTTACTGAAAGGTTTAAGATTTGAAATGGTATAGTCGTAAGCATATCCAAGCCGGAATTTATCAGAAACCTGAATATCAAACATGGTCACCAGTGCATCATTCGTACGATAACTCACACCTAATCCAAGAATATCCTGAATCCATGCATTCATATTAAAATCATATTCCAACGGAGCGCCTTTAACCGCTTTCAACAACATGGAAGGTTTAAGTTTAAGCATTTCTGAAGCTTTGAAGATATACCCTCCTGTCAGAAAAAAATGATTGTTTGCTTTATAATCAACCAGACTCTCATTTATATTTATTTTAGTTTCAAATAATGCCGGTACTGACAGTCCCATATACCAGTTGTCTGTTGCATACAACATACCGAAGCCTGCTGTAGGAAGAAAACCGTTAACATCTTCCTGAAATACCGGATCATCACTTTGTGTGGTTATGACTCTTGAGAATGCAGCGCGGTAATTTAAAACTCCTCCACTCAAACCGAATGATAAAAAGGACTTTTCAAAGGAGAGACGAAATGAATAGAAAGCCTGAATTCCTGAAGTATTCTCAATGCCTAGCTGGTCGTTATAAATTTGTAAACCATATCCTACATTGCTTCCTTCTGCCCGTTTATCCCATGAAAGTGAAGCTGTAGCAGGGGCTCCTTCAATTGCTACCCATTGTTTACGATATAATGCTGTAATGTTGTCGGTAGCACGATTCCCTGCATAAGCCGGATTGATGTGGGACATATTGAACATATATCCTGAATACATTGGTTCTTGTTGTGCTTTGAGTGTATTGCCAGCAAACAGCAAACAGAAATAAAGCATCAACCGTATTTTTGATCGGTTTAGCTGAATCAGCAAGTTTGAGAGATTAGCATGGAACATCACCATCTATTTTAATTGATTTGAAGCCTTATGAATGTTATTAACGACGCAATGTTATGTATTTCACTCCGTTAATTGAGTTTTCACCTGTTGAAATATTAATTGCCTTATACGTGCAATAATAAGTACCATCCGGAAGGTCTTTTCCTAAAAAGTTACCGGTTCCCTTCCCATCCCAGTCGTTTTTATAATCCTTATTTTTATAGACAGAATTTCCCCAACGGTTAAAAACTTCAATTTCAAGTCTTAGTATGGTTGCATGTATTATTTCAAAGCGATCATTGTAATCATCACCGTTGGGAGAGAAACCTTCAGGAATTAAGAATTCTACCGGTATCAATTCAGCGTCAGCTACATTATTCACCATAGTCTCTTCAACTTCATTACATCCTATAATGGAAGTCATTACATAGTTGCCTGTCGGATTGACTGTTACCGTGATGGCTAATGTTTCAGAAGCTCCATTATTCAGATTGCCAATTGACCATAAGCCGGTTACCGGGTCATAGGTTCCGGTTGTGGTTGTTGCTGAGACAAAGGTATATCCGTTTTGTATGATGCTTGTAATAGTAGTGCCTGTGGCATTTGCCGGTCCGTCATTAGTCCCGGTAATGGTAAATACAACTTGCTGTCCAACGTCAGGAGATGAATTGTTTAGCGTTTCAGTAACCTTTAAATCAATACTGTCACAATTGGTTTGCAGAATCACATTAACTGATGCCAGGGAAATACACCCTGATGCATTCGTTACGATAAAGTTATAGCTGTCCGGCGCTAATCCCGTAAGGGTTGTACTGGTGGTGGAGCCGGTTATGTCACCAGGGTTGAGGGTCCAGCTACCTGCTGGCAATCCGCTAAGCGCTACACTTCCTGTGGCCACTTCACATGTTGGTTGAGTGATGGTTCCTACGATAGGTGCCGCAGGGGTTGCAGGCAAAGGATTTATAACGGCATCTAAAGATGCCAATGAACTACACCCTGCTTCATTTGTAACGATAAAGTTATAGGTGGCCGGCGCTAATCCCGTAAGGGTAGTACTGGTAGTTGATCCGGTAATGCCTCCCGGGTTGAGGGTCCAGCTAACTGCAGGCAATCCGCTAAGCGCTACACTTCCTGTGGCCACTTCACACGTGGGTTGCGTGATGGTGCCTACGATTGGTGCTGCAGGGGTTGCAGGCAAGGGATTGATAACAACATCAAAAGATGCCAATGAACTACACCCTGCTGCATTCGTTACGATAAAGTTATAGGTGGCCGGCGCTAATCCGGTAAGGGTTGTACTGGTGGTTGAACCGGTAATGCCTCCGGGGTTGAGGGTCCAGCTACCTGCTGGCAATCCGCTAAGTGCTACACTTCCTGTGGGCACTTCACATGTTGGTTGCGTGATTGTTTCCACAATAGGTGCCGCAGGGGTGGCAGGCAAGGGATTGATAACAACATCAAAAGAGGCCAGAGAACTACACCCTGCTGCATTTGTTACGATAAAGTTATAGGTGGCCGGCACTAATCCCGTAAGGGTTGTACTGGTGGTGGAGCCGGTTATGTCACCAGGGTTGAGAGTCCAGCTCCCGGCAGGCAATCCGCTAAGAGCTACACTGCCTGTGGCCACCGAACACGTGGGTTGCGTGATTGTTCCTACAATAGGTGCCGCAGGGGTGGCAGGCAAGGGATTTATAACGGCATCAAAAGATGCCAGAGAAATACACCCTGCAGCATTTGTTACGATAAAGTTATAGGTGGCCGGCGCTAATCCAGTAAGGGTTGTACTGGTGGTTGAGCCGGTAATGCCACCAGGGTTGAGGGTCCAGCTTCCTGCTGGCAATCCGCTAAGTGCTACACTTCCTGTGGGCACTTCACATGTTGGTTGCGTGATGGTGCCTACGATAGGTGCCGCAGGGGTTGGATTTACCGTAATTGTGTATTTTGCTGAATTTTCACAACCATTTTCATTTGTAACAGTATAAGTAATTTCTGAAGTCCCGGCTAATAAACTTGTAACAATACCACCGGGACCGCCCAAGCCACTATTAGGAGTAACAGTAGCTACTAAGGGACTTGCACTAATCCATGATCCTCCTGAAGGTGAACCCGTCAATGTGGTAGTAAATCCGGCGCATACTGTTAATGCTCCGCTGATTAACGGAACTTCCGGTAATGGATTTACAGTTGCCACTACTTCTGTTCTGGAAACTGAAGTTCCAGAACCGGAAGTTGCATCAACCCAATAGGAAGTAGTAGCTGAAATGACTGGAGTTGTAAATAAATTTCCGGTTCCCAATGACAAACCTCCTGTGTATACTGCATACCAGTTAATGATCCCTAAAGAGGCTGTTGCCCCTAAGGTAACGGTCCCTGTTTCACAAACTGAACCAGGTGTAGTTCCAGTGATTTCCGGAGTACTATGATTACCAAAATCTTTACCAACGACTTGCTCTCCTGTTACGAGGGTTACGGAATACGATCCCGTATTAGACGGGAATGTTTGTGTCCAATAGGGCTTTTGTGTCTCGTTAATCGTGTAGGTCCCCGCTGGTAGGTTATTGAAACAATAGTTTCCGGTTGCGTCTGTTGTTCTTGTCAAAGTAACAAGATTATTGAGTGAATCGAAGTAGGTCAATTTGATTTCCCATCCCGAAAGGCCTGTTTCACTACCATTTTTCAGACCATTACCGTCGAGATCATTAAATTTCATTCCACGAATAGAGGCTGCTTCAGAACAAATCCAGCAAAAGTTATCAAAAGAAACGACTTCCGAAGGACTACTATTATAATCCGTATTTAAAACAAGCCCAGTTACATGGGTGATAAGATAATCCCATTGTTGACAAGCATATGTCCCGGATAAAAGTTGACCATTTTCAACCACTATCCAATAGCCGTTCCCATTTGAAGGAAGAGCGCTATTCGAACTTAGCTCCAAGGGTAGACACCAATGTTGCCAAATATTATTTATAATTGGATCTGTCCCCGGATTAGCATAAAACGTTGCCCGAAGTGTATTACTATTATAATAATTTGCATTAGGCAATGTAGGACCTGCATAAATACCAAGTAAGGGAAAGTAATGTGGATCGGAAGAACCAGTCCACTTAACTTTGTAATCAAAACATAGACATCCTTCTTGAGTACGTTCCAACCAGTTGCCCCCGAAATCAATATTATTAAATGCAATTGAACCACCTGGGCCATCAGTTAATCGAAGTACATGACTGGTGTTACCACTATCATTAGGATCTTGTCCAATTAGAACACTCGCGACATCGTAAGATTTCCAATTAGCCGTATTTGCACCATTTTCAAAATCAAGACAAACAGAACCCACAATAACCGATGATGTTGTTACACTACAACCTGTTATTGCATCGGTAAACATAAATGTGACTGTACCAACCGATACACCTGTTACCAAACCTTCATTAGTTACTGTTGCTATGGCATCATTGCTACTAACCCAGGTTCCTCCAGAGGTTGGTGATAAGGTTATCGTACTACCAACAGCAACGTTAGCCGAAGCAGAAACGATTGGTAAAGCATTTACGGTTGCAATAACAGCAGTACGAGAAGCTGTCGTGCCACATTCACTTGTGGCATCTACATAATACATGGTAGTAGTTGAAATGCCGGGAGTGGTAAATGAATTTCCAGTCCCCAAGGATAAACCTCCTGTGGATGCTGCATACCAGTTGATTGTTCCGCTAGAGGCTGTTGCCCCTAAAGTCACCGTACCCGTTCCACAAACAGATCCCGGAGTAGTTTCGGTGACAGTTGGAATATCAGTCACTGTTACCAACTGAGTTACTGAATTTGAACAACCATTTTCATTTGTAACTGTATAAGTGATTTCTGATGTTCCAGCTAATAACCCTGTTACCAAACCACCGAAATCGTACTTTCCAAGAGTAACAGTAGCTATTAATGGACTTGCACTAATCCATGATCCTCCTGAAGGTGAACCCGTCAATTGTATATTATTTCCAGCACATACCGTTGGAATTCCGCTAATTACCGGTACAGCAGGCAATGGATTTACGGTCGCCACAACTGCAGTTCTTGAAGCTGAAGTGCATCCATTGTTAGTTGCTTCGACATAATAAGTCATAGAGGATGATAATACCGGCGTTGTAAATATGTTGCCTGTACCTACCAAATTACCACCCGTCGACGCGTCGTACCAGTTTATTATCCCGGAAGAGGGTGCTGCTCCTAAAGTCGCCGTACCAGTTCCACAAACTGATCCAGAATGAACTCCAAAGACAGTTGGAATACCAGTCACAGTTACTAACTGAGTTACTGAATTTGAACAACTACCGTTGTATACTGTATAAGTAATTTCTGATGTTCCAGCTAATAACCCAGTGACTACACCTCCCAGGCCACCTGCACCACCTGCACTAACAGTTGCAACTCCTGGACTAGCACTTGACCATGATCCAAAGTTGGTTGCATCAGCTAATGAGATGGTTGACCCAACGCATACGGCAGTCGGTCCGGTAATTGCTGCTACTGAAGGCAAAGGATTGACATTTATTGTCCGTGTTCCAGTTGCTATAGGCGATCCATTAGATGTTAATGTTAGCGTCACTGTTCCTGTATAGTCCACTGCAGGGGTATAGGTCACTGTTGAAGGATCAGTTGTCTGGTCGGTAGAACTTAAAGTTCCACTCCCGGAAGGTGAGGTGATTGACCATGCTCCGGTAGTGGCTGAACCTCCAACACTTGCACCACTTAATGTTATTGCAGAAGGCGTTGATGATTGACAAACATTATCCGGGCCTCCGGGTGTTATCAAATGACAGGTGCCGTTTACATCAGTTACAGTGACTGTCTGGTTGCAGGTGGCAGTATTGCCACTTATGTCGGTTGCAGTCCATGTTACAATAGTCACTCCTAGTGGAAATTCTACAGGGGCATTGTTAACTATAGATGCTACTCCGCAATTGTCGTCTGCAACCGGTGTACCAAGAATGACTCCTGTTGCAGTACATCCGGTAATGGTGATTGTATTGATGTCAGGTGGACAGGTGATTGTCGGGTTAATAGTATCAATGATGGTAATTGTAAAGTTGCAAGTTGTTGTACCACAATTATTTGTCGCGGTAATAGAAACATGGGTTACACCATAATTAAATATTGATCCGGTTCCGGTTCCACTTCCACTTCCGGTAGTAGCCCCTGTAAATTCGTATGAAAGAGTGGTTACAACGCCTTGCATCGCCTGTGTGGTTGCAACATAGGTTACGACCGGGTTACACTTGTTTTGTAACGTAATATTAGCCGGACAAATTAGAAATATAGGTAAAGGATAGACTGTTACATTCACAGTAAATGGTGATCCGTTTATACCACCTGAAGTTGGAGTTACAGTATAGGCTGCCAAATGTGGTCCGTTTGTTGAATTAAACAACGTACCGCTAATATCGGCAGACGAACCACTGCTTGACGAACCTCCCGTAAAACCTGTTCCTGTTGGTGCCGGCCAGCTATAAGTAGTGCCTGTTGGTACGACGCCATTGATACCATCAACCGGGGTTATACTAAAGTAGTTACCATCGCAGATAGTGCTGCTTATAAGGCTTATAGAAGGTATTTGATGAATTCCAAAGTTTACATTCGTTTCGTACGTATACCCAGTCGGAATATTAATTACTTTACCATCTGTTGGTAGGGTATTTCCAGTTAATGAATTGGCTGCATCATTATTTATTTCGCCATTAAAAGCCCAACCTGATGGCAATGAAGCAATGGGAGTAGTGCCAGATGGATAGTTGGTGGTAGAAATCCAGACACTGGATATTAAATTAGGGGAAGGAAGAAGACTATAATAACTACCATCTGAAGCAATGGGTGTAGAACCGTATGAAATACCTCCACCAACTAAAACAGCATATAATTGATGAGATCCGATTGATCCGAGACCCACACCATCAACTTTATTTGCACCGGTTGATCCATCTGAATCAATATAAACATGGCCGGATACATAGGGAGGCTGAACTGCAAATCCCCATGCCGGGAACAAAAGCATTGATGAAATAACAATACAACAAATTATATAGACTCTGTTGAATAGCTGAAAAAGGGATCGTGACTTCATGTATTTTATTTTAGAATAAAACAGCCTTGTAGAATTAATCAGATTTACGAATTAACATGTTAAATTGAAGGTATTTTGGTTGATTATGTATTGATTTAACGGATTTAACCAGCCAAATATAATAAATATATATCAATGCTACAACATTAGTAGCATATTATTTTCTGGATTCTAAATTTTATGGATTAAATATTCTGATTATTCCATTCTTTTTCTTTTATACGTGCCCTTTGCTCTTCAATCAGCTCCTGCCATGCATTTTCTAATTTTTCCGTATATTCGCCCATTAATTAGTTGGTGGTTCCCCTGACAAGACAGCCGCTTTTACTTTAAATCAAACACCATGAACCTGAAATCACTCCAAAAAATAAAAAAGAGCTTCGTTACGCGGGAAGTAGGCAATGAATTGGTGCTAGTCCCCCTCACAGGCAACGTTGAACAGATGAATGAGCTTTTCACTATGAACGAAACCGGCCGTTTCATCTGGAAAAATATCAACGATGATACCACCATCGAAGAACTGGCCGAAAAAATGGTCGAAGACTTTGAGGTCAGCCCCGAAATGGCCAGAAGTGATATTAGCGTCTTTCTGGAAAAAATGTCCGAAATGATGTTCTGAAAAATTGATACGTATGAATTTTGTCATTGCCGACTTTATCCTTAAACTTTACGGAGATACGCCCATTTACATGGATGAAGGGTTCACTCCTTTTCTGAAAGATGAAAAGGACAGCACCTCCGACATGGATGTGGAATGCATTTCAGGCATTCCTGCCTACCTTTTTGACGACTGCGAAACGCTTTTTGAAGCCAAAAGTGAAACACAGCACTTTTACTCCGTTGTCAAGTACGGTTCAGGGCTCGGTTTCAAGTTGTACAATCAGCAAACCATCAATGAAGTTCAGCAACTGGCCGTTCTGGATGAAACCTTCAAGCACTGGAAAATCTATTCCGAACCAACCGAGGACAAGCAGCTACACCCAATGAAATATCCGATGGGGCCTATCCTGCTCTATTACCTGGTAGTGAACAACGATGCCATTATGATTCATGCTTCCGGCGTTTTTGACGGTGCTAAAGGCCGGATTTTCACTGGATTCTCCGGTACCGGAAAATCAACCATGGCAGAACAATGGAAGTCCTGCGGAAGCAGCATTGTCAATGACGATCGGATGATTATCCGCAAAGGCGCCGATGGTTTTTACATGCACAACACGCCCATGTATTACCACGACCTGCCTAAATCATCACCGGTGCACGCCATTCACTTGATTTGTCACTTCCCGGAAAACAGAACTCAACGTATTACCGGCGCCAAAGCGGTGTCCAAAGTCATGGCTTTCTGCATTCAGAACAATTTCGACAGACAATTCATACAAAATTATATCGGCTTTATCTCCGAACTTTGCGTCAGTGTCGGTATTTACGAAACTGGTTTTGTGCCCGACCACAACATTGTACGTTACCTGCAAACACATGAAGAGTGAAGAAACAACAGGCGAGACCTTGCTGAAAGAGGGTCGTGCCAGGCTTTTCAGGATGAATGGGAACAGCATGTATCCTGTTTTGAAAGACGGCGATATCGGCATGGTTCAGAAGTGTGAACCCGAAAAACTTCGCATCGGTGACTTAGTTGTTTTTAAATTAAGCGATAGCTATGTAGCTCACAGACTGATAAGAATCCAGAAAAACGGTACCCTCACCTACTTTACCGCCAGAGGGGATAAAAACCTTTTCAACGACCCACCTTTTACGGCTGAAGCCATTGCTGGTCAGATCATTCAGTTCACCAGAGGGCAAAAAGTATTCACCACCGCCGATCCGAACGTTCGACGGCTGGCCGCATTCAGCAAAACGTTCCGCAGCCTGCTCATTCCTGTTTACAACTTAAATTTTCGTGTTAAAGCGTCTATAAATAGATTGTCTGAAAGCTACGGATCCCTGAAAGACAACCTGAAAATCATTGGAAAGCCAGTTCGCAAGCCACTGATTACCAACACCATCCTCTCAGTCATTCAGGGTGTCGCACCATTTTTACTGATTGTCTGCATCAAGTTGCTGATAGACAGGCTCACCAATCCGAACTCCCTTTCCCTGCCCTGGATGAGCCAGACCGCACTCATCATCCTGACGGCATCCACCTTTCTGCTCAGCGGTATTCTTTCTGTTATCCACGGATTCTTCTTTGAAAAACTCTCCCACAAAGTAACCGAAAACACCCACCAACTTTTGCACCAGAATCATACGGAGCTCGACCTTTCTTATTACGAAGACCCCAACCAACAGGACAAGATCCACCGTGCCGTTCAGGAAGCGGGTTTCCGCCCGGTTAAAATCATGGGCGAACTGCTCACCCTGTTCAAGTCGATCGCGGCTGTTGTGGTAATGCTTGTTCTGTTCCTCGGCATCAAATGGTACTTGTTGGTGTTGTTGCTTGTTTCAGTCATCCCCAGCGTCCTGGTTCGGCTAAAGTACACCGGCAAACGCTATCGGCTGAAAGAATCCCAAAGTCCCAAGGAACGTCAGATGGCCTATTACAACCGTATTCTGACTGGTTTCCCATTTGCCAAGGAACTTCGCCTGTTCGGCTTCTCCGGAATCTTTCTGAACCGATTCAGAGCCATCGAAGACGAACTTTACCAAGAAAAACAACGCCTGCAGAAATCGGAAATGTTTGCCGATATCGCTGCACAAGTTTTTGCCGTCTTGCTAATCTTCACCTCCCTGGCCACCGTAGTGTATCTAATGACGATAGGCGCCATCACCATCGGTTCCGTCGTACTGTTCTTCTTTGTTTTCCAACGTGGCTATGCCGTTTTAAGTGATTTACTTCGTTCTATCACCTTGCTGATGGAAGACAATACGTTCCTGAACGACTTCTTCGCCTTCCTGAATTTGCCAATCAAGGAGAAATCCATCCTGAACAAAGCGCTTCAGCCGCTTCAAAAAGGCATTACCGTAGAAAACCTTCGTTTCCGCTACGAAACAAGCAAACGTGACGCATTAAGCAATGTGAACCTGCACATTCCAGCCGGCAAGACCGTTGCTTTCGTCGGTGCCAACGGTTCAGGCAAAACCACGCTCATCAAACTGCTCATCGGTTTCTATTCACCGCAGGAAGGCTCCATCCGCTATGATGACGATGACCTGAAGGATCTGGATAAGCCAGCTTTGCGACGCGAGATAACGGCTGTCTTCCAAGACTTTGCGCTATACAACATCACTGCGCAGGAAAACATCAATCTGGGCAACATCAATCTTCCGTTTAATCTGGAGAAAGCTAAAGAAGCTGCTAAGGCTGCTGGTATTGCAGAATTGCTTGAACGACTCCCACTGGGTTACGAAACGCTATTGGGCACCCTTTTCAAAAGCGGGGAAGAACTCAGCATCGGTCAGTGGCAGAAAATCGCCATCGCCCGTGCCTTCTACCGGGATTCACCCATACTTTTTATGGACGAACCCTCCAGTGCGCTGGATGTGGA
>Ga0209125_1003109_pt1 | contig 11847 bp, 9 predicted proteins | sample BarGraIncub1131A_FD_184503 | JGI IMG/M metagenome (GOLD analysis project Ga0209125, IMG submission 184503) | Arctic peat soil microbial communities from Barrow, Alaska - Barrow Graham LP Incubations 11-31A (SPAdes) (version 2) | ecosystem: Environmental > Terrestrial > Soil > Wetlands > Peat... | reverse complement strand
GGACCGACCCCTCCATGAGGGCGCGGGCGCGCCCGCCGTGGGAGCGGACCACGATCGGGCAGGAAAGCTCCCCCCGGCTGGCGAGTTCCCCGATCAGGCCGTTCACGCCGCACTGAAAGCCGGCGATGACGCCGCTTCGAATGTGGGGGATGATCTCGGCGTGCACCGGGTGCACCGACGACGAGGCGATCCAGATCCCGCGCAGCCCGATCCGGGCGATCTCGGCGACCACGGCGTTCAGGAGGAAATCGCCGTTTCGAAGGGCATGGTGGGTGGAGATGGTCATGCCGTCCCGGAGGCCGCTCGCCTCAATCGCCTCGGCAAGGGAGCCGAGCAGTTTCCCGCCGCCCGGGTTTACCCTTCTAAGCGGCCTGGTGGCGGCCATCCCGATAGCTGCCAGCGAGTAGGGGTCGCGGTAACCGGTGAGTTTCCGGCCGGCGTAACTTTCCGGAATCTCCCTGCCGAGGCTATTGAGCGCCATGTATCGCCTCCTCGTCGATCAAGGTGTCGACCATGCCGTGGGCATGGGCGGTTCTAAGCACCCGGGCCGCCCTTTTCACCACCGGGGCGTCCACCATCTTGCCGCCCAGGGAGATCACCCCGGTTCCCAAAAGGCGCGCCCGCTGGATCGCCTCGATCACCTGCAGGGCGTAGTCGACCTCCTCCCGCTTGGGCGCGAAGACCTCGTGCACCACCTCGATCTGGCGCGGGTTCACCAGGCATTTGCCGGTGTAGCCCAGGCGCTTGGCGAGCTCGGTCTCGGCGCGCAGCCCGTCCATGTCGCTTACGTCGGCGAAGATGGTGTCGATCGCCTGGATCCCCGCGGCCTTGGCGGCCCAGAGCACCTGGGTCCGGGCGTTGAAGAGCTCCTCCCCGCCCTTGGTGCGCTCGATCTCCATGCTCGCCGTGTAGTCCTCGGCGCCGAAGGCGAGCGCGAAGATGCGCTGCGAGCTGTTGGCGATGCCGACCGCGTTGATCACCCCGAGGGCGCTCTCCAGGGAAGGGAGCACCCGGAAACGGCCGATCTCCAGGTCGAGTTCCTCCTCGAACTCGGTCAGGAGCGTGTCGAGCCGCTCCACGATCTCGGGGGTGTCCGCCTTGGGGAGCCGGATGCCGTCGGGGAGGGCCGGCAGCACGGTCTTCAGGTCGTCGTAGCCCCAGCGGCTGTTCAGCGGGTTGATCCGCACCAGCAGTTCCTTGTTCCGGTCGGTGTAATTCATGAGGAACTGCCTGACCAGGTGGCGCGCGGCATCCTTCTCGCTCATCGGGACCGCGTCCTCCAGGTCGATGATGACCGCGTCGCAGTTGAAGATCGGGATGTTCTGCAGCATGGACGGCATGTTCCCGGGGACGTACAAAAGCGAGCGCCTGAGGGTAAAGTCGGTCATCGGGCGTCCCCATCGTTTATGTAGATGGTCGGGCTGCCGCCCACCTTGGATACGTGCCGCTCGACCCCCTCGACGTTCAGCTCGGTCAGGACGATCTCGCAGGTGGCGAATACCTCGGCCTGGTACAGGTGCCCGCCGACCACCTCGCCGGAGGACTTCGCCATCATGATGTGGAAGTGGCAGTCCAAAAGGTCCGATTCCCCCGGGACGATGTTCCCCTGGAGACCGAGGAGTTCCAGCGGCCCCTCGATCTCGTGCAGGGTGATGCGCGGGGTGGTGATCGGGAGCTTGGCGCCGGTCTTGATGCCGCGCAGCTTCACGTTCTTCACGCTTCCCAGGGCCGAGACGATCGCCGCGTAGCGCACGTCGGCGACATGGGCGAACTGCAAAAGGCGGGTGGTGAGGTTCTCGCCCGGCGTGATCTTGATGATGAAGCGTCTCCCCTGACAGCACTCCTTGTACCAGAGCCCTTCCATTTAATCCTCCTGCGCCCGAAGCAGGGCCGTTTCCAACCGCGCCTCGATGGCGTAGTCGAGCGCGCCGCGATCGGTGATCCTGACCTCGCCCGCTTCTATGCCGTGCCGCGCCAGCACCAGGTCCACCCTGGCCCGGATCAGCGCTCCGAACTGCTTGAGCACCGTCGACTCGATGGTCACGGTCAGGGTCCCGGCCGGTTCCAGGAACACCATCAGGTCGCTGGACTGCATGGTTCCCGCCTGCGCCTTCTTCGCTATCCTCATGCCGCTACCTCCTTCTTGTCCCAGATGCGCCTCCCCTCCCGGGAAAGGAGGAAGCTCCGGCTGCTCTCCGGCACCAGAGCCGTTAGCCCTGAGGTCTCGCCGCGCGCCAGTTGCTCCCGGACCAGGGAGGCGCTGATGGCGGCGCCCGGGGCGCCTATCCGCTCCAGTTCCGTCACGGCGACCCCCAAGGGAGGCAGGACCCGGTGCATCGCCTGGTTGTAGGAGGCGGTGGTCCTGGAGAGCGGCTCGCTTCCGACGAAACGCGTTTTGATGTGAAAATGGGGGGCGATGCGGCCGGCGAACAGCAGGAGGTCCAGCTCCATCTGTATCGCGCCGCCGGGGTCGCCGTCCTTCAGGAAGTAGGTCGGAAAGGTGACGCTGGAGACCGCGTAGCAGGAGGTGTCGAGGAGCGTCACCCTGGGGAGGTCGCAGGTTCCCTCCCGCACCATCTGGAGGCGTTGCTCGAAGGGGAACAGGGATCCCTCTTCCCGCACCACGAAGAGGTAGAGCCGCTCCACCCGGGAGGCGGCCTGCTCGATCAGGTAGCGGTGCCCGAGGGTGAAGGGGTTGCAGTTGGCGACCACCGCCCCGTTATCCCCGGGCGTCACCACCTTTTGGTGCCTTGCCAGGTAGCGCCGCAGCCCGTCGCCGTACTCGAGGAGGGCGCTTTTGCCCGAGGAGGCGAGCAGGTTGAAATTGAGCGCCTCGAAGCTGGTCGCCTGACCCGGCGCGGTGAAGACGAAGAAGGAGTCGAGGCCCGCCTGGAAGCCGAGGCCGACCAGGGCGGTCACCACCTCGTCCAGCAGGGTTCCCCCCTGAAGATCCTTCGCCACGGCGAGCATCTTCAGCACGCGCCCTTCCCTGGCGCCGACGGCGACGATGCGCCCGGACTGAAAGATGCCGACCAGGTCGTGGTACCGGGTCTCGAAAGCCAGGCCGCTTGCCTCTATCAGGTCACGCGCCTGCCGCAGGTCGTCGCTGGAAAGTAGTGGGGTCACCATGGGGGCAGCCTAGCATTATTCGCAGGTATACGTAACTGTGTATACGAGGTGCGGCGCGATTCCCGCCGGCTGTTCCAACCGGCAAAAGCCGTCCGCACGGTCGGTCCTTCGGGAAGTCGAAAAAAAGGGTGGGTAAAAAGGATCTCCCCGGTCCTGGGGCCGGGGAGGTCGTGGCGGGTCAGCTTATTGAAGCCGGCTTTGCTAGAACTGGATGTTCAGGCTCGTCTGCACCCTGGCTTCCTTGGGGTACGACTTCTCCTTGTACTGTGCGGTCTCCAGTCCGTAGGCGCCGTCCAGGTCGAGGTTCACCCATTTGGTGCCGAAGGTGAGGCCGGCGGTCGCCACCGGGCCGACTTCGGAATTGGAGAGGTTCTTATACATGCCGGCGCGCAGCTTGAACCAGGTGACGGGGTGCAGTTCGACGCCGCCGCCCAGGTTCCTGCTCTTGTAATCCAGGCTGGAGAGGACCGTCTCGTTGTCGGTGAGGTCAAGGTCGGCCGCGATGGTGAGCCAGGACAGGGGATCCAGCGAAACGCCGGCCCTAAGCTGCGGCTTCAGGGTCACGCCCTTGTTGGTCACCGGATTACCCTTCGCGTCAATGGTGACCAGCGTGCCGTCCTGATCCTTGAGGGCCGGCGAGTCGAATTTGGGGGAGGTCAGGTTCTTCGCCACCAACCCGACATTGAGCCAGTCCTGGAACTTGTAGAAGGCACCCAGGTCGAAGGTGACGCTGGTGCTTTCCTCGAAATTCTTGGTCAGGTTGTCGGTGATCTTGCCCGAGTCGACACTCTGGCCGTTCTTGACGAGATTCAACTGAGAGTTGTATACGCGTCCCTGGACCACTTTCAGGGACCCACCGACTCCGAGCTTGCCGAATCTGCCGAGGTCTATCGGATGCCCGTAGGAGATAGGGAACTCGATGTAGGCAAGGCTTTTCGTCAGGACCGCGGTCCGGTTATCGGCGATGCTGTTGGTCCCGGCAAGGTTAAAAGCAGGGGCGATGGTCGATGTGATGATGTCGGCTGCCTGGCTTTGGCTGATCGCCGGTACCTTGGAACCGGAGGCTCCGGCTAGGGCGAGTTGGGCATCCATGGCGTTGACGATGTTGTCTGCCTGCGCAGTGGTGAAATTGGCACCCACCAGCGAGGAGGTGATCCCTGACCTTATGGTGGGGTCCGTGAAGAAGGCATTTGAGGGGGGTGCGCTGCCTGCGGCATTGGCGAACTGGGTAGTTGTTACCGGCGCCGCGCCGTTGGAACTCGGCAGTACATTGACCAGGTCGACGTCCGACTTAGCGAATCCCTCCATGGAGCCGAAGGCCCCAAAGGCGAAGTGTTTGATCTGCATGGCGATCACCGCGCTCCCCGTCAGGGAGATCGTGCCTTTCTGGGTATCTATCTCCTTCAATACCGAGAGCAGGCTGACGACGTCGCCCAGTGCCCGTGGGTTGGTCCCGGTACCGATGTTTTTCAGGTTGTCGAAGGTCGAATTCCCGCCGGCATCCTTTTCGGTGAACTTGCTGACCCGGTCCACGTTGTCGGCGAGCCCCTTGGAAACTCGCAGCCCCACGCTCACGCTGAGCGGAATGGAGAAATCCCTCTCGTTGAAGGCGAGGCCGGCGGGGTTCCAGTAACCGGCCATGGCGTTGGTTGTGCGCGCCACGCCGGCCCCCCCGATGCCGAGCGCTCCCATCGGCTGGAACTCGGCGGCGAGGGCGGTCCCGGCTATGGCCAAGAGGGCTGCGGTAACGGGTAGGATGATTCTTTTCATGTCTGGATCCTCCGGTGTAAGGTGAGCATTGTGCGGGTCATTTTAATGTGTGGGAAAGATACTCGATCTTATCGGGCATCCGAAGAAAAAACTTTAATTTTTCCTGGTTGCCATCCATTTGAGGTTTCCCGGCGAGCCAACTTGCCGGCGCGGGCTCACATTAACCTTGAATTCAGGCGCTAATCTGCGGTAATCTGCCAGGGTTGCCTATTGTGACAACGACTAAGAATCACGCTGTCAAGCATCGGAGAACCGCTCGTCATGGAAATATACCAGGCACAACCGCGCAAATTGCCGACTCGCTCCGGCTGGAAGCTCTTCTGGGCAGCTCTTGCGGGGTGCGCCACCCTTTTGCTCCTTGCCTTCATCGGTTACTTCTTTTATCTGATGGGGACCCTGCCCAAGGTCGACCGCCTGGCCGACTACCGCCCCCCGATCCTTTCCCAGGTCTTCGGCGAGGACGGCAGCCTGGTCGGGGAGTTCTACCTGGAGCGGCGCACCGTGGTTCCGGTGGACAAGATACCGAGACGCCTGATCCAGGCCTTCGTCTCGGCGGAGGATTCCAATTTCTACCAGCACAAGGGGATCGATTATCTCGGGGTGCTGCGGGCCACCTTCAAGAACGTCGTCTCCATGCGCAAGAAGGAGGGTGCCTCCACCATCACCCAGCAGGTGGCCAAGTCCATGCTGCTCACTCCGGAGAAGAAGTACTCCAGAAAGCTCAAGGAGGTCATCCTCGCCAAGCGGATGGAGGAGCGGCTCTCCAAGGATGAGATCCTCTACATATACCTGAACCAGATCTACCTGGGCGCCGGCGCCTACGGGGTGCAGCTTGCCGCGGAGACCTATTTCGGCAAGGAGGTGGACAAGCTGAACCTGGCGGAGATGGCGATGATCGCGGGGCTCCCGAAGGCCCCCAATTCCTACTCTCCGATCAAGCACCTGGACCGCGCCAAGGAGCGCCAGGGGTACGTGCTGGAGCGGATGGTGAAGGAGGGGTATATCACCCAGGTCGAGGCGGACCACGCCAAGTCCTTTCCCATCGTTATCCACGCCCTGAAAAAGGTGAATGCCGACCAGTCGGCCTACTTCCTGGAGCAGGTCAGGCAGCAGGTCGTCGAGAAGTACGGTGAGGAGCGGATCTACAAGGACGGTCTCAAGATCTATACAACCATGAACGCCGAGATGCAGAAGGGCGCCTACGACAGCGTGGTGAGTGGGCTGAAGAACCTCGACAAGCGGCAGGGTTTCCGGGGAGCGGCCAAGTATCTGGGCGAGCAGGAGGTGGACCCTTTCTGCAAGAGTGTCGAGGATGGCATTGACTACCTTTCCCTGAAGCAGGGGTCGACCTACCAGGGGGTGGTGACCGGCGTCAACCCGTCGAAGCACGAGCTTACCGTGCGCGTCGGGGACCGGAGCGGCACCCTCCCCAGGAAATACCTGGAGTGGGCCGGGAAGCTCGAACTGGTGAACAGCTACGGTCAGCCCGGCTCGAAGAAAGCGCTTGGGCTCGGCGCGGTGCTGGAGGTCCAGGTCAAGGAGCCCGACGTAAACCGGGCCGGCGCCGTTTTCGCCCTGGACCAGGTGCCAGAGACCCAGGCGGCCCTGGTCGCCATCGACCCGCAGACCGGAGGGGTGCGCGCCATGGTGGGGGGGTACGATTTCAAGAAGAGCCAGTTCAACCGGGCGATGCAGGCCAAGAGGAATCCGGGCTCAGCCTTCAAGCCGATCATCTATGCGGCGGCCCTGGACAAGGGGATGACCGCGGCAAGCATCATCGACGACTCCCAGGTGGAGTACGAAAGCGGCCAGGACAAAGGGTGGAAACCGAGGAACTACGACAACGTCTACCGCGGACCGGTCACCATGCGCGAGGCGCTGACCCAATCGATCAACGTGGTCAGCGTGAAGATCCTGGAAAAGATAGGGGTCTCCGCGGCGATCGAGTATGCGAAGAAGCTCGGCATCACCTCCCCGATGTCGAACAACCTCACCCTGGCGCTCGGCTCGTCCAGCCTGACGCCGATGGAACTCACCAGCGCCTACGCTGTGTTCGCCTCAGGCGGCTACCGGACCACCCCCTATTTCATTACCCGGGTGCTGGACCGGGACGGACAGGTGCTTGAGGAGGTCGCGGCGCCCCAGATTCCGGTATACACCAGGATTTCCAGCGCCTCCAACTCCGCCGACGGGACCATCGTTACCGGAGCCAGCCTCGCGACCCCGCAGCCCGCAGCGGCGGGCGCCCAGTCGCTGAGCGCAATCCAGGTCATCTCGCCCGAGACCGCCTTCATCATGACGAACCTCATGGAGAGTGTCGTCACGAGCGGCACCGGCGGGCGGGCGCGGGCACTGGGCCGCCCGGTGGCGGGGAAGACCGGCACCACCAACGGGATGAAGGACGCCTGGTTCGTGGGGTACGTGCCGCAGCTTGTGGCGGGGGTCTGGGTCGGTTACGACCAGGAACGGAGCCTCGGTTCGGGCGGCTCCGGCGGACAGGCGGCCGCGCCGATCTGGACCGAGTTCATGCAGCGCGCGTTGGCAGCGGTTCCGGTCAAGCGTTTCAGCGCGCCCGGCAACGTCACCTTTGCCCTGATCGACCAGCGCACCGGACGTCTGGCGCGGGAGGGGAGTCCCGGAGCCGTCCAGGAATGTTTCATCAGCGGAAGCGAGCCGACCAGCTACGAAGCGGAAGCCCCGGTGGAACCGGCGGAAACCGTGGAACCGGTGGAGCCGGTCCCGCCGGTGGAAGACCCGTAACTGCCCGCAACTGGACTGGTTTCGAATGGGTGCCGGGCCCGCCCCCAGGCGCGCGGACCATGGCGCGTAAAACCGCGCTGGCGTGCGGCTGGTGAAGCGGCTGCGGGCTAGAACCGCTCCTATGCTGGAGAAAATGCTGCCGCCGCCAAGAAAACCCTTGCAAACTGCAAATTTATGATTATAGTGACACTAATTTAATACATCCAAGGAGGGTTTGACATGACTAAAGCAGAACTCGTCGAGGCAGTGGCAAAATCCGCTAATCTCCCCAAGGGCGCGGCTGAGAAGGCTGTCGGTGCGTTTATTGACAGTGTGAGCGGCGCGCTGAAGAAGGGGGACAGGGTTACCCTGGTCGGCTTCGGAAGCTTTGAAGTGGCGAGCCGTCAGGCCCGCACCGGAAGAAACCCGCAGACCGGCAAGGAGATCAACATCGCCGAAGCCAAGGTGCCGAAGTTCCGCCCGGGCAAGGCACTGAAGGACGCGGTAGCCAACAAGAAAAAGTAGGCTCGGTCACGCGCCGGCGTGCCCTCCACGACCGTCGCATCGTGCCAGGCAAAGCACAGGAAACCCCGCTCCACGCGGGGTTTCCTCGTTGCGGCGCCACCCCTCCGGGAGAGCGCCGAAACGGTTGGCTCGGTTGCCGCATTCGGCAGCCTTCTGAAAAAGCTTGCTTTCCCCGGCAAGCTGTAGTAAATGTATCGGTCTGACTGACATCAGTTCCATCTGGGAGAACCTTTCCCTTCATATCGATCCAACCCCTCGCATTCAGGTAATCCCCACGAGAAATGCGGCAGCAGCAATGGTTGGCGACGATGTATGGTTTGCCGGTCATATGCGTGTTGCTGTCCCGATTAAATCATGTGGCAAATGTTGCCGCAGCGGTTATTCACGCTCACACCCTTTGCAACGCCCATTTTCGAATGCAGGTTTGCGCCCACCCCCTGGGGATTTTCGGGCGATGGCGCCGATTCTTGTTCCAAAACGGGAAATAAGGAATCTCCATGTCTTTTGAAACGCTGAACCTCTCCGAACCGATCCTGAAAGCCATCACCGCCTGCGGCTACACGGAACCGACCCCTATCCAGGCGCAGTCGATACCGCTCGCCATCGCGGGCAAGGACCTGATCGGAAGCGCTCAGACCGGGACCGGCAAGACCGCCGCTTTCGTGCTCCCCGCCCTTGAGCGCCTGCTGGTGCCGTCCACAAAAAACGGCAAAGGGCCCCGCATCCTGGTGCTCACCCCCACCCGCGAGCTCGCCAACCAGGTGACCGACGCGGTCCGCAACTACGGCAAGTTCATGCGGGTTAGATGCGGCTCCATATTGGGCGGCATGCCGTACCGCGAGCAGATGGCGCTCCTTTCCCAGCCCGTCGACATCATAGTGGCAACGCCGGGTCGCCTGATCGATCATCTGGACCGTCGCAGCATCAACTTCTCCCGCCTGGAAATGCTGATCCTGGACGAGGCGGACCGGATGCTGGACATGGGCTTCTCCGAGGATGTGGACCGGATCGCCGCCGCCGCCCCCTCCGAGCGCCAGACCCTCCTCTTCACCGCCACCATGGATGACGCCATGGCGAAGCTTGCCAAGCGCCTGCTTCAGGACCCGGTCCGGATCGCTGTCGAGGGTAAGGAGGTTTCCCAGCTCCAGATCGAGCAGCGTCTCCATGTCACCGACGACATGAGGCACAAAAACCGCCTGCTGCAGCACCTGGTGGCCGACGCCAGCGTCACCAAGGCGATCATCTTCTCCGCGACCAAGAGGGACGCGGACCAGCTCGCCTCCGAGCTTTACGCCCAAGGGTACGCGGCAGCCGCGCTGCACGGGGACATGTCCCAGGGGGCACGCAACAAGACCATCGTCAACATGCGCCGCGGCAAGGTCCGCTTCCTGGTGGCGACCGATGTGGCCGCTCGCGGCTTGGACGTGACCGGGATCAGCCACGTGATCAACTTCGACCTCCCCAAGTTCGCCGAGGACTACGTGCACCGGATCGGCCGGACCGGCCGCGCCGGCGCCACGGGGATCGCCATCTCGTTTTGCTCCATGAACGAGGTAGCCTATCTGGACCGGATCGAGCGCTACACCGGCCACGCCCTGCCCCAGAGCGTGATCCCGGGCCTGGAGCCTACCCGCCCCCTGAGACGGGCCGGCGGCAACGCCCCGGGCGCCCGCAAGGGCCGCCCTTCCTCAGACCCGAGGAAGAAGCCTTTCGCGGCGTCTAAGGGACGTCCCGGCACCTCCGCCAGCCCCGCGCGGCGCGAGCAGCAGGTCGTTGTCGAGCATAGGCGCGGCAGGGGCGGCGCGGCGAAGTAGCCCCTTTTCCGGGTTGCTTTCGCTTGGCCTTTTTGTTATCGTCAGGCCTACAAGAATTCGGCACCCCTCGGGAAATTCCCGCAGGGGTGCCGCTTTTGCAACCGGAAAACGCCCCTGGCGATTCCGTCGGCATGGATATAGATTCCAAGGGGGGTAAGCGCATGGGTGGAGCGGTCGAGATTGGGAAGGGATTGTACCAGATAGGGGTGAAGGATCCTACCCTCGCCATTTTCGACGACCTTTTCCCCACGGAATACGGCACCACCTATAACTCCTTCCTGATCAAGGGCGATACCCACATCGCGATCGTCGATACGGTGAAGGCGAAACGTTTCGACGAATTCCTCGCCAACATCCGGGAGGTCGCGGACCCGGCCGAGGTGGACTACATCATCGTGAACCACTCGGAACCGGATCATTCCGGTTCCCTCTCCTTGCTGCTCCAGCACTGCCCGAAGGCGGTCGTCGTTTCCAGCCAGGCCGCGCGCACCTTTCTCGGCAATCAGATCCACCACCCCTTTGAATCCCGGATCGTGAAGGAAGGCGACCTGCTCGACCTCGGCGGACGTGTCCTTCGTTTCATCGCGGCTCCCTTTCTGCACTGGCCCGACGTCATATTCACCCTTATCGAGAGAGAGGGAGTGCTCTTTACCTGCGACGCCTTCGGCTCCCACTACGCAGGCGAGGGGACCTTCGCGGACGAGATGCCGGACTTCTCGGGGGAGACCCGCTTCTACTACGACTGCATCATGCGCCCCTTCAAGGAGCGCATCCTCGCCGCCGTGGCGAAACTCGACGATATCGATTTGAAGCTTCTCTGCCCGAGCCACGGCCCGATTTACCGCTCCGGGCAGCGCAAGCCGGTGGACCTTTACCGCAGGTGGTCCATGCCCAAGGCGGGCGGCAAGCGGATAGCGATCTTCTACATATCCCCCCACGGCAACACGGAGAGCATGGCGGAGGCGGTGGCAAAGGGGGCGACCCTGCCGGGGGTCTTCGTTACCCTCTGCCACATCAACCACGCCTCGATCGCCGACATCCGCGACCTGATGGAGGAGTCCGACGCGCTCATCTTCGGCTGCCCGACCATCAACCGGGACATCCCGAAGCCGATGTGGGATGTCCTCGCCTACCTCTCCACGGTGAGCCTCAAGGGGAATCTGGGCGGTATCTTCGGCAGCTACGGCTGGAGCGGCGAGGCATGCCGGATGCTCGAGGAGAGGCTGAAGGGGATGAACTTCACCCTCCCGGTCCCTTTCGTCCGGGTCCCTTTCATGCCGAGGCCCGAGGCGATCGCTCAGTGCGAGGCGCTGGGCCGCGGGATCGCCGAAGAGGTCCTGAAGAAATAAGAATTCCGCGTTACCCGCTTTCGAGTTTCGCGTGACCTTGCCTACCCTTTGCGGGGCGCTGTCGCCTGCGCCTCGCCTTTTCCGCGCCACGCGAGACCCGAAACGTGCCTTCCATGAACACATCCACCCATTACATCGTAGAGGTTGCCATCCCGCTCCCGCTGGAAGGGAGCTTCCATTACCTGGTGCCGAGTCGTCTCGCGCATCTCGCCGTTCCCGGCACGAGGGTGCTGGTCCCTTTCGGCAGGCGCAAGGTGACCGGATACCTGCTGGGGGACGCCGGGGCTCCGGAAGGACCGCTCAAGGAAGTCCTGGAGGTGCTCGACGAAGCGCCCCTCTTCACCGCCGAGGAACTCGAATTCTACCGCTGGATCGCCAGTTACTACCTGCACCCCTTGGGGGAGGTGATCAAGATGGCGCTCCCGGCGGGGATCAACGTCGTAAGCCGTTACCGGTGCGAGGAGTCCGAGGACGGGTCTCCGGTGCTGACGGAGTACCTGAGCGGCGGCAAGAGCGTCCGG
>Ga0209125_1003107_pt1 | contig 11861 bp, 11 predicted proteins | sample BarGraIncub1131A_FD_184503 | JGI IMG/M metagenome (GOLD analysis project Ga0209125, IMG submission 184503) | Arctic peat soil microbial communities from Barrow, Alaska - Barrow Graham LP Incubations 11-31A (SPAdes) (version 2) | ecosystem: Environmental > Terrestrial > Soil > Wetlands > Peat... | reverse complement strand
GCCCAGTTCGTCAATGTTGGCCAGTCGAAAGCTGTTACCCACACGCCCAAAAACCGACAAGGTATCAGACATTGGCTGGATGACCCCTAACTCCCAGGCCGTTTGATCGTTATTGGTGCTTGCAGTGAAGGTGTCGCTTTGTTTGATGTTTTCTGACCGATAGCCGGCGGTCACACGCGTGCCGCTGCTCAAGGTGACTTCGTCCTGCGCATAAAAAGCGCTTGTTTTTTGCTGCGAGACCGATCCAAAAGCCCCCGGCACGGTGCGTTTCCAGTCAGCCTGGTCATTCCCCAGCGTCAGCGCATTTCGAATATTTCCAAACTTCGCCTCGTTCTTGGCGCGCAACCCCAGCGTACTGGCGTCCACGTCGTACTGATAGGTAGACACACCACTGCTCAGACTATCAAGATTCTTGGTTCGTTGACCCGCGTCTACACCCACTTGCCAAGCACCTAATTCAGCGCTGGCAAACAAGGTTTGGCGCGTATTCTTGATGCTGCCTGTTGTATTGGGACTGGTGGTCTGGCTCGGGTTAGCCTGGTACTGGGCCGCAGTCAACGAACCCGGCAAACCGCTGTCCAACACGTCATTGGCATAGCTGGCGCCCGCGCGCAGCCAGTCATTGCTCCATTGCGCCTGAGCTGAAGAACCTTCTACGTTAGATTTGAAATTGTCGCGATGGTTATCCGCCTGGCGCTTGTTACCCGCCACATCCAGCGAGAAACCACCAGCTACCAGGGTGCCGTTCGCACGCACTTCATTGAGCCCGTAGCTGCCAGTGGCTGCATAGAGATCGGCTGAATTTTTTCGCGCGGACCCACGACCCGCCTTGGTAGTGATCACAATCACGCCGCCAGTAGCACCCTCGCCGTACAGCACCGAACCACTGCCGCGCAACACTTCAATGCGCTCAACCGAGTTGATCGCAATGCCCGCCAACCGGGTTCCACCCAAGTCAGCCTCATTGACCCTGACACCATCCACAATCACCACCTGATTGCTGCCCGCGGTCGAACCAAAGCCTCGCAGATCCAGGCCGTAATCACCACCACCGTAATAATCAACGCGGCCAGGCACACCCAGCAGTTTGATCACAGCCTCATTCACGGTTGACACACCAGCGCGTGCAATATCGTCTTTGGTGATCACGCTGACACCAAACGGCAAGGTAGAAGCCGCAGAATCAAATCGCGTGGCAGTCACCACCACCTCTTTAAGCACCACCTCGGACTGGCCCTGCGCCAGCACCGAAGAAGCAGAAAAAGCCGCCAAAACAGCCAAAGCAGACGCGCCAAGGCGCACCGGTGCGCGAGCGCACTTGGAAAATACAAAAGTTTTCATAACTGAGAAAAGGAACCATCAAAAGCCCTCACCGTCGTCCCCGACAGTGCCTGAGCGTCACGGTTTCACGCCAGGCGTGCAACCACCGTGTTGGCCGGTATCCGGGCTGGTGGAATCAACCTCCATCGCCTTCCCAAGCGCGTGTTCAGAACGCTCAGTGGCTGTGATGGAAGCGGAGTCTTGCGACTCGTCCACTTACCGTTGCGGGGGCAGCGCAGGTTAGCCAGACCGCTCGGCACTTCGACAAGCTCAGTGCGAACGGCGTGACCTCCTGCTTCCCGTTGAACTGCGGCGTGTGAACCACACCGCGAGCACCAACGCGGTGGATTCTACAACCGACCGCTTCTGCAAACCCTACAATAACGGCCTATGTCGAACCCCCCTCAAATCGACCAAATCGCCGAACGTGTCGAGCGTTTGCTCGTCCGCTACGAAGAACTGCAACGCACCAACGCCTTGCTCAGCGAGCAGGTCAATGCGCTTTCCCAAGAGCGCGACTCCCTGAAATCCCGACTCAGTGCCGCCCGCGCCCGGGTCGACGCACTGCTGCAACGTTTGCCAGACGCGACAGCTAGCCAAGCGCACAAAGGGACAGAATGAAACAGCTCGAAGTTCAAATCATGGGGCAAGCGTACCTGCTGGGTTGTCCCGATGGGGGCGAGTCCCGCCTGTTGGAAGCCGTGGAAAAGGTTGACACGGCCATGTGCAAGATTCGCGACGGCGGTAAAGTCAGGGCGCGCGATCGCATCGCCGTGCTGGCCGCACTCAACCTGGCTTTTGATCTGGCCGACAAAAGCCCAAGCGTCGATCAAGCACCTGTCCACGCGGCTTCGTTTGACACGGCAGGCAACCCGGCGCAAGACCTGCCAACGCCGCACGACAGAATGCTGCTGGCCTCGCTGCTGGAGCGACTTGACGTCGCGCTGGGAACGGATGGTCGCTTGCTTTGATCGCTGAATTTTTTTGTGCACAACGGCGATTCAAGCTCTACAATAATCTCGTCTGCAGTGTTCGCCGGGCTTTATAGTTCCTTGAACCAATGCTCTTAGAGCCCGGGCTTGGAATATCGCTGATCAAGCGTGATCGTCTCGCGTTAGATGAACCCAATGACCAGCTGACCTCGCCCACCTGAACCCCGGTTCAGGATGCCGGTCCGGTGACACTGCAGACACCTTTTCCCCCTCCCACTGGCATGAACTTTGAACCAACCCTGATCCTTGAACTCGCGCTCTTAGGGCTGGGCACAGGTTTTTTGGCGGGCTTGCTGGGCATTGGCGGGGGCATGATGATGGTGCCCTTTATCACCATCATCCTGTCCGGGCGCGGGGTGGGTCCCAACTTGGCGGTCAAGATGGCAATTGCGACATCCATGGCCACCATCCTTTTCACCTCACTGTCAAGCGTGCGCGCCCATCACAAACGCGGCGCCGTACGCTGGGACTTGGTCAAGGGCCTGGCGCCCGGGATCCTATTGGGGGGTGCCGTGGTCAGCCTGGGCGTATTTGCCCTGCTCAAAGGCTCCTGGTTGGCACTGTTTTTTGCCACCTTTGTGAGCTTTTCTGCGACCCAGATGTTTCTGGACAAAAAACCCGCACCCACACGACAGGTGCCGGGTACTGCTGGCCTGATGGGCGCCGGTGGCGTCATCGGCTTTCTATCGGGGCTGGTCGGTGCCGGTGGCGGCTTTGTGAGCGTGCCCTTCATGACCTGGTGCAATGTCGCGATCCATAACGCGGTGGCGACCTCTGCCGCACTTGGCTTCCCGATCGCTTTGGCGAACGTGGTCGGCTACGTCATCAGTGGCCAGAGCGTGCAGGACCTACCACCACATTCATTTGGCTACATCTGGTTGCCGGCGCTCGGGGTTATCGCCTCCTGCAGCGTACTGACCGCACCACTGGGCGCCCGGGCCGCCCACACATTGCCAGTGAAACAGCTCAAACGCGTTTTTGCCAGTATCCTGTACCTGCTGGCGGCTTACATGCTGTACCGCGGTCTGACCAGCCTTTGAGTCAGGGCATGGCGGGTGAGCCCTTTGGCAAGAACGCCCTCGGCCGTTGAAATTGAACGCAAGAAGGAATCCCGATGATTGATTTGTATTACTGGCCCACGCCCAACGGCTGGAAAATCTCCATCATGCTGGAGGAGTGCAAGCTGCTGTACAAGCTGATCCCGGTGAACATTGGCAAGGGTGAGCAGTTTGCACCCGCATTTTTGGCTATCAGCCCCAACAACCGCATGCCAGCCATCGTGGACCACGATCCCAGCGGGGGTGGCGACCCGATCGCGGTATTTGAGAGTGGCGCCATTCTGATTTACCTTGCCGAGAAGACCGGCCTCTTCATGCCCGGCGATGTACGCGGCAAAACCCAGGTCTTGCAGTGGTTGATGTGGCAAATGGGGGGGCTCGGCCCGATGGCGGGGCAGAACGGTCATTTTTTGCTCTATGCGCCCGAAAAAGTACCCTACGCCATCGATCGCTATGGCAAAGAGGTGAACCGCTTGTATGGCGTGCTCAATACCCAACTCGGGAAAACCGGCGCCTATGTGGCCGGGCTTGAGTATTCCATTGCCGACATGGCAATCTTCCCCTGGATCCGAACCCATCAGGCGCAGAAGGTGTCTCTCGACGAATTTCCCCACATCAAGCGCTGGTATGACGCACTGTTTCTGCGCCCGGCCGTCCTACGCGGGCTTGATCTGCTCAAGGACTTGCGCGCTGGCACGATGAGCGAGGAGGCGCGCAAGGCACTGTTTGGACAAACGGCGCAAAGCGTGCATGCCGGTGATCACAAACTCATTTGAAAGATGCCCCCCATGATTGAGTTTTTCTTTGACTGTTCCAGTCCCTGGACCTATCTGGCTTTTCACAACCTGCAGCCCCTGGCCGCTGATTTGAATGAGCCGGTGGACTGGCGACCCGTGCTGGTGGGCGGTATTTTTAACGCCGTCAACCCCAGCGTCTACGCCATGCGCGACAACCCGGTGCCCGCCAAATGGGCTTACATGCACAAAGACCTGCAGGACTGGGCACGGGAAGCTGGCCTGAAGATTATCTTCCCGCCCAAGGTCTTTCCAGTCAACAGCGTCAAGGCCATGCGCGGCTGCCTTTGGCTTGAGCCGCAGGGCAAACTACTGCCTTTTGCCACGGCCGTTTTTGAGGCCTACTGGGCGCGCGAGGAAGACATTTCGCAAGACGCCGTGCTTCTAAAAATCTGCGATCAAGTCGGTGTCGATGGTGACGCGTTTTTGGCTGGCATCGCGCAGCCTGCCATCAAGGCGCAACTCAAGGCCAACACCGAAGAAGTGATTGCGCGTGGCGGCTTTGGTTCGCCCACGCTCTACCTCGGCGACGACATGTACTTTGGCAATGACCGCTTGCCACTGCTGAAGGCCGCCATCCTGCGCAAACGCGCCGCATCGTTGTAATGGCGGACACCCAAGTCGACGCATCGGCGTTCGATTCGCCCTTCGTTTTTTCGGCTGACGGCCACAAATCCCTGTATTTCACGCTCGACCAATTGCAGAGCCGCATGTGCAGTGCGCACCCGAACCAACTGGAGGTGGACTACACCCGCACGATGATGGGTTTCTTGCTGTTTAACAGCCGCCCGGCACGCATCGCCATGATTGGACTCGGAGGTGGCTCGCTACTGAAGTTTTGCTACCGCCACCTGCCCAACACACAGCTGGCCATGGTAGAGATCAACCCCAAGGTGATTGCGCTGCGCCACGAGTTTGAAGTGCCGGAAGATACTCAACGCATCGAGCTTGTTTGCGCTGACGGGGCCGACTTTGTCCGTGACGCGGCAGCCAACAACCCCATCGGCTACGACGTGCTGCTGGTAGACGGCTTTGACAGCGAGGGGCTGGCGCCCAGCCTGTGTTCACAACGCTTTTACAACGACTGCTATCAGGCGCTCTCACAGCAAGGTGTCATGGTAGCCAACCTGCACCATGACGACCCCCAACACGCCCTCTTCACAGCACGCATCCGGCTGGCTTTCGATGGAAATCTGCTTGAGGTTGCCTCACAAGAAAAAAGCAACAGCATTCTCTTTGCGCGCAAAGACAGGCCTATTTCAATCGACGACATACGGCAGAGCAACCCGCTGAAGAACTTTGACCAGGAAGTACGCACTCAACTGCAACGCGAATTTGCGCGCATTTCCTGGGCGGCGACGCAGGTCGCCTAACGCACCGTTTAATGCAGTTGCACGCCGGTCTTGGCCTGCAACTCTTCGATCGTCACACCAGGCGCCATCTCCACTACTTTCAGACCCTGCGGCGTCACGTCCAGCACCGCCAGATCGGTGATGATGCGGTCCACCACGCCGACGCCAGTCAGTGGCAATGTGCAGTTGGGCAAGATTTTCAAATCAATCGTGCCATCCTTCTTCTTGGCCACGTGTTCCATCAGCACGACGACGCTCTTGACACCGCCCACCAGGTCCATCGCACCGCCCATGCCCTTGACCATCTTGCCGGGGATCATCCAGTTGGCCAGATCGCCTTTTTCGCTCACTTGCATGGCTCCCAAAATGCTCAGATTGATCTTGCCGCCGCGAATCATGGCAAAGCTGTCGTGGCTGCCAAAAATGGACGAGCCAGGGATGGTTGTCACGGTCTGCTTACCGGCATTGATCAAATCGGCGTCCACTTCGTCTTCCGTGGGAAACGGGCCGATGCCCAGCATGCCGTTTTCACTTTGCAGCCAGACCTCAATGTCGGGTGACACAAAGTTCGCCACCAGGGTTGGCAAGCCAATCCCGAGGTTGACGTAAAAACCGTCTTGTAATTCTTCTGCCGCTTTGGCGGCCATTTGTTCGCGTGTCCAGGCCATGATCAGACTCCTGCTTTCTTGGTCAATGTTTCGGTGATCGTTCTTTGCTCAATCCGCTTCTCGGGGTGCGCATTGAGAACAATCCGGTGCACGTAAATGCCGGGCAAATGAACCGAATCGGGGTCGAACGTGCCAACCTCAACGATTTCCTCGACTTCAACCACCGTGATCTTGCCCGCCATCGCCACCGCCGGGTTGAAATTGCGCGCCGTGCGCCTGAACAGCAAATTGCCGCTCTTGTCAGCCTTCCAGGCCTTGACCAACGACACTTCAGGCATCAGGGCGCGCTCCATGATGTAGACATGGCCGTCAAACTCGCGGGTTTCCTTGCCTTCGGCCACCAGCGTTCCCACCCCTGTGCGGACGTAAAAAGCTGGAATGCCCGCACCACCAGCGCGCAGTTTTTCTGCCAGTGTGCCTTGCGGCGTGAACTCCAACTGCAACTCGCCTGCCAAGTATTGGCGTTCAAACTCCTTGTTCTCGCCAACATAGCTGGAGATCATTTTGGTGATCTGGCGCGTAGCCAACAGCTTGCCCAGGCCAAAGCCATCGACGCCTGCGTTGTTGGAAATGACGGTCAGATCTTTGACACCGCTGGCGCACAGGGCGTCAATCAGGGCCTCGGGAATACCGCACAGGCCAAAGCCGCCAACAGCCAGTAACTGGCCATCTTTAACGATGCCTTCCAGTGCCTTGGCCGCGTTAGGGTAAATTTTGTTCACTGCGCAATCTCCTTTAAAGAAATAATGGCATTACGATACTACTTAACTACATACGTAGTTTTTCGTAAAGTACAAACCCTAGGTATTGCTCACCCGCACCGCATGGATATTGATTACCGCCTTGCCTTCAATCTGGCGCCAGTCGGCTTGGTCCTCTCAAGCAACCGCAACATGCTGGACTGCAACCGCCACCTGTGCGAGATGTTTGGTGCCTCGCGGGAACTACTGGTCGGCCAGTCGTTTCAGGTGCTGTACCCCAGCGCCATTGAATTTGAGCGCACCGGCTCACGCATTGCGCCGATTCTGAACCGCCACGGCACCTACGCCGACGACCGCATCATGAAGCGCGCCAACGGCGAAACCTTCTGGTGTCACGTGACCGGCCGCGCGCTGAACCCGAGCGCGCCGCATGAGACTGGCATCTGGACCTTTGAAGACTTGAGTTCGAGTCGCCCGGTCAAGGCAGAGTTGACGGCGCGTGAACGCGAGGTGGCGGCACACCTGATGGACGGATTGACCAGCAAGGAAATAGGTAAGACGCTGGCTATCAGCCACCGTACGGTTGAAATCTACCGAGCCCGTCTGATGCGCAAGTACACGGCCTCCAACACCGGGGACTTGGTGCACAAGCTGATGGCAGGTTGAAGTCGCTACGCAATTCAGCCGCCAACAGCCAATAATTTATATTAAATCGGCCTGTAGCCACCGTAATATAAGCGTACAGTGCTATTTATTTAATAGCATTTTTCAAGCAGATGACAGCTAGACAGAGCTCGACGCTGCCGCCACCTGTACCCGGTTGCGACCATTTTCTTTAGCCAGGTACATGGCTGCATCGGCGCTTTTGAGCAACTTATTTTCGTCTTGACCATGCTCGGGAAAAATGGCAATGCCGATGCTCGATGAAATATGGATCGAGTGCTCTCCAATGTCAAAGGTCCGATTCAATGCTGCAAGAATTTTTTCAGCAACCTGCGTGGCAGCCTGCACCGTCCCCACTTCTGGCAGCATTACCACAAATTCGTCACCGCCGATACGCGCCACGGTGTCTGATTCGCGCCGCACGCATTCCGACAAACGCCGCGCCACTTCTTGGAGCAGCAAGTCACCCACGTGATGGCCGAGTTGGTCATTGACTGGTTTGAACTTATCGAGATCAATGAACATCAAGGCCAGGCGCGTTTTGTCGCGCCGTGCCATGGCAATAGCCTGGCGCAAGCGGTCGGAGAACAAGGCGCGATTGGGCAGTTCGGTCAGCACGTCAAAGTGCGCCAAATGCTGCATGCGCGCCTCACTCGCCTTGCGTTCGGAAATGTCGGAGAACACCGCCACATGGTGAGTGGGTACACCCTGCTCATCGCGCACTTGCTTGATGGAAAGCCATTCGATGAAAAGTTTGCCGCTCTTGCGACGATTGCAGATTTCGCCATGCCAGTTGCCGGTGGTGATGAGTTGCGCCCACATGTCCTGGTAGAACTTCGGGGCATGCGTGCCGGACGACAGCAGATGGGGACCTCTGCCAATCACCTCATCGGCCAAGTAGCCGGTGATGACTGTGAATGCCGGGTTGACCGAGATGATTTCGTTGCGCATATTGGTCACGATCACGGCTTCGTCCATGGTCAGCATGACAGTCGAGGCCAACCGCAAAGCCTCTTCCCGCGCATGACGCTCGGTGATGTCCGTGTGCGTTCCGATCATGCGCAGCGGTTGGCCTTGCGCGTCGCGCGCCACCACCTTGCCGCGCGAAAGTATCCATTTCCAGCTGCCATCCTTGCATTGCATGCGCCGCTCGTTGGCGTAGCTTGGCGTTTCTCCGGCAAAATAAGCCGCTCGGTCGGCTTCTATCCGCTCTACATCGTCAGGGTGAACGCGCGCATCCCAGTCCTCGGTGCCATTCTCCAACTCATCGGGGGCAAAACCATAGATTTCCTTGTAGCGCCTGGAGAACATGACTTCGCCCGTCTGCAAGTTACGGTCCCAAACGCCGTCGCCAGCGCCCTCCAACGCAAACTTCCAGCGCTCCTCACTCTGGGCCAGCGCCTGCTGGGCTTGCTGGCGCGCCCGGTCTTGCTCAACGAGCCGGTCTTGTGCTCTTTTCACGATGGTGAACACCACCAGGTAAAGCAGCGTCAGCAGCGCGATCACAGCGGCGACCAGAACCCACTGCCGCTGGCGAACCTCCACCAGGACAGAGGTGGCATCGCGGTAGATTTCAAACACGCCGCTGACTTGACCCGTCACGGGGTCGTAGCGCGGAATGTAGCTCTCGATGACATCGCGGTCTTGCAGTTCGCCCTCAAATGAGCTGATCTGATTTTTATGCACCAGTTCGGAACTGTTCAAACCGCGCAAGCCGTTGATCATGCCCGCATTCTTGCTGTTGTCCTCGCCAATTTGTCCGAGTTCGGTCGAATAGACCGTCCAGCCCCGCAAGTCATACACCTTGATCTTGTAAATTTTGGTGCCATTCAAAAGCTTCAGCACTTCTTGGTGCAGCGCGGGAATCTGTGGTGCTGTCGGCAGCTGCGCAGCGGGCTTGTCGGCCATCGACAATACCAAGGGACCAAAGTGGTCATCCCACATCTCATTGGCAATGAGCCTGGCATGGTTGACGTGTTCACTCTGGTAGCCGTGAATCAGGGCATCCACCGACAGCGTGCGAAAGGCGTAACCCAGCAACACCGCAACCACCACAAAGGCGATCAGACTGGCAGTGGCGAAATTACGCAACAGCCTGAAGTCGGATTGGCCGCTGATACCGGCCCTGCCGGACTCGCTGATCTCCTGTACCAAGGGGAGCCGCCATTTCCAGATTTGCATTTTTTTGATTTGCCGGTGGATCGGCCTCAGAGCATGGCGCCACTTTCGAGGACATTCTCGGCCAAGTGGTACTCGCCGTAACGGATGAAAAATCTGCTAGTCGAAGATATTGTAGTTTCCAACGCCATTTTGCGCAGTGCGAGTGCGGACAGCTTAACGTCAGATCATGCCAATGCCCCGCTGAACGCCACTCCAGCAAACGCTGGCACTATCCCGACCGCACTGGGTCCGCTGGGGCAACATGGTCGTAAGCACGGACTCTGCGCCTGCAGCACAAGAACGAATCAGAAAGTGCAATAATAAATTATCATCGTTGGGTTGCAATGAAGAAGTCAGATTTCCTTGTTATTTTTACCTTGGGCGGTCAACGCTATGCCATGCCTTTGCCTGCGGCGGACCGGGTGGTGCGCATGGTGGCTATCACCCCGTTGCCGAATGCGCCGGACATCATCCTTGGCGTGGTCAATGTCCAGGGACGAGTCATTCCGGTTATCAATGTGCGTCGGCGTTTTTGCCTGCCGGCACGGGAGATTGCCCTGACCGACCAACTGCTTGTCGCCCACACGGCGCGCCGGCCTGTTGCGCTGGTCGTGGACGCGGTGCTGGATGTCATCGCATGTGCGGCGCAGAGCCTGATCGCGGCAGAGGATATCGTCCCCAACGTTGACTATGTGGCAGGGGTGGTAAAACAAACCGATGGCTTGATCCTCATCCACGACCTGGATAAATTTCTTTCGCTGGAAGAAGAAGATTGTCTGGATCGGGTGCTGGAAAGCGCCTGAGGCAAACCATGCAGGCCACACTTTCCGGCTCCTTGTTATCTCGCCTGAGTGAATTTGTCGCTACGCAGACGGGGCTGAACTTCCCGCCAGAACGCTGGGCTGATCTTGAGCGGGGGATTGCTGCGGCAGCGCCTGATTTCAATTTTTCGGACGGGGAGTCGTGTGCGCGCTGGCTGTTGTCAGCCCCGCTGACACGCCACATGAACGAGGTGCTCGCCAGCCACTTGAGCGTCGGGGAAACCTATTTTTTCCGGGAGAAGCGGAGCCTGGAAATTCTCGGGGAGCAGGTTCTCGTGCAACTGTTGCAATCGCGCCGCCAGAATGAGCGGCGTTTGCGCATCTGGAGTGCGGGCTGTAGCACGGGCGAGGAAGCCTATACCCTCGCGATACTGCTCGACCGGCTCATTCCTGATCTCAAAGAATGGAACATCACCATTCTGGCGACGGACTTTAACCCAAAATTTCTGCGCAAGGCGGCGCATGGCGTGTACGGTGAATGGTCGTTTCGCGATGCGCCCGGCTGGCTCCGCGAGCGCTATTTCACCAAGAGCGCAGACGGGCGCTTCGAGATACATCCTCGCATCCGGAAGATGGTGACGTTTTCCTACCTCAATTTTGTCGATGATGTTTATCCATCGCTATCGAACAACACCAGTGCAATGGACGTGATTTTTTGCCGCAATGTCCTGATGTATTTCAGCGCGCAGCGCGCAAAACAGGTTGCCGGCAATTTTTACCGCGCGCTGGTTGACGGCGGCTGGTTGATCGTCAGTCCAACCGAAGCCTCGCATCGCTTGTTTTCCTCGTTCACACCAGTCGAGTTTCCGGGTGCAGTGCTGTACCGGAAGATGGCGGGCGCCGGGTCGCAGCCGCTCGTTAGCGGGCATCCGGTTCCGCTGTTGTTTGAAGTGGCTGAAGTCGCACTTCCGCTGCTGCCGGTCATGCCGACAGAACCTGTGCTTGCACATATACCGGACGTGCAGGCCGACCAGCTGCCAGCCCCACAAACGGATGAGCGCGAGGCATCGTCCCGCCTGGCGCGGAGCTGCGCCAACCAGGGCCGGCTCAGCGAGGCGCTGGATTGGTGCGAACAGGCGATCGCGGCCGACAAACTTAATCCGGCACACCAATATCTTTTGGCCACTATTTTGCAGGAGCAGGGACGGCACGACATCGCCATCCAGTCCTTGATGCGCGCGCTCTATCTCGATCCCGATTTCGTGCTTGCTCACTTCAGCTTGGGGAATCTGCATCAGTCGCAGGGACGCTACCGGCAAGCGCAGCGCTATTTCAGAAATACGCTTGAACTGTTACGCAAGCACCCGCCGGACGAAACCCTGCCGGAAGCGG
>Ga0209125_1003105_pt1 | contig 11871 bp, 11 predicted proteins | sample BarGraIncub1131A_FD_184503 | JGI IMG/M metagenome (GOLD analysis project Ga0209125, IMG submission 184503) | Arctic peat soil microbial communities from Barrow, Alaska - Barrow Graham LP Incubations 11-31A (SPAdes) (version 2) | ecosystem: Environmental > Terrestrial > Soil > Wetlands > Peat... | reverse complement strand
ATTTGAAACCATAGGGTTTTCATCTACATTTACTTTAACAAATTTTATCTTTCCAGAATATTGCTTATCTAATTCTTCCATAACAGGTCCAACCATTCTACAAGGGCCACACCATGGTGCCCAAAAATCCACAACCACTGGTACATCATTTTCTATTACTTCTTTACTAAAAAGACTATCATTTATTTCTTTCATCATTATTACCTCCAATTTTAAACTATATATCTATTATTTTAATATATATTATGTTATAGTGATATCTTTACTCTTCTACAAATTGTATTGCACCCATAGGACAATATCTTATACATTTACCACATTTAGTACACTTATCTTCTATAATAGTAGGAGCATCAAATCCCACTTGCCTTAAAGCATTTACTGGACAGATTCTCACTGATGGACATGGATGATTTTGTGGGCATCTGCTCATAACTACTTTAACTTTCATAACCTTCACCTCTTTTCGCTATATCCCCCTTAGAGATATTGTTATATGCTAATAACATATCAATAGAAATAAGTTCAAATCCAATATTTTTTTATACCCCTGCAGGGTATCTGAAGTTATAGTAACATATTAGAATTTGCCTGTCAATAACTAATTTATTGTATTTGTATATCCAAATGTTCAGGTTCCGCAATTACTCCAGCAGCACGGAGCAAATTTCTGATGCAAACAAAAAAATACTATGGGAAAATTTGAAGGTAAGAAAATTAAACTAACTGAATTCGTATTTAAAGATGAGTCATTTAAAGAAAATGAGTTTGTTCCGGCTAGGCTTCTTATGTAATGCTGCACAGCAGATTTGCAACCATTCTGTAAAAATAATATAATTCTATAAACGAAGAAAAGAAGTTAAAAATAAAGGAGCACGATTGTGCTCCTTTCTGTTTATTGGTGATGATGTTCATGATGATTACAGATTACATTTTTATCTTCCAATGTTCCATTAATATATTCCTCAATAACCACTTTATATTCTCCAGATGCTCCTTTTATTACTTCCAGGCCATTCTGCTGTAAACCGCTAATTGCGCCTCCACCAATTCCTCCAGTAATAACTACTGTTGCTCCGTGCGATGCAAGTAAGTCTGCCAATCCTTGATGTTGATGTGCAAACTCAGACGCAGATATTTCTTCAATTTTTATGATTTTTTTATCTTCTATAGTTGCAATTACAAAACTTTCACTCATTCCAAAATGTTGATTTACCATATTTCCTTTATTAGGTATTGCTATTTTCATATCTTTTACCTCCATTTTTATTTTTTCATTTTATTAATAATTTTATTAATAATATTTTCAGCTATTTCTGATAATTCAGCATTTAGTTTATATTCGCCTTTGTTAGAAATATTAACGATTTCCTTGCACATTGGAATTTCACCAAGCAAATCCAGATCGTTTTTATTTAAGAATTCGTCTATATTAGCTGATTCAAAAATTCTTATTTTCTCACTGCATCCTGGACAAACCATATAACTCATATTCTCTACTAATCCTATTATATTAATGTGTAGCTTGCTTGCCATATTTATTGCTTTTCCAACAATCATAGATACCATGTCCTGTGGTGTTGAAACCATTACTATGCCTGTAATTGGTATTGATTGCATTACTGTTAAGGCAACGTCCCCTGTACCAGGAGGCATATCTATAATTAAATAATCAAGTTCTCCCCATATAACGTCAGTCCAAAACTGTTTAACAACCCCAGAAACTGCTGGTCCTCTCCAAATAACTGGATCCTCTTCATTTTCCACAAGAAAATTCATTGAAATAACATCAATACCCTCAGTGGTTCTAACTGGTATAATACCTAATTCACTCATTAAAGGTTTCACATTTTTAATACCTAACAACCTTGGTATACTTGGGCCAGTAATATCTGAATCCATAAGACCAACCTTATAGCCTTTTTTATTAAGTTCATGTGCAATAAGAGCAGATATCGTTGATTTACCTACACCACCTTTTCCACTCATGACACCGATAATATTTTTAACTTTATTTAATGGATTATTTTCTATGCTACATGTGTCTTTATTATCACACCCACCATGCGATGGACAACTTTCACAATCAGCCATACACTATCACCTCGTATTTTTATTTGTCATATGCCATTTACATTGTAATACTATTATTTATTATTGTCAAACCAATAAAAAAATATATCTCAATCAAAATTTATAAAACTATTTATTATCTGTTAAATTTTTATTACATTGTCCATGACAAAAACTACTTCTTTTTTTACAAGTCACTTCCTCCGAACCACATGATGGACAAATAATTCGATCTTCTTCATATTTTATTTCATAGGTATTCTCACATGATATACATTTATATTGGCATATATTTCTTGAATAGTTTCCACCACTTATATTTATAGCTTTACCTTCTATTAATGCTATAGCAATTTTTTTCCTTGCACTATCTATAATGTTTTGAAAAGTTTGTCTTGAAATTTGCATTCTTTCAGCACATTCTTCTTGATTCAGATCTTCCACATCTTTAAGCCTCATGGCTTCAAATTCTTCAACCTTTATTAGTATTTCTTTTATTTCACATTTTCTTCTACCTGCGGGTACAAAGTATGTATATTCAGGTAAATTTTCTATTCTCCTGTTTTTCACTGGTCTTGCCATTAATATTATCCTCACTCTTCATATATTTATAAATTCTTTTATGCTCCTTATTGACAGCATATACTAATAAAAGATTACATCCAATTAACATTCATGTCAAATGACGATATTTAATATGCTAAATATTGTCTATATTTTGAGCATGTTAAATTTAAAAGTTTAATGACATAATAAGTCGTTTCAAAACATTACAATACAAAACCTTATAAATTGTTTTTGCTTAATATAATAATCTATGTTAATGTTTTACATAATAATTTCAGTTTATACTCTAATAGAACGTTTATCAATTACAAATTTTATAATATTTACATAGACTTAACACAAACATAACATGTTATTAATCAAACTAGTTCAAAATATTAGTTAAGATAAATAAAATTTTATTAATTAATATAAGGAGTGGTATTATGGTACTTAGTCCTGAAAAAAGTAATATATTTAATAAACTTATGATTGATACTATTAAGGCTAAAGAAGATGAGTTTCAATTTGAGGGAGATAAATATATGGTTTGCTCTGATGGTGTTTGTGTACAAACTTTAATTAATGATAAGATTTTATATCGTATTTTTATTGAAGAAGATAAATATAATAATCTTGTAAATCATTAATTGTTAAACTGTAACTATTGATTTTGAGATTTGCAAAGCAGCTAATAAGGCATTTGCAATATCTCTCGTTAAGCTCTTTGACTCTGAATTGTATTTATTTTATAGATTCAGTACTATGTAATGGAAATAGAAAGGAGGAGCATTGGATAGCTCCTCCTTTACTAATTATTTAGTCCTTATAATTTGTAAGTGTTGTATTGGCATTTTGTAAAGCACTATCTACTGAATTAAGAGTATTTTGAATTTGTTGTTTATTTTCAGGTTTTTCTACTGAACTAATTGCATTGTTTAAACAATTTTTAGCCTCTTGAAGATGATTTGTTACATCTTGAACATGTTGTTTAGCATTTTTTGTTTGCATTTTATTATTCCTCCTAAATTTTATGTATTTTGTTATGGTTATAGTAAGAGTATTTACAATACTGCACAAAAAAATACAATGAAATATGAAAAGAGAAATATAATTGATAAAAAACCTTATCTTAATTTAACTTGAGTTTGAATTTCTCCAACTCCAAATTGCTTTTTATAACTTTCTATATTAATGCATAATTACAACACTCTTATAATCTTTATTATTAGATATTACTTACTTTAGCGCTGGAAAATCTTCAGTGAGCATATTTGTTTTTATACTCTATTGGTGATATACCTGTTATTTTTCTAAATGTCTTTGTGAACTGTTTTGCATCATTATAGCCTACCATGTTTGCTATTTCATAAATCTTATGATTAGGATTATTAAGTAATAAATCTATGGCCTTTTGAACTCTTAATTTTTTTAAATAATTAACAAAGGTCTCCCCCGTATATATTTTAAAAAGTTCACAAAAATATGTATAATTCAAACTAACTTCATTTGCAACAATAGTTAAATTGATGTCTTTGTTATAATATTTATTTATATATTCTACACCTTTTTTTACGGCTGAGTTGGTAGAATTATTATCCATACTTACTAACCGTTCATCTACAATAAATATACATTCCTTTAAGTGAATATTGTATTCATGTATATTTGAATACCAATAGATGCTGTTAATTTTAAATGTGTCATCAATTTCAATTATTTTTGTTTTTAATATTTTACTTAGTTCAATAAAATAGTCCACGTTTAATTCATCAATATGCTTTTCACTAAATAGCTCATCTATATTTTTAAATATATCGTCAATTCTTCCTGAGCTTATCATGTTTATTATTGAATTAATCTTATTTATTTCAATAGTGAATTTTTTATTTCTTTTTTCAACCAATTCATACCCATGAATTGGTTTTGGAGATAAAATTCGATGTCTAAATGCTTCATTTGCTTGAAAATAAGCCTCTTTTATAGTTTGAATAGATGTATGATTTTTACTAATTCCTACTTCATAATTAGAAGTATTTCCCAGAAGATTTACAAGAAAATTATATTCTGGTGTGATTATTACCAAACAACCTTCTGCATTAAAAAAATATATGAGCTTACCATATTTACTTTTTTCTAATTCATTAATAAATGATGATTTATTTATTATATCAATGTTGTAAATACCTATATAATAATCGTTGAATATTTTCATGTTAGAATTTTTTTCTATTATACTTAGTATTTCCATAGATAGTGTTTCAGTTTGTATTAAGTAGTTATATAGATTTGAATAATAACCCTCCGAATATTCCTCTTTTTTATTAAGTTCTTTTTCAATATCCTCCATACATAAATATAGTTTTTCTCTATTTACTGGTTTTAGTAGGTATTCCTTTGCACCACAACGAATTGCTTCTTTAGCATAATTAAAATCATCGTATCCGCTTAAAATAATGATTTCAGTTTCATTGTTAGAACTTTTTAGATGATTTATTAGCTCTATACCATCTAATTCAGGCATCCTTATATCGGTAATTAGGATATCTATATTTTCATTATCTAGTATTTCTTTTGCTTGAATGCCATTTGAGCATAAATAAATATCATAGAAATTCTGTCTATGTCTTTCAATCATTACTTTTAGTCCTTTTCTTATAAGTTCCTCATCATCTACAATCAATATTTTTCTCAAAATCCACCCCTCCAATCATCTTATAATGGGTAACTTTAATATTACCTTTGTGTACTGCCCTACCTTGCTATAAATTGTTATTTTATATTCATTTCCTAAGAATAGTCTAATTCGTTCATAAACATTTTTTAGACCAATTCCTCCGGTAGTTTTCAAGGTATATTTTTCAATATTATTACTTTGTAAATGCTCTTGTATATTTATTTCTGGAGTTTTCATATTGTTTCTTAGCATTTGAAGTTTGTCATTTGTCATCCCTACCCCATTATCAGAAATTTCACATCTGACTTTATCATCATCTATGAATGTGCTTATATGAATTTTCCCAATAGAATTTTCTTGTGATATTTTATGTTTCAGCCCATGTTTAATACAATTTTCTACTATTGGTTGAAGTGACATTTTTAAAATTTGCAATGAAAACACATCATCATTAATATCTATTATAAGCTCAATTTTATTATTAAAACGAATATTCATAAGGGAAACATAATCTTTAATATAACTAATTTCATCTTTAAAGCTTACAAATTGACTATCCCATTTCATGTTATATCGCATCAAATTTCCAAGAGCAGTAATAGCATCTGATATATCATATTTTTCTTCTATTTCAGCCATCATTTTTATATTTTCAAGTACATTGTATAAAAAATGAGAATCTATCTGGTTCTGGAGAGCTCTAAGTTCTGCTTCCTTTGCCACTGTTTCTTTTTTTATTATATCTGAGACAAGCCCATTAATCTTATTTGATAATTCACTGAAATGATAAGCTAATTCTCCAACTTCATCATTACTTGTAATGGACAAATCAATATTAAAATCCCCTTTTCGCATTTTCTTTAATTGTTTAGTTATATTTTTTAAATTCTTTAGAATATATGATGTAGTAAAGTATATTATAATTGATAACAAAATTATCAATATCAAGGTTCCAATTACAAATATATTTTTATTCATTGAAATATATTTTAATACAGTTTCGAATGAATCTACTTTTAAAACATAACTATTGATAGAATCAATGTATACATATGAAACCATTAAGCTTTGTTCATTATTATTGATTATAAAGCCACCTTTTTCATTGTCGCTTTTATTTTCATAAAATTTTCTCTTAATATATTCATTAGAAATATTATGATTTTTTAAGTATCCGTCATTCGAGATCACTGTTCCATCTTTATCCATTGCTATAAATTGATATTCATTAATATTAGAATTATTAAAAACCTTCCTGAAGAAGTCCCTAATATTCATATTTACTTCTATAATTCCTAAATGATTATCAGAAGGAATATTTATAGACCTATAAACAGAAACTACATTATAATTCTTTTCAAATAAACTACTGTTTGTATCCTCAATATTATTTACTACCCAATACTCTTTTCCTTTATTATCAATAACTTTCTGAATAATATTTTTGTTTTTAATGTCATCTTCACGATAAATGTAAGGATAAATCTGAGGTATATATTTATTTTTCCCAATATAAAATTTTATTCTATTTATTAAAGGATTATTTGATTGTATATTTTGAATATCATTGAATGTATCCAAGCTATATTTAATATATTCTTCATTAGGCATTTCTTTATCAGTATCAATAAAAGTTATTAGCTTTTTATTAGAAATCACTAGTTGTGCAGTAATGCCCATAGATTCAATATTACGTTCAATATTTAATTTTTCCTCATCTAGCAGATATTCATTTTCCTGTAATTTAGCAATCTCTATTTTATTACTTAAATTATTGAATCCAAAAATAGAAATTATTATTAATGGAATAGCAATTACTATTATATTTGCTATAATAAGTTTTTTGCTAATATTCCATTTTATTTTTGAAAAAAATCTATTTTTACTCATAATAACACATCCATAGTATATTTTTATTATATTAAAACATGGCAACACACAATTTATTATTTAATGTCTAACTTTTTCTTATTTTCATCAAATTTTTTCTGTTGTAATGATAATAAACTATCATATCCTAATTTACTTCTCTTAGTTATAAAATCATTAAATATAGTATCGAATTCAGAATTAGATTTTGCCATTAAAAGTTTAGGAAGCGTAGTTCCCCATAAATCTGTAATTCTAATTAAAGAAACGCCTTCATTTGAGTCATTTTGAGGGTTTATATTTTCAAATTGTGAATAGTTAAATGTTTTTCCTTTTGTAAAATCCTCCATTTGTTTTGATGGTTCTATAGCCGTAGGAGCCCATTTAAGCATCATGTTAGTGTCCATTAGCATCCAAAATTTAACTGAAGCACCGTATTTTTTATCAAAAGCACTTCTATCAGCATTAAGCATTGTTAACGCTTCAGGTTTAAATTTATCTTTGCCATTAATTGAATCATAAGTTACACCCTTTTGGCCAAGATATAAATCCTTTTGTCCTTCTTCGCTAATTAAATAAGTTAAGAATTTGATAGCTCTTGCTTTGTCGTTACAAGTTTTTGATATCATAGTAACTGTCCATCCGGAAATACCATCTCCAGCAAGTTTAGGAGCATCTAACTTACTATTTGCTGGTCCATCTACAGCTATATATACAGAATTCTTGTCTTTATTGTATATGGCTTTCTGTTGGGCTGCCATATCGCTTCTTTGGTAAAGCATTGCAAAATATCTGCCTTGAGCAATCTTTTCTTCCATTTGTGGTCTCTTATCTATAAATACATCTTTTGAAAGCAATCCTTCTGAATTTGCAACCCTAAATGTTTTTAACCAATTTAGATATTCTGGATCCGATGTTCTATCATATAGCTTACCATCCTTTTCACATGGAATTGCTAAATAATTTTGTAAATATTCTTCAAGTGATGTATTCCCTGCATTTGTGAACTCATTTAACCCAAGCGGAATTAATGGTTGTTCATTAACACTTGGGTATTTTTCTTTAGCCATTATTAATGCTTTTAAAAATCCTTTTGGAGTTCTCATATCTGGTTTTCCAATTGCTTCATACATATCTTTTCTAACCAAAAATGTTTGATTTGATGATTTTATCTCTTTGTATTTAGTAAAATCTTTGGGAGACGATGATGCATTAGGATACCCATAAAAATGACCATCAGGTTGAGTATACCAAGAAACTTTTTCTGCATCTGCTACCTTGAAAAAGTACGGATCATAATCTTTAGCGAGCTTATCAAGTGGTTCTACAAGCCCTCCTTCTATAAGCTTCTTAGTTCCATCATCATCCCAAGCTAAAGTAATAATATCTGGTAATTTTCCAGAGGCCATCATTGTATTAAGCTTTTGGCTTGCATCACCTGCAGGAACTTGTATGTTTAAATTTACTCCTGTTTTTTTAGTAACATATTGTGAAGTTAAATCTTCACCCCATTTGCCTGCAAACCAGTTAAAGTTGATATACCAATCTAAAGTAATTGGTGTTTTATCTTGTTCCCATGCTACTTTAGTCGGATCTTTAACTTTTTTAACTTCAGCGATTTTAGTACTACCACATCCAGCAAATAATGCTGTACTCATAACTAAAGTTAATGCAATGCTTAGTACTCTGTTTTTTCCCATATTTAACCCCCTATCTTAAAATTTATTACTATCCATTTACTGACCCAAGCAACATTAATTGGGCTATTACCTTATATAAATATGTTTGAATAGGTTGTAAATCAGAATTATTCACATACCTCATTTCATTATATACTCCTCGAAATAGAGCAATTGTAGCAATGATTGAACTACTATATTATTATATCACTAGTTATATCAATATCTGCTTTTAAACGCAATGCAACGAATAATATCGATATTGATTTTTTGCTATATTCAAATAATGGAATTGTACATTATGATATCGTTTTCTTTTATACTCTATTGTATATGTGTTTTGTTAACTACATAAGCTATCAAAATTCTGTTTTAGTGTGTTCTTTTCGGAAGTTAACCATTATTATTACTTTATCAGTTATAGGAAATTTATTTTTCAAATAAGATCCGTAGAACTTATATAATATAGAGCCTCAAAAAATAAGATAAAGGCAGTCACTTCATAACTGTCTTTATCTTATTTCTTTACTACATACATTCTTATTTTGTATCAAAGTTATTTTTTACTTGAAAATTTATAAGCATATACTTACTATTGAACTGGAGCTATTGTAACTTTATCAACCTTAAGGGTAGTAGATTCACCAGGTGCCCCGAATACTTTTAATACTTGTGCTCCTGCTGCTAATGTTACTGTTACTGTTGTGTCAGTAAAGGCTTCACTTGGTCCTACCCCTATACCGTTAAGCACTACTCCGCCCTTGCTTAATTCAAGATATACACCAGCTGGACCAGCGGTTACTTTTGTATACGTTATTGTATATTGACCTGCAGTTGCAACATTTACATTAAAATCAAATGTCATTGGATTTCCAGCTAGTGTACTTTGTAGTGATGAACCCCCTTGGGTAGTATCATTAGCTACAACCGATGCATTTCCCACATTAGTAGCATTTTCTGCTTCTAATACTGTTGGTGCAGTATTTGAAATACTAGTTGAAGCTCCAGTTGAACCTCCACCAGTTGGTGTTAATATAATATTGTTTATTTGAATAGTACTACCTGCACCGGTTACACCATTTATGCTTAAAACTTGTGGTCCTGCATCTAATGAGACGGTCATAGTAGTGTTACCCCATGTACCACCTGATGGTGCTGCTGCTTGTTTAAGCAACAATCCATTACTCTTCAAGAAAATGTCAAGACCATCTGGACCACAATTTGTCCTGTAAGTTATTTGATATTGACCTGCCACTGTAACATCAACATTAAAGTCAAAGGTCATATTTGCTGTAGCTTTTAATGATGATCCACCCTCAACTGTGTCATTAAGAGCAACAGTTGCATTCTTTATATTTATTGCATTTTCTGCCTCTAATTTTGTTGGTGCATTTGACGGAATAGCTGTTAAGTCACCAACAATAACAGGTGCAGTGTAAATTTCTATAGGTTTTAATGTGATTGATTTTATTTTTAGCATACTTGCACTACCTGGTACACCAGATATAGAGATTATTTGTTCTCCTGCCTTTAAATCTACCTCTCTAGTTACATCGGTATAATTTGTAGCATTTACTTCCCCTGGTCCTGCAGCATTAATCTTAGTTATCCCATTTGAAAATAAGAAAAGATCACAACCAGCTGGAGTAGAATTCTCTCTAAATGTAACTGAGTATTTACCTGCAGCTGCAACATTAACATTAAAATCAAATGTCATTGGTGCTGTTACACTTGTTTGCATAGATTTACCTGTTTCAGTGGTATCATTATCTACTAAACTACCATTTACTATATTAAAAGCACTTGTAGCATTTAATACTGTTGTATCAGTTTGAGAAACAGCAATTACCTCACCATTAGTTGGTGTTTCGCCAAGTACTGGTACTGCAACATTTATACTTGTTGTATCTGCAGTTGTGCCATCTGCTGTCTTTGTTACTGTAAATACCAATGCTACTGTTGTAGCAGCTACTGGTGATGTTATTGCTCCATTTGTTGCTATAACATCTGTATTATTTGATGATTTTATTGCTATTGTATAGCCTGCTGGAACTGTTGGTAGTGTTATGCTTGTTGCAGTCCCTAAAGGTGCAACTACACTTGTTATTCCTGCTGCCACTGTCGCCGCTGTTGTTCCTGTTGGTATCGTTGTTTTTTCTGTAATTGAAACATTATCTATGCTAACACTTTGATTTTTAGAAAATAATGATCCATCAAGATTACTTGTTCCTAAAAGGAAATTTAACTTACCATTAGTAATTGTACTAGCTGCAGTGAATTCATATGTGAATGTTTTGTTTGTAGGTGTAAGCGCTAAAGTTTGCGCCTCCAAGTTACTCATTTCCAGCCACGCATCTCTTGCTACTGTTGAGCTAGCATCAAAGCTTAACACATATTTTTTGCCTGCTTCTAATTGTATTGTATTTTGGTATATTTGTGTTGACCACTTCTCCCAACCGGCATAATCAGTGAAGTTAACTTTCATTTTTCCATCAACTGAAGTTATAACAGCATCTGAACCATCTGCTAAATATTTCTCCCATCCTGATACATTTGTATCAAATGTACCATTATTAATTATTAAGCTATTATTAGCTCTAATATTTTGTACACAAGTATTATTTGCATACCCATCGGCTATAACCACAATAGTATAATCGTTAACAGTTGCAAAGTTATCTGCTGCAAAAGTAATTTTACCTGCTGCTATTGTATATTTATCCGCTGCTACAACGGTATCATTAATTTTTACGGATGTTATAGCACTTCTCCAAGCTGCATCATCACTAAAGGTAACATCTATTGGCTGAGTAAGCTTATTATTTATAACGTACTGTACTAATGTAGGTGGATTTTTAAAAGGAGCATTTTTTGCTTCAAGCTTTACGTTATCAATAAATATATCATGTGCGGCAGTTGGTACTTGTGTATCCACATTACCTAGAAGGAATTTTAAATTAACTGTATCATCCTTACTTAGCTTCAAAGTATACTCATAATGAGTCATTGACCTTCAAGCTTGGACTG
>Ga0209125_1003103_pt1 | contig 11871 bp, 25 predicted proteins | sample BarGraIncub1131A_FD_184503 | JGI IMG/M metagenome (GOLD analysis project Ga0209125, IMG submission 184503) | Arctic peat soil microbial communities from Barrow, Alaska - Barrow Graham LP Incubations 11-31A (SPAdes) (version 2) | ecosystem: Environmental > Terrestrial > Soil > Wetlands > Peat... | reverse complement strand
GCACTACTGATGTTGACGTTCCCCTTGCCCAGCGTGGCGCATCTGCTAACCGATTTGGTGCAAACTTCTTCGTTTCGGTTCACTTCAACGCCGGTGGAGGTCATGGTATCGAAACATACGCACTTTCTCCAGGCGGGCATGGTGAAAAGTTAGCTAGTGCAGTTCAAGAAGAACTAATTAATAAAACTGGCGCAGTTAATCGCAAGGTGAAGTTTGCTAATTTCCAAGTTCTCAGGGATACCTCTATGCCGGCTATATTAATCGAAGGTGGCTTCGTTGACACGTCGGACTCGCAACTTATTCAAATGGATGATTATAAGCATAAGTTTGTTCAAGGGGCTACAAAGGGTATCTGTAACTTCACAGGGATAGCATGGCGAGATATTTATGCCGTAGTTGCCCCTGTTCCTGTTGCACCCCCTATTATTGTTCCCCCTGTCATCCCTCCTGTTGTTGTTCCAGTTATTCCGATAGATAAAAACACTATGATTATCGCGCTCCTTGAACAAGCAATTAAATTAATGAAAGGTTGATGAATTATGAACCAGAAATTAACAAGTCCTCTTTTGTGGGTAGCAATCCTCGGAGCCTTGAAACTTCTCCTTGATGCTGGCGGCATCCAGATCCCTGACGACAAAGTTAACGAAATTGCAAACGGCATTGCAGCGGTCTTGGCTGTAGTCGGCATGTGGATGGACCATAGTAAAGTTATCGTTGAACCTATGCCTATTGTAGTGCCTGTTATTGAGCCTATCGTTACGCCACCTGGTGATCCACAAGTTCCTATAATTTAATTAAAAGTGTTCTATTTGGGGATGATTGCTTAATTGCTTTCATCCCCTTTTTATTTTACCAAATACTTTTATGAACAATGATAGGATCTAATGTTTGATGTACCTCAAATCTTCGCGGTTGCATTGCTTCAACTCTAACATCTTCATCCGCCTTTTTCCAAGACTCCTTTTCTCTCCTGAGTTCTAGCTTTCTCTCTTTTTTCATTTGTTCATAAATTGGCTTCGTTACGAGATCCAGTATTCCGTATGCTCCCTTTGTTACGTGTTTTCCTACGCCCATAACTACCTCCTTAAAATTATTGAATAAATATCTTTCTTAACTTGGGACATATTAGCAACAAAGAAATCTAACTCACTTTTAACCTTCAAATCACACTCGGTCACAATTAGTATTGCAGGAAACAATATTCTAGTCGGTTCCTTAATCGCCCATTCTTCCTTCGTCCAGTTCATCGAAACAATAGCAGCATACTTCGCATCTTTTTCAAATCTCTTATCAGCATATCGCTCAACTTCAATAAAAATAACATGCCTTCGCTTACTTAACTTGTCGTATACTTCCAGCATTGCATCGGCCCACAATTTCCCTCCCATGAGAGGATATGACCACTTCCATTTGATAGTATAATGGGACTTCTTTTGAGACAAAATACTACAGTAGACTTCATTGATAATTAACCAATGGTCAATCGTTCGTCTGTGTACCTTCCCTATTGAGTATATAGCAGGCTCATGAGGGTTTCGTATTAACTTATCTATTCTGCCCTCGTTAGATAGCTTCTGTAGTCTTAGCTGAGCTTTACGCTTGCTATCCTTTTGTCTGAATATAATCCGTTCTATTTGGCTCCTGGTAAAAGCAGTCCCGGCCGCAATCAACTCAATGATCTTTTCATCCCTGGCCTTGCCGAACTCCACATAATTCACCGATCATTCACCTACCCATCCAGTCATACATAGCTATATCCACACCCTATGATTGTACCTAGCCATTTCATGCACTTATACGTAAATTCGTTCAAGCTCCTTCCTCCGCAAAGCCCTATCAACTCATTATCATTTTTTTATCATCGTTTAGATGCTTCGTGTTGAGGTTGCCACCTTTTGCACAATCGCTTCATTATGCTTAGTTTGTGGCTTTTGGTAGTTAGACATTATCTCCTTAATAGTTTTGTTATTTATGAATGGCACTTGAATCAATACATCATCTTTGAATTTGAATAAAGCTCTTCCCTCAACATCTTTATCAATCGACAATGATCCTTCCCATTCATCTTCACCAAGTAATACGCGAGCTGATACCGGGTTACATCTGAACGCCACAACAGCAGGAATATTATTCTTCATGGTCCCAGATACCAGGTTGGCTGTGGGACGATGGCAAGATATTATAAAGTGAATACCTGCTCCCCTCGATTCACCTGTCACCTTCGTCACTTTATCCCTGACATTTTTAAATTCTTTCCCTTCTAATTTTGTATACTCATCAAAGTAGACAACTATTCGTGGTAACTTCTTATCCGGATATTCCTCATTGAAGGCCGCAATATCATCACAACTAAACTTCTTGAATAACTCATACCTTTTACCAATGAGTATTGATAAATCATCAATCATCTGTTCGACATCTTCCGGGTTTGTTATGGTCCTATCAACTAATAATGGATCATCACCTAACAATGCCGTTCCATTACCATGTTTTAAATCAGCTAACCATAATCGGCATTCATCCCTCGTATATCGGATATGAAGAGAAGCCATCATTAGTCTTCCAAGAATACTCTTCCCTCCCCCGGCAGCACCCCCAATCATCAAGTGAGGACTATTTGACGATGCCAAGTCTAGTTGCTCCAATCCTCTCCTGCTCCAACCGATAGGGACCCACAATCCTTTCTTATTTGGCAATACTTCTGCTTCATTTGTGTAATTGACTAAATCCAATAAGTGACCGGATAGAATTGTTAATGAAAAATGGGCCTTCTTATCGTTTTCAAGTAACTTGAATAGGACTTCACATTTTAGATCAAATTCAATGTCGTTAATGGACTTGATTAATTTGTCATGTTTTAACCCTGTCGGTATGCGATACTTGAATACCCTGTTATGACCCTTCCAACCTTTGCTTATTAATCTTGGGTATTCATGCGAAGAAAATTCCTTTCCTCTCTCTTTAGTTTCTACGCAAACATCGTTACGTTTCCAGCTCAGCATAATTCTGTTGGGGAATGAATCACTGTCATTGCCGATATACTTAAAACCGAATCTTCCGATTGAAACAAGAGCATTTGCGAATAATCCGATAACATCTAGCTTAACCGCAGTTCCTTTGTCCTTAGTTGTTTTATCACTCATAGGCCAAATACGTCCTTAACCTGAGTAAACAAAATCGCTATCTTAGCCACAACCATTGAAAGGCAAACGATAACCCCCATCAAGATAACGAACTGAGACATTTCAGCTCTTCCAGAGGATTGGAGAACACTGGCTAAAGTAGCGACAAGGATGCCAATTCCTGCAACGGTCATAATTAAATTAAATGTCATGTACCTTCGCCGCCTTTGCTCTTTTAATTAGCCGGGTTGTGACTTCCTTAGATAATCCGACAAAGCCAAGATAAACGATTACATAACCAACTAAACTAATCACTGAAAGTTCCCCCTTCCCCTATACTCATTTGACCTGGCACATTCTTTGGCGCAGGATTCCTTCTAGCTTGTAGTCTTGGGGCCGTATTAGCGGATACCTTCGCATTAAGTTTGCGATAAATGTCTGCTGATATGAGAGTAACAAAAACCTCATTAGGCACATTAGCAACTAACTCATATTCCTTCACAGCATCATGTAAAATACGTTGGATTCCATCAATATTCATTTTCATTTCTCCTTTCAAATAACTTTAGATCGTCCACTGTCCTCTCCGCGATAGCCATACGCACCCCTTTTCGGATCAGCTCAGACAACTCGCCACTCTCCAACTTTAAAAGGCTTAGAGTACGCTTTATATCGTTGTCGTGGCGTTTGCGGAGTCTCGCAACCAACACCTCCAATTCGTTCACCTCCTGTATTACGTTTGTGTAACATGATAGAGAATATTAAAGGACCCACATAATAATGCAGGTCCATAGTTTGGTAAATATATGTAGTTGTTTTACTTGCTATGTATTAACAAATGGAGTACAATATAGATAAGAAGTTGAAGCTAAAGGAGGAATAAGCGATGGAAAAGGTAATAGTTCCATATGGGGAATCTGTTGAAATAACATTACAAAGACCAGACGGTAGAAACATAATCCACTTTATAGTGAACACAACCGATAAGCTAAGAATAGAACCATCCCTAGGCATATCTAGTAAAGAAGATAGAGAAGATACAGCCAGGCTAATTTCAAACATGAATAAGGAGGATTAAAGTGCCACTACACATAACGGTTCGTTGCACAGAAATAGAACACGCACTAATCACAGCAAAAGCCAAGTCCCATGGAATGAGTACAAGCGAATACGTTAGGTTTGTTTCGCTCAATGCAGTAGTTGAGATAAAAGCGAAGGAGGGGAAGAAATGAGCGAAGAACATGATAAATTCGCTAATGATTGCATCCAAATAGTCTGCTACTTGAATGGAATTGTTAGGAGCCAAGATGAAGATGGCAGAACTGAAACAGGACGTAAATTTTTAGCAGAAGAAGTAAGGAAAGAACTTATAAGGGTTAAACCTCACCTTGATGAATCGCGAAGAATAGTTGACGAATATATGGCTGCCAAGACTCCTAAATAGGGGTCTTTTTTATCTCCCAAATCTCCACCACTTCTTATTCCTCTCCTGCAAAATTCTAATGCTCTCCATCAACAACTTGTCGTGACGTTCACCCATCGTATCAATTTTATTATGCAGCTCAACTAATTCCTCCTTGAACACATCTCGAATTGCTTCTATTACGTCCTGCTGCACTACTGCTGGACTACTCTCTTTTGGTACTATATTTACGCCATACATTCCTTCTAATATCTCAACTATGGCATCAGCATCAAGCGATTTCTTGTAAGACTCTGCAATAATATTTAGTATCGCTACAGTGGACTTTTCATCGTACTTCATTTTACGGCCTTCGCCAGATGTTATAAAGAAGTGCTGGAACTCTCTTTTTGTGCGATAGAATCTAATCGTTGAGGTATTTATGCCTGTTAGCTCAGATGCTTTTTTTAGGGTAATGTCTATGTTAATCATCCTCGTTTCTTCTTGGCTTGTTGCTTGTCCTATTATATTACTACACTTTGTTACGTTCTTGCTATCGTCGTTCTTTAAGCAATCCGGAATGAGGACTAAGGAAGAACGAGAGTTACCCCCTTAAAGAACTAGAGGTCACTTAAAAGTGGCATAAACTCTAATTCAATAAGAGAGTAAACTGTTTTATCCGTATAATCGGCATCGGATATCCGAGTCTCGTTCTTACTTGCTTTCGCAATACGCACTACTACTCCAAGTCCATCCAGAGAGTGTTGTGTGTGCATACCCCATCCTAGACTTCCACACCTAGCCTTTAAGGTCGCTATCACCTTTCCAAGGGATCATCAGCATAACGAGTAATGCCTAGTCCTTGTTGAGAGTTTGATTTAGAAGAGGCCCCCAACCTCGTATTGATTTAAGTGTTTTATACTTCCACTAGAATATCAACAAAGCGAGCAAACCATTCGATGTGGCCTACTCGCTTTGAAAAACTTGTCTAAATATAACATTTGCCCTAACCTAGATCAGAGTGTATAATTACATTAAGAGTTTTTCCTGTGTCTGCAGGAACAACATCAAGAGGTCCTAAGCGTTTCCAGCGTTTAGGGCTTTGTTTTATATGTAGAACGCCTTTACAAGTCGTTCATGTGAACTTATTAATTACTTATATTATAGCAGAGTAACTACAGCATGTCTATCTAAAGGCATCCTTTATCGCCAACTTACTGCCATAGAATTATATAACTGCTTAATTCTCAAAACCCTGGCCACAACTCTAAAGCTTTTTACAACAAACATCAGCCGGGATCTCTTGCGTTTCAACGATTCCCTATACTCTTCCAAATACCGTGGATCAACTAATACCTCGCACCCAACAACGGCCCACTTGACATCTACAAGATTGGCCTCAACTATTATCATATTATGCCAACTCCTTCTGTTGCTACGATTAGAACATGCGTTTCACTAATGATAACATATGTTCCTGCAAAATTATAGGCGAATATTTAGTCTATTGTATATTACGTTTAGACTATCACTTAAGTGGGGGTCATTCGGTTATACTTTTCGACGGTAAATCAGAAAAGACGACAAATACTTATTGTATGTCGTCTTTTCTTCTCTTTTCGTATTATTTATTTAAAGTTTTCATTAGCATCTTAATATTATTTAACATTAGTTGAAATGCTTCTGGTGAGATTCCTTCATCAGATAGTTGTTTCGCCAGCACTATATAAGATAGTTTTTCTTGATCGGTAACAAACTTCATTATATCTTCATCCATATTATAATTACTGACCTTGGCTAGTTCAGAGAATGTAACGGCCTTATCGTCTAAGAAAAACGCAACATCAGCAGAGAGAGCTTTTGCAATTCGTTCCAGGCTTTTCATAGCTGGGCGTTTTTTATTATTCTCAATGTCTGATAAATAGGGAACGGATAGATCACATTTATTAGAAAGCTCTTGTAATGTTAGCTGCCGGAGTTCTCTAACATGCTTAAATTTATCGCCATACCTCAATATTAAAAACCTCCTTTAGTTATCATACAGCTAAAACGTACAATAACCCTTTTATTGTACCTCATTTTAGGATTAAATATCACCCCAAAATATACCTCTTAACTATTTGATAAATTATTAAAAATAACTGTTGACTATTTATCTAATAGATAGTATTATTATCACATCAGCTAGAAACAAGCGCATCACATTGCTTTGAAAGTTATCTATATGATAAGTCGGGGAGGTGAACTTAACAAAATGAGCATCAAGGACGGAGCAAAAGAAACTCTAGGCAAGAAAGTCAGGGAGTACCGAACCAAGCGAGGGCTAGATCAAAGGGAGTTGGCCTTAATACTGGGAGTGTCTAGCCCAACAATCTCAAACATTGAGCGAGACAAAAAAACTCCTTCTCTTAAAACGCTGGTGAAGATAGCAAAAGCCCTTCATTGCAGTATCAACGATTTAGTAAACGAAGATTAAGAGGGGGATTAACCAAATGAACATTGCTAGAATGACAGACTTAGCCAGAATCTACGGACGCAAAGACCTTAACAACTTAGCCATCGGAACCATTGATTCAATCGTAGGCAACGATAGCTACACTCCTGCCGAAATGGTGGAGAACATCAGGGAAACAGTAGTATCCCTTAACACAGTACGTTATGACGATTCGCTACCTTGGAAACAACCGATTCAGCAAACTTGGTCAACCGAAGACATACTCAGGCAAGAAGCCTAATGAACCACACTCAGTTAGTATTCATCTCCCACGCCCTCCCAATGGCTGCGGCCTTCCAAATCTACTGTGAAATTTATGTATATCGAAGGAGGAAAAACCATGACAAAGCAAATCTCAAAAGTCACGCTCGAACAAATCCCAACTATTCAAGAGTTAGTCAAAACTCTGCTAGATAACTTCCTTGACAATGGTGGCGCAGGTGATTTCTACGACCTGACAAAAGTTCTCTACTCAACAAGTCATGAGGAAATAGCAAAGTGTTTGATCTACCAGGCTGAGGACATTAACGAAAAAGCCATGTTGCTCGAAGGCAGATGCCCGGAGTGCGGCGGCGTGTTGGTAAATCGACACATTCCTGCCACGAGAGAAGATCCTGCCGAGGATTACCCGGAATGTTCAGACTGCCATGATAGCTATGCAAGGAGGATCAGCTAATGAATATTTATCAAAAATTGATTGAGGTACGGAAAAGCGTTCCATACCTCCAAAAATCAGAAAAGGGATTCCAATTCAACTATGTTTCTAGCTCCCAAGTGTTAGGCAATCTTAAAGCTAAGATGGACGAATTAGGATTGCTTCTAATCCCCTCAGTTATATCTAAGGAGATAAGCGAACACCTCACAGCTAAAGGGGCTAAGGAGTACTTCACAGAGCTTGTCATGGAGTTCTTATGGGTTAATGCTGATGATCCAAGTGAGCAGATCAGATGCCCTTGGTATGGTCAAGGGTTAGATAATGGCGAAAAGGGTGTCGGAAAAGCATTAACTTATTCTGAAAAATATTTCTTACTTAAATTCTTTAATATTCCTACTGACAAAGACGATCCAGATAGCTTTCAAAAGAAGCATGAAGATGAACCAGTAATGCCAAAAGGCAACTATCCCCCAAAGGTAAACAACTCCAACACTTCGCCTGAAATAAAATGTTCTACGCCCGGATGCGGGACCACGATCAATGAAGCCATAAAAACATTCTCAGAAAAACGATTCGGCAAGTCGCTTTGCATGATATGCCAAAAGAAAGAAGGACAAACAGCATGAACAAAATTTTACTGAGTGGCAGAGCAACTAAAGAGCCAGAAATTAAATACTTAACATCAGGTACATGCGTATGCAACTTCACCATAGCAGTGCGCCGAGACTTCAAAGACAAGTCCACAGGAAATTACGAAAGCGACTTCTTTAACTGTTCTGCATTTGGCAAGACCGGGGAACTCATGGGGGAATACATCAAGAAAGGCGATCTATTCCCAATATGGGGCAAGAGTCAGAACCGCACATGGGAGAAGGACGGACAAAAACACTACATAAACGAAGTGATGGTGGAGGGTTTTGACTTTCCACCAAAGCAGAATGATTTACCTTTCTAAAATCAACATGGGGGAGTTATTCCCCCTTAACATTTCCCCAACAGAGGGACAATCATCAAAGACAAGCTATGAATTGATATACGAACAAGCTATCAGAGGAGGAAGTGATGCGGATATATTTTGCAGGGGTAGACCGTCCATCATTCCTAGCTGAATTAGACAGATGTGGAGCAAAAAGAATACTAATCAGTTACGCAGATTATCGCAAATCCTTCTCCACATTCTCCAAACACCTAGATAAGTACTCATTCAGCATTCTACTTGACTCAGGGGCCTACTCAGCGTTTACCAGGGGAATCAAGTTAAGCGTAGAGGAATATGCAGAGTTTCTACATCAATGGGGTCATTATTTCGAGGCGTATTTCAACTTAGATGTTATTGGAGACTTTGACGCAACTTGGAACAATCAAGACTATCTTGAATCTCAAGGACTTCATCCCATCCCGGTGTTCCACTACGGTGAACCTCCAGAGATATTGCGTTTTATGACTCAGAAATACAAACGAATAGGGATAGGCGGCATGGTTCCTATATCAAACGCATTACTGGATAAGTGGCTGCCCACAATATTCTTCGACAAGGAAGGGAAAGAGAAATATACAGATACACAGTTTCATGCGTTAGGGCTTACTACAACCTACCTGTTAGAAAAATATCCTTGGTATTCCGCAGACTCAACCAAGTGGCTCATTGGAAGAAAATTTGGTCACACACTGTATGAACACAAAGGACGAGGAAAGGACGATTCTATTACAGATAAAACCCTGCACAACATTGAATGGCATCTGAGACTTGAACAGATAGCAGACAGGATGGAATATCACGGAGAACAAAGATTATTTTAAAGGAGCGATTTTGTGAAGATATTAATTTACTTGGGTGCAATCGTAGCAGCTAATCTGACAATCAATCACTTTGGACCATCAGCAACGGTATATGTAGCGTTTATCCTAATCGGTTTAGATATGACTATGAGGGATTCACTCCATGCTAAGTGGCAAGGGAAAGACCTTTGGTCAAAGATGCTTCTACTAATCCTTACCGGGTCACTCATCAGTGCATTGTTCGGATCTGGACGAATAGCAGTAGCTTCATTCGCGGCGTTTCTATCAGCCGGGGTTATGGATGCAATCGTATATCAAATGCTAGGTAAGAAATCCCACATGGTTAAGGCGAACGGTTCTAATGTAGTTTCTGCTTTGATTGACTCAGGAGTATTCGTCACTGTGGCCTTTGGATTCATGCCACAGATTATCTTACTACAGTGGTTAGCGAAGGTATTAGGCGGCTATGTATGGTCGTTAGTGACCAATAGAAAGGAGCAAGCACAATGACATGTTTAATCTGCAAATCCCCAGGCCTACGTTTCGGCGGCAGCTGTTTGTGTAAAGCCTGCGCTAGAGTATTAACAGGCAAATAAAGAGGAGGGATTAAACGCCATGAGTAGCAGCGTCCATTGGATCAAAGTTTACACGGACATGGTTAGTAATAAGAAGATCAGGCGCATACGCACACTTCCAGAGGGAAACAACATCATCCTAATATGGGTATTCCTTCTAGCTCAGGCCGGGGAAAGCAATAAGAACGGAGCGTTATATCTAACCGACACGATACCATTTACACCGGAAGATTTAGCAGTCGAATTTGAATTTGAAGTATCTATCATCAAGTTTGCCCTGATAACCCTTGAAAAGTATTCAATGATTGAGGTTTTCGAGGAAATTATCTACATAAAGAATTGGGGCGAATACCAAAATATCGACGGAATGGACAAAATCAGAGAGCAAACAAGACTAAGAACAGCAATCTATAGGGATAAACAGAAATCACTTCCGCTATGTGACGCTACATGTGACGTCACAGTGACGCACGGTGACGCAACAGAAGTAGATAAAGAAGTAGAAGTAGATAAAGAAGAAGAGTATATACCGTATCGTGAAATTATCTTCTACCTAAATGAAAAAACAGGTTCCAAATACAAAGTGAGTTCAGAGAAAACAAAGGGTCTTATTAAAACACGATGGAATGAAAAGTTTACCCTTGATGATTTTAAAAGCGTGATTGATAAAAAGTGCGCAAGCTGGACAGGGACAGAACAAGAGAAGTTTCTCAGGCCGGAAACATTGTTTGGTAATAAGTTTGAAGGCTATGTGAACGAGAAAGTAACAGCTAAAAAAGGATCAGTAACAGCAGTTAAGAAAAGCCCTGGTAGATTTGATAACTTCTATAACACATAAGGAGGGAGCCATGAAAATAACGCCTATCCACTACTCAAAAATATTATCCCCAACTCAATCCATCGAAATGAAAACTTTCCTTAACGCACTAATAAGAGCATCCACAAAATGCAAACAGGCCGGAGTAAAGCCAGATATTAGCGCAGCAATCGTCGCATGGAGTGGAACCGTTAAGTCGGATGAAGAACGCAGCACAGAATCAACATGGGCATATAGAGAAAAACATGGGTTATGCGGATAGAAGGGGTGAGGATATGAAGATAGACAAAGCCAAAGCCACAGTGATGTGGTGGAACGGATGCACGGACACAGAAATAGCCAAGGTATTCAACTGCACAGCCTTAAACGTCAAGAAGTGGAGAAACCTTAACGATATGCCAACAAATGCAGACTTGTTTAGCTGGGATCCGGACGGATACCACGACACTAACAAAAGGGTGTACAGCAAACATGTCATATGAGTTTTATATCTCACCAACAGAGTATGATACCGCAGCGCAAAACGGAATTAGTTATGGGGCCTTAAACTTTCGTATTCGGAATATGGGATGGCCGAAACTGAAAGCAATAACAGAGCCTATACAGATAAGGCATCAATGGGGAAAGTGGCTGAAGGTAGCACAATCAAATGGAATACCAAACTCAACATTCCATTCAAGGGTAAAGAAATACGGATGGGATATAGAGAAAGCATCGACAACACCGCCAATGCAAAGCAAAGATGTTGTCAAAAAAATGACTGAGGTAAAACGAAAATACCCTAAACACTTTGAGATAACAGCACTAGCTAATGGGATCTCATACCAAACCTTCGGGGATAGGGTTAGACGAGGAATGAGCATGGAAGAAGCTTCTACAGTTCCAATAATGACTAAAAGCCCTACAAGATGCGGATTCAAGCCAATAAGTTTTGGGAGGAAGTGGCATGAAACATAAACACATATGGGAAACGATGGGACCCTCTACAAGATGTGAGATATGCGGAGATAGGAAGGTAAAGCCGGAA